>Ga0302284_1000547_pt1 | contig 17428 bp, 12 predicted proteins | sample III_Fen_E2_1_FD_198760 | JGI IMG/M metagenome (GOLD analysis project Ga0302284, IMG submission 198760) | Peat permafrost microbial communities from Stordalen Mire near Abisko, Sweden - III_Fen_E2_1 | ecosystem: Environmental > Terrestrial > Soil > Wetlands > Permafrost | place: Sweden: Abisko...
CTGTGTTTTCACTTGGATTTACTAGTAAAGCTGTTGGGAATAATAGATCGGTTAGTTTTCGTGTTGAGTTTGATAAAGCACACTCCTAAATTGTTGAGGTAGAGGGTTTTTTAGGAGAATAGTTGAAAATATATTTGTTAATTTTTGTTTTTTTGTTTTGGAATAGCTAATTGGTGATTTTATTGGCCCAAGAGTGAGTGCAAGTGTGCCAACGCTGGATTTCGGATTGATAAAAGCAGGTGACATAGGTAGATACAGATTTGAAATCAAGAATGAGAGTGACATTGAAGCTGAAGTTGCTTTCTTAGAAGGAACTGAACATCCTTAAATCATGTCATTTGAAGGTACAAAAATCACATTTCAATTTCATAAAAAAGCAAATAGTTTGAATTGATTTTGTAATTCAGAATGCAAAGCTAAGGCCATAAAGGAGTCTTCCTCGAGAAACAGAGAAGAAGAATTCGTTAATAGGAGAGATGCAGATGAACGGTTTTATAAGAAACCCGTCGAGAGAATCGCTTTAGATCCATAATATACTGTGATTCCGCCAAAAGGTAGATAGGTTATTGAGGTAAGGTGTGCATGTGAAGAGGCTACTTCCATCCGTCGGATCATCGAATGCAAAGTTAAAGACAGCAATAGCATTTACCTCAATCTCTTAGCTGAAATTTAAAGAATACATGTCTCACTCAATAGGTAATTCTTTTTGAACTTTTTTCAGAAAATCTGATAATTTTGATTTTTTTTCAGAGTTGAATTAAAGAAAGATGTGCTCTACGCATCGAATCACTATACATTCGCTGCTAAGAAGACTCCTGAGTACTTTGAGATTTAGAATCTTGGAAATCTTCCATGTTAATTCGAGTGGGAATCACCAGATAAAGCATCTCCTGCAAGAAATCAAATGCTAAAATATGCATTTACTCCTTCTAAAGGAATCGTCCCACCGAAATCAAAACTCCCTGTGAAATTTGAAATATGGCCACTTCAGGGTGGAAAAATTGATGAAATATTTGTTCTAAACTGTGAAGGACAAGATTTCCCTCTTGGTTTTGCATTCTAAACAACCGTACTTGGATTAAGCGTAGAAATCGATAAAGTTTAAGATTTTGCATCTATCCCTTTATCACCGAGATCTCCTGGTTTGAACACTAGCGGTCCTGTTTCACCTTAGAAAAATAATAGTTTAATGCACGAAGGTAGTTAAGTTAATTCGCCGTTTAGCCCAGGGAGTAATCTGAAGTTATCTCCAAAGCGATAATCTAGATTACTTTAAGAAGTTCCTGAAAAGAAAGCAGGTCCAAAGTTGGAGACATTAGAGTATTATGAGTGCTTGATAAACTAACCTAAGACAATTAAAATATGTATTCGGAACACTTCTGGAGTTAATACAACGTTTGAGATATTCTCCGAGAAATACAAACCATTTTAAACGATCAGTGATGTAGAAATGGAAGTTTCTTAGATTGTTTCACCTGAAAATAGCTTACTCTCAGGGGAATAAAGCCTTTCAAGTGGTAGAGGAATTAATCCATCTGCTCTCCCGATAACCAGTAGCAACGTGAATGGCAGTTTGGATCCAACATAATCTACCAAAGGAATCAGGTTTTCGATCAATGCATCTGCCTCTAAAATGCCTAGAAGAGAGTCAAACATCAGAATCGGAAAGAAACAACTGAAACCTTTGCCACAAAAACCAACAGTTTTACTCACAGACGATATAGAAAAACAAAAATTCACTTCCCATTAAGGATAAATGCTGAGCTAAACAAGGCAGCTAGAGAAAGATCAAAGAGTTTACCTCTCCAACAATAAAGGAATTGCTATTCGTACAATATTTTAAAATCAATTTCATTTTTCTATGGATTGAACATTTTTGTTGTTGCTTTGATTTCTCTTGCAGTTTGTGAACCAGCTAAAGGAGTTCTAAAAGGAAACAGTGAAGTCATTGTCAAAGTTACTTGCTTCAATGATATATGTGGACATTTCAAAGATAACCTTATAATAGACGTTAAGGGATTGCCACAAAGGAAATTTCCACTGGTTGCTGAAATCAAAGGATCACCTGTGGTAGTCTGCCCCAGTTAGCTGGGAATGAGTTACAAAGGAGATTGGCCATGCTATTTCTTTGGTACATACATGCGAAACATCCCAACAACGAAGAGAGAATTCAAAATTGTCAACACTGGACCTAAAGATATTGTGCTCGATTGGAAGCTCTTTAACTTAGATGAAGCTCAATCTAATGAGAAGGGAGAAGGACGGTAATTCTTGAATGTTAAAATAACTGACCCGCATCTTGGCTCTGGAGATGTATGTCTAGTTAATTTTGTACCTAAAGAGCCACCCGAATGCACTGAAAGTCCTTTCACTATTCTTGAGAAGTAATAAAACATTGAAATGAAAATAGTTTTAGATAATTATTTAAAGGTACTGAAGAGCTTTTTTGATTTATTTCAAACTTTTATCATCAGGACAATAGTCGTCTAGGCAAGATAAGAAAAGATTATTCAAATCGAATACAATTCCACTCATGATAACTCCTACCATTATGTCATGGTTGGCAAACCTAGATTGCTCAATCCTAGAGACAGCTATGTCTCCTCAATGCCAGACGCTGATGAAGATTCAAGTGAAAAGCTAGAAACGGAAAATTCATCTGTTCCAAGTATGGGTACTGTTGCAATATATCTCCGTGCAACATCACTCTTCCCAGAACTCTACTTCGATAAACTCGTAACTTTTTATTAATCTTTACAAATACTTATGAATCTGATTTAATTGTATTTTCATAAAAAACAGAAAAACGTTGAAGGAGCTCATAAAATAACATTCGAAAAATGGGCTCTAGCTGAGAATAAAAAAGAAAGCAGAGAGATTTGTCTCGTTAATCTCCACGAATCGAACATGATTTTTACAGTTTAAATTGCTGGCCCATTTAAGCTCGTGAGTGCAATCACAAACTCACCTCATAGAAATACTAATATGAATGACACTAGTTCTACAAGATTATTGAGTGCTCACAAACAACAAGTTGAAACAAAGTTCAATCTTGTTCAAAATAGTAACCTTAAGCTTAAACTCTTGTTCGAAGGAGGGAAAGTATAGGATTACGAGGAATGGCCACTCACATATAAAGTTTACAAATATGGAGTTTTGAATTTACTTTACTCAAATGGGGATTAACAAGTTATTGAACTAGAGGGTCGTCTCCTTCGTCCACATATTGCTCTTAACACATCTGGGACTGAAGATGTTTAAGGTGCGGATATTCAAGATTTTGGGACAGTTCATATTGACAATATCAAAACAATAGTAGTGTTTTTGAGCAATCTTTAAGCAGTCCCAGCATCATGGAAAATCAATCACTTGAAGTCCACTGTGAAAAGAGATCTCTCAGCCATCCCGCAGAATACAATCACCAAATTAGAATTGGAAGATACCTAGAGATTGGATGATCCAACTGTGTTTGAGTTTCAAATGACTGAGGTACACACTCAACTGCAGATAATTATCATTTTGTATTATTCACTGTTTTTTGACATTTCTTCTTTGTTTTTTATTTCCAGGGTAACTTAGTTGGTCCATCTGCTCCTGTAAAGACTTTCCCAGATGGCCTTGCTCTACCTGGAAAGAATATCCACAACCTCTTGCAACAGCAACATCTTTATCCTCAGAAGATTTACATAAATTTTAGAGTAAAAACGAAGAAGAAAAAAGAATTAATGACTCTTTACTAACAATATTAAACATGATTATTATTATATTTTGTTTTTTAGCCAAAGAGAAACGTTTTATACAAGAGTAAATTCCGCATAACAGTGCAAGAAGGTCCATTCTTGGATTTTATTCTTCGTGGTACAGGTTCTTATTCTGAGAATTAGTTCAAATGAAGCGAAAAAATGGAGGAAAAATATCAGAGAAACAAAGAGATCTTATTATGTATTTCTGTGAGTTGTTTTTTGTAAAAAATAAATATTTTCCTCCCGAAAAAAAAAAGAACAAAATCAATCCAAATAAAATATAAAAGAGAACTGGGGGGTAAGAGTCTTGAAAGGGAAAGCAATCAATTTAGATGCCTCATAATTAGCATACCTCGTTAATTATGTTAACTCTATTGCTTTTAGAATAGGAATGAGCTTGTTTCGAAATGCGAATAAGAAGAATCATAGGAAAAAAAGGAAAAATAAAAAACAGAATCAAGGGAAGCACAAAATGTTGTCAAAGATATTCAGAGCTGGTCTCATTTCCAACCAACAAACGTTGGTCTCCAAAAATCTTACCACACTATTAGCTTTCAACAAGACATATGGTAATCTGAAAGATCAAGATAGAATCTTCACAAATGTGTATCGCGATGATGATCCATTTATCAAGGGAGCACTCAAAAGAGTAACAAAAATAAATATCTTTATGATCACTCTTGCTATTACTTCATTTTTTCTTGAGTTCTGCGAGTTTTTCGGGTTTCTTTATCTTGTATTATTCAAGAATTAGCGCTACTACCATGATACAAGCATTGTGGGTTTATAAAGGTTCCGCAATTCTAAATAGCAAAACGAAATCATTTCTGAACATAATATTGCATTAAATGACTGCCTAATATAATTAGATTATTTTTTTGCAATGAATTTTGTTTGAATAAAACAGGGAGATTGGCATCAAACTAAGGATATCCTAGCTAACGGACCTGAGTGGGTTGTCGATGAGATTAAGCGATCTGGTCTAAGAGGAAGAGGTGGTGCAGGTTTTCTTTCTGGACTTAAGTACTCCTTCATGCCAAAAGTTAACCCTGATGGAAGGTAAATATGATACAAATTTCAAAAAGTACAAAAAACAAAAGACATATTAAAAGATCTTAACTTTCAAGATACTCTTGGAAAGTTTCTTTATTGATATTTTCTAACTTGAAACAGACCATCTTACCTCGTCATTAACGCTGATGAGTCCGAGCCTGGCACTTGCAAGGATAGAGAGATTCTGCGTAACGATCCTCACAAGCTCATTGAAGGAGCGTTGATTGTAGGTTTTTCCATGCGTGCAAGAGCTGCTTATATTTATATCCGTGGAGAGTTCTGGTATGAAGCTACAGTCGTCCAATAGGCTATTGATGAAGTAGATTAAAATACAAAATATCCCTAAAAACATGTCTGAATATGAATTTTGAAAAATAGGCTTATGCAAAAGGTTTGATTGGTAAAAATGCCAGTGGATCTGGATATGATTTTGATGTCTACATTCACAGAGGTGCTGGTGCTTATATCTGCGGAGAAGAGACAGTAAATATAACTATGAATAAAGAATTATTTTATTTATTTTTTGGTTTCTTTTTACCTATCAAGGGTCTCATCGAATCTATTGAAGGAAAATCTGGTCATCCTAGAGTTAAACCTCCCTTCCCTGCTAATGCTGGTCTTTATGGATGTCCCTCTACTGTGACAAACGTAGAAACTGTTTCTGTTTGCCCTACAATCATGAGAAGAGGTGCCAGCTGGTTTAACAGCCTCGGAAGACCCAACAATGCTGGAACTAAACTTTTCTGCATCAGTGGACACGTTAATAATCCTTGCACAGTTGAAGAAGAAATGAGTATTCCTTTGAAGGAATTGATCGAGAGACACTGTGGTGGTGTTCGTGGTGGATGGGATAATCTCTTGGCAGTTATTCCTGGTGGTTCTTCAGTTCCTTTACTTACCAAGAATGTATGCGAAACTGTGTTGATGGACTTCGATGCACTTAAAGCAGCTGGTTCTGGTCTCGGTACCGCCGCCGTTATCGTCATGGATAAATCCACTGATCCCATTGATGCTATTCTTCGTCTTTCCAAATTCTACAAGCATGAATCCTGTGGCTAGTGCACTCCTTGCAGGTAAAAAAAGCAACAAGATTATCTTAAAAAAACAAATTTAACTTTCTAATCTTTAACACAAAAGAGAGGGAACTGGCTGGATTGTTGATGTTATGGAACGCTTACAAACAGGAAATGCAGATTACGCTGAAATCGATATGCTTTAAGTATGATATTTTCAGTTTAGACATATTTAATTTATTTTTTCAGAATTAAAATTTTATGAATTAATCAAAAATTCTAATTTTTTACAGCAAGTTACTCAACAAATTGAGATGCATACCATCTGCGCTCTTGGTGATGCTGCTGCTTGGCCAGTGCAAGGTAATTTAAGAGATCAATATAACAATGATATGTTCCATCCTCTCCCTATTAACTCATTGTTTTTTCTTTTTTTTGAACCTCCTCCTCAAAAACAGCATTAATTAAGAACTTCAGAGACGAAATCGAAGACAGAATTGACTCTTACCATGCTAAGCACCCTCAAGTTAAAAGATCCAAAAAGTCTAACCCCTTAATTGGATCCCACTGAGCCACTAAATAATTGTTTTGGCTGCTTATCATAAAACGAGATAAACTTGCTTTCCTAATCTCTAACTCTGGTTTTGGGATTAATTTGTGTTAGTGCATCTATCTCACTCCACCTTCAACTTACACAACAATATTATGATTTTGATCATACATATTTCTCTTTTTTTCTTCTTAACTTATTTTTAATCGAATTCTTATTTTTTCTTGAGGAAAATGTATGTTTTAAGATATTTTAATATTCTATGGTTTGCTCAACAACTTCTAGTAGTCCTCTTTGAAATTTAAGAAATATCATAACTGAAGTTAAAAAGTGTTTTTCAACCTCTCAATTACATACAATATCAACTGTTCTTTTTTTTTAATTTAAAAATAATATGTAAAATTTTATTTTCCAAGTTTTTTTAAAATCGAAATCAACATTATTTTAATAAGAAACTATTTCTGTTCATCTGTTTTGACATAAGAATATACTTTCTTTTCTATTAATATCAGGTAAAAGAAGCAGTGTTTTGCAATTAAGTGAAGATATAAGCCTATTCTCTAGATTGATTATATTGATGGCACGCATCGTTGTTAAAGAAAATAATTCTTTAAAAGATTAAAGATTCTTTACATTGTTTTCGAAAGACAAGAGAAAAGTAAAAGAATAGACTGTCTTACATGAATAATAAAAAGAAAGAGAGATGGCAAACCTCTTTTAATTCTCTATTTCTGTACAATATTAAGTTTTTTAGAAAGATATTCCCTTAACTTGTTTGAGACAAAGATAAATTTCTTTAATCCTTTCTTACAGAACTACCCATTTCCAAATTGTGTTTAGTTTCTTCTTCAGAGCCATTTCTTCCCAGATGTATTCACTGAAATAAAATGACTCCTTTAAACTAACTGTTTTAATATCCGTTTTTGTGATTTCTTCAATATCCATTGAACTTTTCGTTTTACCTCCAAAAAGAAGATAAAGTTTGTTCAGTATCTTATTGAGGATTTTTGAAATTCAATATCTTCTGTTAGTTAAGATTCTTACAGATATTAGAATATTTATTATTGATGAATGAAGAACATAAAATTAATTGTAGCTGTATGTGATGTACATTTAGTTTTGCAAACTACATTTACAGTCAGTTTGAAATCTAAAAAAATAAAAATTAAGTGAAAAAGAAGTGTGGGAATGCAATTACTTTCTCTCAAAGTTTGCCAAAAGAAATTATTTCGAAATGAATCAAGGAATTTGAATTTTTTAGTTAGATTTAAAATAATTAATTTAGGAGGGGGGTGTTAGTTATTATGGTGAAGCATGTATCTAAAATGTATTAAATTTGTTATTCTAATCTAGGTATGTTAGGAAAATTGGGTGACTCTCTTTGCAGATCAAAGAAAAACTGTCTATTAGTTAAGCCAACGATTATTGTTAGAATTGCTTAAACATTGTAGATTTCTCATCAAATCATTGTTCTAAATATTATTTTCCCTTTTTTTTCTTTGTTAAAAATTGGCTTTCTCCTACTAAAGTTTGCAACAACAACAAAAAATGAAGGCTTGAAGAAGAATAATACTTGAGTAGCTAAATACAGATTAAGATGATTTTTTGCGAAAACTGAAAAATATCAAGCTTAAAATTGAAATTTAAGTGTATGTTAACTAACAAATCAAGAAATATTTTTTGATTTCAATCAATACTGGCACTTTAGTATTTGCTTTCCCTCTAAGAAAAGTTCTTTCTGATAGTCCTACTTTGTGCAAACAGAAAATTAATATGAAAAAATCAGTGAGGGTGCTTAGTATTTGCTTCAGATGTATTAAAAAAGCGAAACAGATTGTAAGAACATTTATTTAGCTGTATGTGAAATTAAAAGCTGCTGGAAATTTGCTCCAATTTCCTTCTAGGCAAACAGTAATAAAATAGAATAATTTTACCTTCTAATTCAAAAAATAGAAAAGGTTTCTATTAGCTCATTTGAGGGGTTTTTTAAATTGGGAGACAAGCCAGTCGAGATTAGAATAATAAAATAATTTTTATTAATTATTGAAAGAAAAAACAACAAGTTTATTGCTTAAAGATTCTTTTCCCAAGTAAAACGAAAACATAAACAAATGAGTGATATCATCGCGATGGAACAACAAGTGGCACAGCTTGCATCGAAACGAAAAGAAATGGAAACAGCTGCATTTAGTCTCCAAATCTAATCAGAAAGTCTCGAACAGAAACAAAAGGATTTAGAATTCAAACTTCTCCATCTCAAAAAGTCTCAGACTACTTTATCCAACCCAACCTCCTCTGAGTTCAACAATAAGGCACTTACTAACTCTAAAATTTCTCGATCAGCTAAGCAGCAATAACCATATTATGCTCCTTTGATGGATAAGAACATTCTATATGAATAATTAAATTAATAGTCTGTTTAATATCGAGAATAACCAAAATCACAATTACTGCAAAATCCATAATAATCTATGTTTTTAGACGACAGTGAATATGCAGAATCTGTGTTTAATGATGATTTGAGTCATCCAAACAGCAAAGACAAAAACATTAATGGAAACAATTAGAATTTACTAGATTTCTAATCATTTTCAGATCACATGCCAGATCAATCAAATCAAATTTTTGATGAAGAGCTTTTCCCAGAATCTAATATGGACATTTCAGCTATTCAAACACCTTAACAAATAGCCGCGACAATGAAAAGGAATATCTCTAGGACGAAATCTAGTAAAAAAGAAGAATTCGATAGTATTCCTCCAAGTTGTGCAGTAGAGCTCAGCGATCTCCTTGTCCACAAAGAAGTTTATAAAGCTGAATGCAGTAAGTAGCTGCAGCAAGTTAAAATTATGGAGAAGCAGCAAGTGGAGACAAATAAGCCGATTAAGAAAATGAGAACTCTTGAAATTTTCTAAGACGATGATCCCTAAACTGTTTAGCGAAAATAATACTTAGAAATGAGATATCAAGCGTTCAAGAAATTATTCAAGAAAATCTAGCCTTTATACATGTAGGATTCTGGATACCTTCGATATCCTGAATCGATTCGCAAGACATTTGCGTTTTTCATGAATTTCGTTACCAATCACAGGATCTAACGAGATTATGGATTAAGATCGGGGACACTGAATGCTTGGTAGATAAGATATGCTGATATCGATGAATCAATATTAGATGTTAAAGATTATAATTATGAATTCACGAAGTTCTGAGAAAGACAGAGGAAGAACTGAATGGATAAGGATAGAATATTGTTTTCTTGAAATGAAGAGCTGAAGAGATGGATGGATCATGATCGTTTTTGGATTTGATCTCAAATTAATTGTATCTAAATATTAAAATTTTACTACTGTTTTTTCCTTTGGTATTCATTCAAAATATTACTGTGTTTAGCTACTATGAAATATTTCTCTTATTGACAAAATTAATAAAAATTACTCAGTTTGTTGACTAGATTTTACTTTGATTCTTGATACGTTGATTTTCTCCTAAAGTTAAATGGAATTCTAAATCAACACAACAAAGATTGACTTCTACTTATCTTTGATACGGGATTTTTTTTTACCGATATTGATTGATTTGGAAATGTGCAGCTTCAAGATAAATATGCGTCTTTCACGATAATAATTCATTTGAAGGAATATTGGTTAGAAAGCTGTTTGTTAGTGACTGTTAAATTTGAAATATTAATTCACACTCAAAAGTGAGATTTAACGTTATGATTTTTACCTCATAATTTTGTGAATCTGTTGCTAGGAATCTGCTTTTCAAATCACTTAAAAATAAGAAAAATATTCTTTCTCAAACCTAATATCATTTCCTTTTTCTGATTGATCTGTGCTTCTGTATCATCTCCCTTGAGTAGGTAGAATGTGTTCGACAGATAAAATTTTATTATTGTTAAGGGAACAATTCTCGGAATTAAAAAAATTAATTGTTTCTTTTAGCAAGATTCACTCGAGAATAATGATAAGAAGCTCAAATTGGTCTGATAAGAATGAGAATATTAACATAATTTGTGAATAAGAATCTAACATTACTGCAAGACAATTAATTATCTCATTTAAAATCAATTAAAATTGAAAAAAATTATCTAATAAATTTAATTTCAATTTAGAAAATTAAATTCTTAAGACTTTTTAAAAAGAAGCAGCAACAAGCACACATCTCCTCTAATATCCCACTGTGATTTTATTGAGATGTTGTTTGAATTTATTTTTGTATGTTTGTTGTTATTTGTGTTTTATTTTTTGGGTGAAAATGAAGTTTGGCAGTTAGGGTTATATTTCTTTCTTGGTTCTTTTTATTTCTTTCTTTTTTTATTGTTCTTTCTTCTTTTTTTATACTCTTTTTCTTTCTTATTCTTGTGTGTTATTTTGTAGATTGATAGTCAGTTGGATTTTTACCAAAAAGCTGATTTTTCAATTAATTTTTCGATAATTTTCATAAACTTATTGAAGAATTTTCCTAACTGTGTATTTTAGATAGATTAATGTTCGCCGAAATTATTGGTATTGTTGTTGTTGTTGTTATTATTGAAAGATTCCTTAGTACTGAATAAAATGAAGATCCTTTTGAGGCTACGAAACTACTTTTTGACTGTCCTTCTCGGGTAGATGGCCGAGTTCCAGAGCTCACAGATAAAGAACAATATTATTCCAAAGGGAATGTTTTACCCCTCAGGCACTCGCGCTTGGTGAATTGGGTGTGAATACAATATTTGCAGGGATGCTGCTAAAAATTAGTCCTTCTGAAAAACTATGAGAGAGAGGGGAAAATAAACCCTTGGGAATAATTTATTGATCTTACCTTGCAACGAGCCACATAGTGATTAGTAGGAACAATCTGCTAGCGATGTGGTGACTCGCATTTCACGAAGTGGCTTGAAAAATCAGCAAATTTAGAATCCCTTCAGCCTCAGAATGTGTTGTGTGGTTTATACATCGTCCAGTTTTGCCGGGCTGGCATTTCCACAGACTATCTTCAACTATCAAGGAAACTTAGAACTAGTCTCTTAGGTAGAGCTGCTTAATACTCTGTGGTCCTCATGGAACTTGTCTCTTAATGGAACATGTCTCTTTTTCGATCGGATTCTTTCCCAAAAAGCGGATAATATCGCAAGATAAATTGAATAATTGAAGGTGATAGAGTTTTCTTTGGACGAGAATTCTCCCACCAAAATTCCATTACAGCTTGCTAATACATATCCACTGAGACACCAGCCATTTTATCCACTCCTAACCAGCATCTGCTTTGAATTCGTATCAACTGGGTCGAACGGTGAGGATATCGCTGTCAGAAAGAATTGCACTTATTTCTATTTTACTAACTTGTCATTAGCTCAAAAAACAAGATTCAAACTATCCTCTAGCTTATGGCTGGTTATGTCATTGATTAATCCACTCCTAATCAGCATCTGCACGATTAACGCATCAACTGAGTCGAACGGTGAGGATTTGTTTCGAGAAACAATTGTTTCTTCTCTCTCTATTACTAATTTGTCATTAGCTCAAGAAATAAGATTCAAAAATCGCTCTAACTCTCATGACTATTTTATCTCAATTATCAAACTACCATCACAAGCTACTCATCTCTTTGATCGTAACAATTATAGAGCATTTCAGTTAGTCTTCTAGTCAATCATAGATCAAGCCAGTCCCAAGATAAAGTCGCAGTTTTTGAGCAATCAGGTCAGGTGCGTCATAAAGACAACAGAAGTCTCTTTCCGCTCTTAGTCAACCCAGCCTCTCTGCTCAGTTCGCAGATGAACTGTGTATGTGTGTGTTCATATCGTAGTCTTCATCGTTGGGTATTGGGGATTTAAATTTGTTAAATAAATTATTTATTTTTCCTTGGATTTTTATTTTCCCACCCTTTGTATCTTCCTTTGTGATTAAAATTCAATTTTTGAATCCTATCCTTTGTTTCCCATGATATTTTTGTATATTAAAAGGAAATTATCTCTTCTCTCGAATGGGATAAGGGTTGATTGTTCAATATTTCCATGGAATTTTCAAAAAAAAAACAATTCAAAGAAATTTTTTTATTGATTTTGGCAGAAAAATAGATTCATATCTCAGTTTTATAAGTGATTTAAGAAATAAAAGGAGAAAATAGTGTATTTTCAGAAAATGGCTCATTCGGGTAAAAAGAATATTTATTTAGGAGGAAGACAAATATCTTCTTTCAGATTGTATTTGGTAAAAATAACGAAATCTCATTTTAACCTAATAGCTTTTTGAAGCAAAAAATTAGATTAAAATTTTGTCTTCAGAATAAAAAAAACAATTCAGAAAACCCAAAAGAAAGAATTAAATCTTTCGATGAATCAACACAGCTAACCATTAATCACTCACATGAAATTAATATATTTTTTGTTGCATTTATTATCTCAACCACCATTTCTCCAAAATTTTTTACTTATTCAACAATTTAAACCCACAAATATGTGCTAAAAAAGTATGAAAGTATTCAACCTTTACTTTACCAATCATAATATTACAACAAAATATAGTCCAGCTGAATTAGAAGAATCCTCTGGATTCAAAAATTAATTATCCTTGATTTTATTTAAAAAATATTGAAAGTAAGAAAAGCACAAAAATAATTTATATTATTTACAAAAATGGCTCGTTCAACAAGTAACATTAGCTAAATGATGGAAGGTTTAAGAGGATAGAGTCGCATAAACCTAAGCGATTAGTACATTGGCAATGAAGGCGCTCGTTAATTAGCTAGTTTCTTATTATAAAACAATCAAGTCAGTTAACTCGAGTTGAAAGGGAATAACATCAGCGGAGATGGCGTTGTAGAATTACTTGAATCACTGCGAAATAACGAATGTCTTAGGATCTTGAGCTTAGAATGGAATAATCTTGGACAAGAAGCAAAGAGCTAAGAAGCCATAGCTGCTTTTTTGCTTTAAAACAAAACTTTATAGCATTTATCCTTAGCGCAGAATAAAATCAACGGAGAAGATCTCGAAATGATATGCAACTCTCTCAGAAACAATAAGACTCTATTGTCGTTAGATCTCCGATGGAATGCGCTAGGACCGAAAGGCGCATAGCTGCTCAAAGGAGCATTAGTGAATAATCAAACATTGATTTATTTAGATTTAAATGGAAACAATATCAATGAAGATAACTAGGATTAGATCGATAGAATCATTCTAGAGAACAGAAGAAAAAATCCAATCACAAGGGATAGAATCTTCGCTGGACCATCGGTTACAGCAGTCAATGGTGGAGGAAGTATTGAGTAGACACAAGGACTGAATAATACAGCCGTAACATCATCATAGTAGCTTTAGTCTACATAATTCAAGTTTTAAAGTAAAAAACGATATTTTTTTCAAATTATTCTTTAGATTTACATATTTTTCATTTTGATTTCGGATTTATTTATCAAAAAAGATGCCCCTTAAGATAATGAGGGTCTGCCTATGCTGACTCATTTAGAGAACATTCTTGAGTAAGAGAAGGCACATACATTTTAGATAAAGCAACGATTGGAAGTTGAGCTGGAAGATTTACAAAGGAAAGATCGAAATGATCTGAGGACAATTTAGGAATTAGAGAACAAATGTTCAGATGTTTAGAATCAAAATAGAATGCTGAAGTTTGATATCGATAGGTTGAGAGAAGAATTCAGCATAATTGAGAAGAACAACATAGAGCATATTAGAACACATGAAGATAGAATTAGAAATAATGAATTTTTAATTACTGAAATGGAGAAAAAACATGCTGCGAATACTGATAGAATCGTTGCAGAAAATCAATTCAGAGTTAAAGTAAGTCATATTGAGAAATTTCATATATGCAATTAGAGTGCTTGCTTTTGGATAATTTAACTATTTGTGACACCAAGGAAATGGTGAGAGATTGGGAGAGCAGATGCAGATTATTGGAAGAAAGAGTAAGGATTGTAGAAACTGAAGGTATCGAATTGGAAATTGAACTGAAGAGAGTATCAGAGAATAAAATTGGACTGCAAAACAAATAATCTGATGAACTCAGAGAATTAGCCACCAGAGTTGAAGAGGAAGAATTCAATAAATACTAATCAACTCTTAACACATTAGATGCCAAACTTAAGGCTATTGAGAACAGCAAGGAATTGCTTCTCAAAAGAAATCACGAACTCATCAGGTAAATTAATGCGAAATTGTCAAAATAAATTTCATTTTATTTCTATAATTGTTCTTAGGGAGTACGAGGATCGTGATATTAAAGCATCCAATGAGCTTAGGGTCTTAGAAGAGGACTTGTAAGGTCTAAAGGGTTAAAACACAGAATTCAGTTAAAGAAACAGTGAATTTAAGATCATGAGTGAGAAACTAAAGAACGATTTAGATTTGAAGGAGACCATCATCGAGAAACTGCAAAAAGAAATCAACACTGTGAATGAATAAATCGAAATGAAGAAGTAATTCGGAAGAGAATAGATAGAGAAGACTGTGAATGAGCAGCGAGAAGAAAAGCTAAACTGGGATGCAGAAAGAGCAGCATAAATCACGCACATCCAAGAATTAGAAAGATCGCTTAGAGCTAGTCACTCTGAAAATTCAAGACTCAGAGGGGAGTATCAGAGATTGTCTGAAGTTGTCTAATCAAATCTAAATAAAACAGTCTATGATACATTCACAAGCAATAACTATTTCTGAGCAATTGCATGTATGATCAGTTCTCAACAAGGGATAATTTTTTAATAGAGAATGCAGTATTTTTTATATTTTCTTGTCTGCTTTTTGTCCGTGAACTGTCTCTTTTTGTGAAACTTAATAATAAAAAAATCCCATGTTTGTATTGGTATCTTTGGAGGATATTGAATAATTTGGAGGTTTTTAATTAAATATTTCTACTTAGAGTGCTTTATATCGGGAGGTTGGAAAAAAACTTACAGAATATCTACAAGAAAACAACTTAATCCGATTAAAAAAGCCTTCTCCTTGTCGGCAATCAACGTGACTCAAATGATGAATCGCACTTGATCATAAAAATAGTAAATAATTAATTATCCTCAACTGACACATTATAAATGTCTTTTTACGAGTTTAATAAAACAAAACAATTAATCGAATTTATTTAGATTTCTAAAAACGAATCCCACAATATCCACTATGAAAATAGCTTCTATGGTATCAGTAAAACTCACTCATATTTGATCTTCATGCGTTCTCATAGGGCTAGTACAAGATGATAGAATATGACTTTTATTCGGGAGATTTTCCTTATCTATTCCTACTCCTCCTGAGTTTGTTGTGATTGCAGTTTTATCCTGCTTTATATCCAAATAAAAGAGACTCTTTCTAGAATGCAAGATATTTCCGGCTGTCGACGGACTTGGATCAGTAATCATAGCTCCACTGTTCCTGCTACTGTTAATGTTTGCACTGAAATTATTGATTGGGTAAGATTATTATTGCTGCTCTTGTTATTCATCGAAATTCGATAGAATATTGATTTAATGACCATTTGAAAAAACAGATTATTAGCATAGCAATTGCTGCTGCTACTCAGATTACTTTTTGAATATATTCTACGATGGAGTTAGTAATCTCCTCTAAAAGTTATTATTTCCGTAAGTGCAGTGAGAATTCTAAGAAATGCTGTTATTATTATGATTCGTTGGGCTTTCTTAGAACGCGCCTGATCTTTTGAGATTATTTCTGCTTTGAGCAATGAATGTCTTTTTCCTTCTAATGTTGTGCTACCGCATCCTTAGGCAGATAGCTTTATCTTTCCTTCGCTTATTCATAACTGCAATCACACAATCCAAATTGTTGTGGTTGAAATATCTCGAAAAGATCTTAAATTTATCGAAATTTTCTAACGAATCGATGATTTTCTTAAAAGTAAATGTGTCTTCACCGAGATGTCCTTCATTGGGACTTCCATCTTGAGTATAAGTTGATTGAGTGTTTTGTTTTTGCAAGCTAAACATTCTGCAAGGAACATTTGTATTTTTATGACTACTGGTGCAACTTAGCTTTTTTTGAATTGGTGGAGTGTAATGTGTGCTTCTTGGTCTGTGGAAAACAGTTGTCTAAAATGAAGGAATGTGGAATGCTGGGTTTAAATTGATTTTGAATGGATGCTGCTTTGGTAAGGAATGCTGAGAGTGGAATTACTGTTGAGCTTCCTTATTCTTGTTATTCAGAGGAGTATATTCTGGTTGAGGTATCACAGAAGCAGCAGCAGTAGGGGTTGCCGAGTTGAGAGATAAATCATAACATCGGTTGAATTAATTTAACCGATTTATCCTTTTGTCTTGATGCTTGTTGCTAGCTTCAGAGTTCCTAGAGCTTTCATTTCCGCTATTGAAAGACAGCTACTCTATTTCTTCTCCTTCATCATCTTCTTGTTCTGGTTGCGGCAGTTTCTCTACAGCACTAATCAGCGAGGTATTTTAGAAAATACTCCTTCTTGTTGATTCGGAGGGGTTAATATTGGGGTTTAGCATGAAATCAGCCTTGGATACTTCGCAATGCTAAAAAATTTTAGATTAATCAGGTAATTTCAAAAATTTATCTGAAAAATCTCGAGAAGAAACAGGACGCATTCTTTTAGAATCATCATATTTGCTGGTATTGTTAGTAACATGATTCTCTTCTGGTCTGATATTACTATTCCCTTAAGAAACCTGAGTTATCTCGTTCTTCTGCCCTCTGCTATTATTTTTATTTATCAAAAGTAAAGGAGGCTTGCTCAGACTATCTTCCAAATTATTCTCCCTAGAAATTTCAATATTCCAACCAAATCCCTTAAACTACTCTTTTTTATTTAGTTTCCTATCAAATCCATTCGAATCTTTGTATTCACCTTCATTCTCCTTTTCACTGCATTCCTCTTCTACCTTGATTTCTTCACCAAAATACTCTGAATTTTCATATTTCTTAGAATTTCTTATATCTTATTATTCTTCCTAAATCTTCTACGAATTATACTTACCATCAAGTTACCAATCACTTACTAAAGGAATCTATTTTATAATCAATCCTTTGTTACCATATTCACTATCTTATTCTTTCTTCTTACTCTTCTCAGGTGAACTACCTAAAGATT
>Ga0302284_1000548_pt1 | contig 17427 bp, 10 predicted proteins | sample III_Fen_E2_1_FD_198760 | JGI IMG/M metagenome (GOLD analysis project Ga0302284, IMG submission 198760) | Peat permafrost microbial communities from Stordalen Mire near Abisko, Sweden - III_Fen_E2_1 | ecosystem: Environmental > Terrestrial > Soil > Wetlands > Permafrost | place: Sweden: Abisko...
TCGCAAACCTTGCTATATAAAATATGGAGGAGCAGTAAATGCTGAAGATATAAACCTGCTGGCAGGGTACTGGAAAGATCAGATGCTATGGTTACGGAACCATCCCAGTATTTATGTCTGGATGCTTGGCAGCGATAAACTCCCTGCCCCTGAACTGGAACTCAGATATGTCGATTTATTCAAAAAGTATGATCCGTCCCGCTCTTATATAACTTCATCAGGAGGGGCTGGGACGGAGAAAAATAATGTTGTTGCCACTGTACCGCTGGTAAGTGAGATTAGTGGTCCGACTGGAATGAAAATGCTTGGTCCATATGCTTGGACACCTCCTGTTTACTGGTTTACGGATACAACTTTTGGCGGTGGCTGGGGTTTCAATACTGAAACTTGCCCAGGTGCCAGTATTCCGCCGCTTGCCTCATTAAGAAAAATGCTGCCCGAAAAGAGTTTGTGGCCGGTTGATAAAAAATACTGGGAATATCATACAGGACGGAATGAGTTTACCAGCCTGGACAGAGATATAACTGCATTGACAAATAGATATGGAAAGTCATCTGATATTGAAGAGTTTGCCTTTAAGTCGCAGGTTAACAACTATGAACTTATGCGGCCCATGTTTGAAGCATTCATTGCGAATAAACCTGCAAGCACTGGGTTGATACAATGGAAACTTAATTCGGCCTGGCCCGAGCTTATATGGCAACTATATGATACATACCTGCAACCAAATGGAGCATTTTATGCGGTAAGGAAAGCATGCAATCCTATTCATGCTATATACAGATATGGATTTGATGATATTTTTCTTACAAACGAAGATTTATCAGATGCTAAGGATCTTAAAATAAAAATCCGGGCTTTTGATATCCATTCAAAACAGATATTATCGGATCAGTTGAGTGTTGGTATAAAATCAAATACTTCAAAATTTATCTATAAATTACCTGAGATCAAGGGGATTACCCCTGTTTGGTTCCTAAATCTAATAATAATCGATAAAAACAATAAGGAGGTCGATAATAGTATGTACTGGTTATCAGTTAAAAAGGATATTTTGGATTATGATGCTGCAAAAAAACTGGCCTGGCCATATTATACACCTGCAAAACAATTTGCTGATTTTACTACGCTCGACAAGCTTCCCAAGGTTAATTTGCAGTATGATTACCAGCTGAGTAAAGATGAAAAAAACGGCAAAATAAGTCTTAAAGTTAAAAACCCTTCTGAATCACTCGCTTTCTTTATTTTCTTTGATGTACTTGACCCGGTTACCAGGAATCCTGTTTTACCAATATTCTGGAATGATAATTATGTGACATTACTTCCGGGAGAAGAACGGACATTTGAAGCGAATTATTTCCTTTCCAATACACAGGGTAATAAACCTGTTATTGAAGTTAAAGCCTGGAATGTTAATAAAATAACACTGGAATAATACAACTAAAAAATAAAACCTGTATTAATTAAACAATCTGAAATATGAAAACATTAGCACTTTCCGGAGGTAAGCCAATTCGTGACACAGAAGTGAGCCCATGGCCAAAATGGCCCGTCTGGGATCATAATGAAGAGAAAGCTCTGATTGAAACATTACATAGCGGTGTCTGGTCGTATAATGGTCCGAAAGAGGTGGAGTTTGATCGTCTGTTTGCAGAATATACTGGGGTAAAATATGCAATCTCGGCTGCTAATGGAACAGTTACTCTTCAAATGGCACTTGAAGCCTGTGGCATTGGAGTAGGAGATGAGGTAATTCTTCCCGGACTTACATGGCAGGCGACTGCTGCTACGATTCTTGACGTAAATGCAACTCCAATCATGGTAGATGTCTGCGAAGATAACTGGTGTATTGATCCAAAAGCAGTTGAAAAAGCTATAACACCCCGGACTAAAGCCATTATCCCGGTACATTTATATGGTAGTTTTTCCGATATGGATGAGATATTAAAAATTGCACGAAAACATAATCTGTATGTGATTGAAGATTGTGCTCATAAACATGGAGGAGAGTGGAATGGAAAGAAGGCGGGCAGTATAGGTGATATTGGAAGTTTCAGTTTTCAATTATCCAAAATCCTGACCGCCGGTGAAGGAGGCATTGTAACTACCAATAACTTTGAGATGGCCGAAAAGCTTGATGCTCTGCGGAATTGCGGCAGACGTCCTATTATAATGGACAGCAGTATTGACAAGGGAGCCGGACAATATTCCGATCAGGGTAATTTTATTCAGTCTGGCAATTTCAGAATAACTGAGTTTCAGGCTGCAATTCTCATTGAGGGATTAAAAAGAATGCCTGAACAAAACCGGGTGAGAGATGAAAACGGGATTTACCTGAACTCGCTTTTAGCATCTGTCCCCGGCGTTAAACCAATGAAGAGGGATAAACGTGAGACAAAAGAGGCATATTTTAACTTTGCCTTCAGGTATAACAAAACTTATTTTAAAAATCTACCGGTTAAAAAATTCCGGGATGCATTAACAGCTGAGATTGGAATTGAAGTTGCGCCAAGTTATATTCCACTTAATAAATGTTCACTTTATGTACCCCTGACAAAACCTGCCCGTTACAAACTTAATGATCAGTATTGGAGCGAAATTGATCCTAAAAGATTTAATCTGCCTGTATCTGACCGTATTTATTTTGAAGAATCTGTTTGTATTCACCATAAGATTCTTATGGGTACAAAAACAGATATGGATATGATAGTGGCAGCTATTAGAAAAATCTATGACAATGCTTCCGAGATCCTTTAAAACCTTATAGATATATGAATTCAAAGGCCCTTTATCTTTTAACATTAAGCGCAGGAATTATTATGGGTTCAGAAGGATGTAAAGGACCCGATCCGGCTGTTATGAATTTAAAAGACAACTGGAAAATACAGTCTTCAGCTCTGGCACAAAGCAGTGGCAGCAGTATATCCGTCAATGATTTCCCGGCAGAAAAGTGGTATCCTGCCAGTGTCCCGGGCACTGTCCTGGCAAATCTTGTGGATAACAAAGTCTATTCTGACCCCTATTACGGAGAAAATCTTAAATCAATTCCCGGGTATAAGACTGGCAGCTGGATCTCAATGGATAAGAAAAGTCCCTTCTATTCTTCATGGTGGTACCGTACCAGTTTTAAGGTACCTTCAGAGTGGAAAGGACAGAACATGAAGCTTCATCTTAATGGCATTAACCTTAAGGCAAATGTATGGATGAATGGTCACTTAATTGCAGACACAGTCAGCGTTGTGGGAATGTTCCGCCGGTTTGAATTCAATATCAATCAATGGGTTAAACCCGGTTCGGAGAATACTCTGGCGGTTGAGATTTTTGCGCCAGGAAGGATACCTGATATAAAATACTATACAAAACAAGTTGAGGCCACTACCGGGTGGGATGACCATAATCCTCAGCCTCCCGATCTGAATATGGGCATCTGGCGTGATGTTACAATTTCAGCTGAAGGGCCCGTATCAATCCGTTATCCTTATGTGGTAACAGATCTTGATCTGCCTTCATTAGATATTGCACATCTGACAGTTACAGCTAAAGTAATAAACAATACAGCCAAATTAGTAAGCGGAAAACTTACAGGCACAATAGGAGATATAGACTTTGAAAAAGCAGTTTCTCTGCAGCCCAATGAATCAAAGGATGTCGGGTTTACTCCTGCTGATTACAGCCAGCTGAATTTTAGCAAACCGCGAATTTGGTGGCCACATACTGTCGGAGCTCAGGAATTGTATAATTTGACATTGAGGTTTACTGTAAAAGGACAACTTTCATCTAAAGAAAAAGTCAGGTTCGGAATACGTGAGGTTGAAACATATATTAATAAAGAAGGATGGCGTGGTTACAGGGTTAACGGGAAGAATATACTGATCAGGGGAGGAGCCTGGATGACAAGCGATATGCTCCTCAGGCTTACACCGGGAAGATATGAAGGTTTGATAAGATATGCTAGGGAAGCGGGCCTTAATGCCTTAAGGTCGGAAGGTTTCTCAATCCGGGAAACAGATGAATTCTACAACCTTTGTGATGAGTATGGCGTACTGGTAATACAACAGTTTTTCGGACGGAACCTTCCCGATGAAAAGCTGGCAGTAAGTATTATAGAAGATATGCTGTTACGTATCCGTAATCATCCAAGTCTGATTCATTTCCTTGGGCACGACGAAACTTTTCCAACCAAATTTCTTGATAGCAGTTACCGGGCGTTAATTGCAAAGTACAGTCCACAGCGTACATACCAGCCGCATTCAGGAGCTTTTGAAGTGAAAGACAGATTCGAAACAGGAGGAACACGTACAGGTACACTTGAATTGTGGGCTTATGCAAACCCTTCACATTATTATACTCATAAAGAAGATGGAGCCTGGGGATTTGCTCAGTCAGGAGGGATTGGCGGAATATTTGCTCCGTATGAAACAATGCGCAAAGTAATCCCGGAGAAGGCATTGTGGCCGATTGAGAATGAGACTTTTTCTTTTCATACTGTCCTTCAGGGATTGGAATATTTTCAGGCAGCTCTCGACGCAATTAAAAACCGTTACGGGAAAGCTAAAAATATAATCGATCTGAGCAATAAAGGGATGGCTTTAAATTATGAAAGTGCCCGCGGAATGTTCGAGGCATATGCCAGAAATAAGTATGACGCCCTTGGCATTACTACATGGAAATATGATGCTGCCTGGCCTGCCGTATGCAGCTGGCAGTATGTTGACTGGTATTTGAATGTCGGCGGTGCATATTATGGTGCAAAGAAAGCCTGCGAGCCTTTGCATGTTCAATATTCATATGATGATAATTCCATTTACGTGGTAAATAGTTTCTATAAAGAATTTAAGAACCTGAAGGTAACAGCTAAGCTATTCAATTTCGATCTTAGCGAGAAATATTCCAGATCATCGGTGGTCAATGTAGGATCTGATGGTAAAACAGAAGCATTTAAAATTGAATTTCCCGGCGATCTGAGCAAAACATTTTTCCTGAAATTAAAACTTGACGATAATACAGGGAAGGAGATTTCAGACAATTTCTACTGGCTTTCAACACAAAAAGATATTGAGGGATTAAAAGTTGAAGGGAAGAGCCCCAAAGGTTTTGACTGGGATCTGTTTACGGCTGTGCCAAAATCGGTATCTGACTTTACTGAGCTTGAAACACTTCCAGGCGTTGAGTTGGAAAGATCTATTGAACTGAAGGATGATTCAGTTGAAAGCAGCGGAATTGTCAGAATAAAAAATAAAGGAGATCATCTGGCTTTTATGATACACCTGGCTCTTACTAAGGGCGTGGGTGGTGAAGAGATAAATCCGGCATATTGGGATAGTAATTATTTTTCATTATTTCCCGGTGAATCAAAAGAAATAAAAGTACAGTTTAAAAAGGTGGATAAGGTGAATTCAATCCCTGTTTTGAAAGTTGACGGATGGAATGTGAAGAAATAGAAAGTTTATATATATTGTTACTCTGTATTACTTTAAATAAATTATGGTTTTAATTCTCAGATTTTTACTCATTTCCGTTTTTGTTCTTACCTGCGAATATGGATTTTCACAGAAAAAAATTGATATTTTGTCTGTTCCGGCAACTGATCAAAAAACAGAAATAGCCCTACACGGCAAGTCAGTGTTGCCGAGCGGCCGGTTTCTGACACCCGCCGGTGATTTAATAAGAATAACTAATGATCCATTCGGAATGGCCGTTTCTGCAGATGGCAAAAGGGCAGTGACCCTTCATGATGGAGTATTTACTATCATAGATTTACAATCGTTGGCAACGATCAGAGTCCCCAGCTACGATAATAAAATTAAATCACCATTGTCCGGAGGGTCATTTTTAGGGGTCTGTTTCGGGGCAGATTCTAAAACAGTCTACCTTAGCGGAGGAGACAATGGCGCTGTGATTGTTTATGATATAGAAAGCCTTACCCGGCTGGATTCTATTTCCCTTAACGGACCTGCCGGAGATATCGAATACAATGACAGTTTTACGTCTGACCTGGTATTTAATGAATCTGGCAATGAATTGCTTGTACTCGACAGAGCCAATTTCAGGATGGTACGCATTGATCTGTCAACAAAGAAAATCAGTGCATCTGTTAAAGTTGGCCGCCAGCCTTTTGGTTTGACATTAAGTCCTGATAAAAAAACAGCTTTTGTCGCGAATGTTGGCATGTATGAATATCCATTAATTACGGGCGCCACTCCGGAGAACTACGATTCATTGCTTATATCGCATCATCCGTACGGAGATAATACAAAGGAATCAATTAACGGGACTGTTGTTGAGGGCCGAAGGATTCCCGGAGTTGGAAGCCCTCTTAATACCGATGCAATGAGCGTCTTCACTATTGATTTGATTACCAACGTTGTTACAGATAAATTTAAAACCGGATATCAGATCGGGCAAATGATTGAAGGCGCTGAAGTTGTGGGTGGCGCAAGCCCTAACTCTATTGCGGCAGGTTCGCGGTTCGCCTACGTTTCCAATGCTACCAATGACAATATTTCAGTTATTGATTATAAAAATCATAAGATAACAGGCGAGATTCCAATTCTGGTTGATAAACAGATTGATAAATACAGGGGTCTATTGCCTTTTGGACTTACATTAAGCAAAGATGAAAAAACATTGTATGTGGCATTGCTGGGATTTAATGCAGTGGCAGTAATTGATGTTCAGAGCAAGGTGTCAAAAGGCCTGATCCCATCAGGATGGGGGCCATCAAGGGTTCAGTTATCCAAAGATGAAAAGGAAATCTATATTACCACATGCAGAGGACTTGGAGCCGGACCTAATGGAGGTAAGGATTTTATTTCACCTGTTCAGGGATCTTATATTGGTGATATACAACTTGGAAGCTTTCAAAAAGTGAGCCTTCCTGACTCAGATCAATTGGCCCTTTATACCAGACAGTCTGTTGATAATACCTTCCGGGATCTTAAAATTACAGATGATGTAAATAACCCTTTACCAGGGTTACCGGGTTTGCACTCTTCACCAATAAAATATATTGTATATATTACCAAAGAGAACCGCACTTATGATGAGGTCTTTGGTCAGATGAAAAATGCTGACGGAGACAGTACCCTCGCACGGTTTGGTGTGAATAATGAATATACTCTGCCTGACTCTCTTAAAAAGAAATTGCCTAAACTCAGAATAAGCCCGAATCATCATAAGGCGGCGGCTAAATATTCATTTTCAGATAATTATTATTGTGATAGTGACGCATCTATCCACGGTCATCACTGGATGATGGGAGTAATACCAAATGAATGGGTGGAAGCAAATGCAAGCGTGACAAAAACAGCTATGATATTTTCCAAGGCACCCGGCCGGCGTCATCCCGGAACGACTGGAAGTATTGACCCTGAAGATTATGCTGAAAAAGGTGGTTTATGGGAAGCCCTCGACAGACAGGGAGTTTCGTTTTATAATTTTGGAGAGGCAAATGAAACTGCACATGTGAGAGAAGAATGGTACGACACAAATACCGGTGCGGCACATGGCGTGATGGTTCCGATGCAAAAAGCCTTGTTTGGCAGAACCAGTCATAACTATGCCGGGTTTAATACGAATATTCCTGACCAATACAGAATGGATCAGTTCGAAAAGGAGTTTACTGATAAGTGGATAACCGGTAAGGAAAAACTGCCTTCATTGATAACAATGCAGGTTCCGAATGATCATGGAGCAAAAACAAGACCTGAAGATGGATACTACTATCCAGGTTCCTTCATGTCAGACAACGATTTAGCTCTGGGCAGGATATTGCATTTTCTTTCGAGAACAAAGTACTGGAGGAATATGCTGGTGATCATCACGGAAGATGATCCTCAGGGTGGTGTCGATCACGTTGATGCACATCGTTCAATTTTAATGATGGCCGGGCCATATGTGAAGAGGGGATATGTTTCTCATACACACGCAAATTTTGGCTCCATCCTTAAAACTATCTACAATATTCTTGATGTTCCGTATGTTAATCAGTTTGACGTTACAGCTTCATTGTTGCAGGATTTTTTTACCCCAGTACCTGATTATTCACCTTATACGTTTGAAGTGAATGATTCCCGTGTTTTTGATGCAGATAAAGCGATGAAAAAGTATAATAAAACTATCAACTGGCGGAAAATCGAACAAGGTCCTCCAATGGATGATGAAGATATTGAACGCAAGGTGCATTATAAGAGATAGTTTGGATACTGAATAGAAATTCATCATAAAGTATCGTCTTTCACATTTATGCAGGAAAAAAAAATATATCCCTGGATAGTTGTTGCTCTGCTCTGGTTCGTGGTGCTGCTGAATTATATTGACAGGCAGATGTTGTCAACGATGAAACCATCAATGATGGTTGATATAACGGAGCTGCAAACAGCAGCTAATTTTGGACGATTGATGGCTGTCTTTCTTTGGATCTATGCTCTGATGAGTCCAGTTTCCGGAATCATTGCTGACCGGATGAATCGTAAATGGGTAATTGTCGGAAGCTTGTTTGTCTGGTCAGGAGTTACACTTTTAATGGGTTTAGCAACCACCTTCAATCAGCTATATTTACTGCGTGCGACAATGGGAATAAGCGAAGCATTTTATATCCCCGCAGGTTTATCCCTTATCGCAGACTATCATCAGGGGAAGAACCGGTCGCTGGCTGTGGGAGTTCACATGACGGGCAGCTACCTCGGGCAGGCTTTGGGCGGATTTGGCGCAACAATTGCAGGCAGGCTGACATGGCAGACAACATTTTTTATTTTTGGATTGGTAGGTGTCTGTTATAGTTTTGTACTGATCCTTTTTCTGAAAGAGAAGAAAACCTACACAATTGTCAGGGATATTTCTTTATCGATCCGGAAGAGATTTTCTGAGACATTCAAAGGTGTAGGTGTGTTGTTGGGAAGCCTTTCATTCTGGGTAATCATATTCTACTTTTCTGCCCCAAGTCTGCCCGGATGGGCCACTAAAAACTGGTTACCAACACTTCTTTCAACCAGTCTTAATATTAAAATGGAGATTGCCGGACCGGTTTCAACCATTACAATCGCACTTTCTGCCCTTATAGGAGTATTGATTGGAGGACTTATTTCGGACAGATGGATACAGCAAAATCTGCGTGGACGAATTTATACCGGCGCCATTGGTTTGGGACTGACTGTTCCGTCAGTTATATTACTGGGGTACGGACATAGTTTTCTTACGATTCTGAGCGGAGCTTCGTGTTTCGGATTTGGTTTCGGAATGTTTGACGTTAACAGTATGCCCATTCTGTGCCAGTTTGCTTCTCCGCGTTATCGAGCCACAGGGTATGGACTCATGAACCTGGCAGGTATATCATCAGGTGCTCTTATAACAACATTTTTAGGTAAATCAGCTGATTCCGGAAACCTGAGCCGTGATATTGCGTTTTTAGCGGTTTTTGTGCTAGCGGCAATATTTTTACAGTTGCTGCTGTTGCATCCTGAAACAGCAAACAAAACCGATTGATCAAATCATTATCTCACTTAATTCAGAGATATACTGTTCAATCTTGTGTTTTTCTTCGCCTTCAAACCGGCGAAGAGGAAATGCCACATAATCGTTGCATATACCCAAAACAGAAAGCGCGCAATTAATCCCTTTTGTAATTCTTGAATTGCATTTTCCAACATTATAGATGGTGTTGTAAAGCATCATAACCTTATTTCGAAGAACAGATATTCTTTCATAATCATGAGCCAGAGATGCCTCATAATAGCTCACGAAAAGTTTTGGGAACATATTCGCTCCGCCTGCTACAGCCCCATGCCCTCCCTGCATTATTGTTTCAGGGATAAAAAGTTCAGTTCCTGTAAAGATGGAAAACTCGGGTGAATTTTTAAATTCTTCAATCAGAGAGAAAAGGTAAAACATATCTCCGGAACTGTCTTTAATTCCGATCGCACCGAGATCTTTTGCAGCACTTACAGTTTTTTTTGCAAGATGCAGTTTAGTATGACTTGGCATATTGTACAATAGCAACGGCAACGGTAACCGCGGTATCAGGTTCTCAAGATAGTCTATCATTTCTGACTGGGAAATTGGAGTATAGTAAGGTGGAGCAACAACTACAGCATCTGCACCTACCTTTTTTGAATACTCAGCCATTTCAAGCGAATTCTCGAATGAAGTATCTGTTATTCCAACCAGGACAGGTATCCTCTGATTAATGAGTTCGCACGCACGTTTGATAATATCTTTTTTGAGTCCATTACTAAGACTTGGCGCTTCACCGGTAGTTCCAAGAACAAACAACCCATGCACGCCTCCTGAAACTATATGCTCAACAAGTTTTTCAAGCCCATTTACGTCAAGTGTATTATTATTGAGAAGAGGCGTTATTAACGGAGGAATAATTCCCTTAATTGGCATTTTCATCTTTTATTGCATCGTTTAAATGAATGAATACTTGCTAATAAAATCTTTTGCCCATACTTTTCTTCGAGATAAATCACACTAGCAAAATAAAAGTATCTATGACTATTTTACTTCTGATATCTTGTTTGGTTTACATTGTTTTTTAACTGGAATAAGAAAAAAATGGCGTATATTTGGATTGAGCGGTTAAAATAGAATGATATGGAAATAATTTATGAAAACATATTCGTTCCTCACAGGCATTCATTTATAACAAGGAAGCTGCAACTGGATCCTAAATCACATAAAATCCATTCTCATAAAAATTTTGAATTAAATTATATTAGTTCAGGCTCAGGTAAAAGGATTGTAGGGAATAATATTTCCAGTTTTAAAGGAGGCGACCTGGTACTTTTGGGTCCCGATACCCCCCATTGCTGGGAAATTCTGGAAACTGATCAGAATGAACCTCCTGAATGTATTGTTACCCATTTTTATGAAAATATTATAAGTTCCGACTTTTTTAATATTCCTGAACTGGAACATGTGGTAGATCTGTTAAAAAATTCCGGTAACGGAATATGGTTCAAAGGGAAAAAAACTGAAAAAGTTGGTCTCGTACTGAAAAAAATGGTTTCATTAAATGGACTGGAGCTATATATTGAACTTTTAAAGGTTTTTCATCTTTTGCTAGGCATCGAAGAAAGGGAATATCTTGCACTTCCTTCTTCTCTCCCAACATCTTATGATAAAGATCAGACCCATATAAACAAAATTTATGAATACGTTTTCAAAAATATTATGTCTGGAATAAAACTCAAAGAGGCAGCTGCGCTGGTTTATATGGAGCCGGGTTCCTTTTGCAGGTATTTCAAAAAGAAAACTAACAAGACCTTTATGGACTATGTGAAAAGTGTACGCATTGGTATTGCCTCAAAATTACTTGCGGAAACTGATAAGCAGATTACTCAGATTTGCTATGAATGCGGTTATAATAACCTTGCAAATTTTAATCATTATTTTAAGATAATAATGAAGAAGACACCTTCTGAGTACAGAAAGGACTTCACTTAGATAAATTCCAGTCAGTTTAGTGATACTATTAAGACTATTTTTTAATATCAGAGTTAATATTTATTCTTTTTTGGACAAAAAGTGATATAGTGACTATTCATTTCTGGTGTTTCTTTGATAATATATTAGCATAAACATAACCTGAGTCAAATGCCTGGGAAACCTGTTAAAGCTGTCATTTTTGATATGGATGGTGTACTGGTTAATACTGAGCCTCATCATGTCATAATTGAGAAGAAACTCTTTTCCGGACTTAATCTGAATATAACTGAAGAAGAGCATAGCAGTTATATGGGTAAGGCAACCGAGGTTATGTGGATGGAAATAATCCGTAAACATAATCTGCCTTATAAGGTTCAGGTACTTACAGACAGGAATAAAAAGGCGATTATCAATTATTTTTCCGTACTGAAAGAGATTGAGGTTATGCCTGGAGTTTTAACTGTTCTTGAAAAGCTTAATCGTAAAAGAATCCCTCTCGCCGTCGCATCATCTTCCGATGCGGAAACGATTAGAATTATTCTGTCACGAACGGATTTAAGCAAATATTTTCTTTACAAGGTTACCAGCGGGTTGGTTGAAAGGAGCAAACCGGCGCCTGATATTTTCCTTTATACTGCTGCCTTACTTTCGGTTAAACCGGAAGAGTGTATTGTAATTGAAGATTCAGCAAACGGTATAAAAGCAGCTAAAGCTGCAGGAATGTTCTGTATTGCATATACGGGAAAATCTACAGGTACTCAGGATCAAAGCCTTGCCGATGAAACCATTGATGATTTTTCTCAGCTTGAAGAAATCCTTCAAAGGAAAACTGATTTAAAATAAGAATGATGAAAAATTTATTACTCAGGGTTCTTCCAGTTTTATTAGCAGGTATATCTATTGTAAGTCATATCTCATGCAAACATGATTTAAAAAACAACAAGATCATTCCTGATAAATCTGTTTATGTTGATGTCCCCTTCTCTCAGGAGTTTCAGGAAGCTTATCTGATAAGTAATAAGACGGAAGACAATCAGGTGAGAAGTATTGCAGTTGATAATGAATCCAATGTATGGATTGCAACAGCTTCAGGTATTTTTCGCAAGAGAGCAAACACGCGTGAGTGGGAACCGGTAATCACTGGAGACGAAAGAGGACCAGCCTATGCCGTTTGTGCAATTAAGAACGGAGAAGTTCTGATGGGGACATGGAACGGACTTTTCAGATTTCAGAATAATAAAATCGAAAAAGAGGCCGGATTAGAACCTCCGGTTACTATAATATGTGCAGGTGGACCTGACATATTTGCAATAGGACCAGCTGGTATATGGCACAGGGAAAATGATAATTGGATTTTGAATAAGTACATTATTGCCAGATCGGTACGAGATGCAGTTGCCGATGGAAAAGGAGGTTTATATGTAGCAACAGATGTGGGTATGTACTTCTGTGAAAATGATAAGTCTGTCTTATACCAGGCTACCTCTGAACTCATTAGTTGTTATACCAGGGCAGTTTCATTTGCACCCCGGGGTGAATTATGGGCAGGTGTAATGGGAGGTGTATCTGTACGTAAAAATAGTAAGCTGGTGCGGAACCTTACTCCTGAGCAGGGCATACCTTCAGCATCAGTAAATTGTATATCCTGTTCATCAGATAGCGTAATGTGGGTCGGCACAGATGTTGGTGTAGTAAGATATGCTAAAGACTATTCGCATTCTTTACGTTTCAGCAGGAGATGGCTTACGGATAATAAGGTAAATGATGTGACTTTTGATAATGACGGGACTGCTTGGATAGCAACAGAAAATGGAGTAAGTGCAATTAAAAAACGAAGTATGACACTCGCAGGAAAGGAAGCTTATTATTATAATCAGCTGATGAGGAAACATATCAGGCTTCCCTGGATTTGTGGGAATCTTCATCTGGAGGTACCCGGAGATACTGCTTCCTGGCGGAATTCTGATGATGACAATGACGGCGAATATACAGGTGGTTATCTCGCTATGGAGAGTTTCAGATATGCAGTAACAAAAGATGAAGATGCAAGGACAAAAGCTCGTAAAGCATTTGATTTTCTTTGCCTTTTGCAGGAAGTCACAGGTACCGATGGATTTTTTGCACGAACAATTATTCCATCTGACTGGACAAAGATGAATGATGCAAACCGGACATATACCAAAAAGGATTTGATAGATTTGTCTGTGAAGGATCCTCGTTTCAAAGCGGTGGAAAAGAGGTGGAGACTGTCAAAAGATAAAAAATGGCTCTGGAAAGGAGATACCAGCAGTGATGAAATGGATGGGCATATGATGGGATATTTCTTCTATTATGAATATGCCGCCCGGGAGGATGAAAAACTGCTCATACGCAATCACGTCAGACGAATAATGGATCAGCTTATAAAAACAAACTATAATCTCATCGATGTTGATGGAAAACATACCCGTTGGGGGGTATGGTCACCTGAACAATTAAACCGTGATCCGGATTGGGCGTCTGAAAGAAGCCTCAACTCATTTGAGCTGCTCGCTTATCTGAAGTTTGCAGGTCATATTACAGGTGATGACAAATATGAAAAGGAGTATCGACGCCTGATCGGCACCGAGGGCTATCTGGACAATGCTTCACATTTAAATTCAAAAAATCCTGCATGGCAGATTTACTTTGACCGGACTATGGAAGGATACCTGTTTCCTATATTAATAAGATATGAGAATGATCCGGTTCTTAAGGCATTTTATCTCAAACTTATCGACGAATGGATGAATAACCAAACAGCCGGCGAAAACCTGATCAATAACCTGACTTATGCTCTGGCAACAGGCAGAAATGTTAACGTGCAGCAAACGATTGAATTTTTAAGAGACGCTCCGCTAGATCTCGTCGACTGGAAAATCGATCATACTTTAAGGGAAGATGTTCATCTGGTTCGTGAACCTATCCTGGAAGAGATTCAGATCTCAGAACTGCCGCCGGCCAGCGAAAGGGCAACAGTAAGATGGGATAAAAATCCCTGGGCCGCCGTGTCGGGGGATCCGGGACAGGTTAGAGAACCGAACTTCTGGTTATGGCCATACTGGATGGCGCGTTATCTTGATATAATTCAAACTTCTGAGCATAAATAGAATGTCTGATGTTAACAGTAAATTTTATTTGTACATTAGATAATAAAATTATCTGCAAATGAATCAAAATATGAAGGATATATATCTGGGTCTTGATATAGGCGGTACAAAATGCAGCCTTGTTGTCGGTGACGCCTCCTTTTCAGTTCTGCGGAAAGTTGGCTTTGAGACAAATACCGAACGAGGCTGGAGATCAATTCTTTCTGAATTCACCAGCCATATCAGAACTCTGCTGGGTGAATATAAACACTGCAAACTGAAACGAATAGGCATCAGCTGCGGAGGTCCTCTCGATTCGAAGAAAGGTATAATCTGTTCACCTCCTAACTTGCCCGGATGGGATAATGTGCCGATTACAAAAATACTGAGTGATGAATTCGGAGTGGAGACTGCACTGCAAAATGATGCTAACGCCTGCGCTCTTGCTGAATGGCTTATGGGGGCAGGAAAAGGGACTTCAAATATGATTTTTCTGACGTTCGGAACGGGTATGGGCGCCGGACTGATTTTAAACGGAAGACTGTACAGCGGTACCAATGATCTTGGAGGAGAAGTTGGGCATATCAGGCTGGCAAAGACCGGTCCTGTAGGTTTTGGAAAAGCCGGTTCATTTGAAGGCTTCTGCAGTGGCGGAGGAATTGCTCAACTGGCAAAATCAATTGTAACGGAAAAGCTTAATAATAAAGTTGTTGTTGACTTTTGTCCTTCGTTGGAACTAGTGAAGGATATTGATGCTAAAATGGTTGCATTGGCAGCCTCAGCAGGCGATCTGGTGGCAAATGAGATAATCGGGATTTCAGCTGAATATCTTGGCCAGGCATTGTCTACACTAATCGATATCCTCAACCCTGAGAGTATCGTTATCGGGAGTATTTACGCACGAAATGAAATGCTCTTTAAGCCACTCATTGAAAAGGTTTTACAACAGGAAGCTATACCTGCCTCACTTGAAGTATGCCGGATAATGCCGGCCGGATTGGGCGATTCGATTGGCGATTTTGCAGCACTTTGCGTAGCAATTTATGAGGATAAATTTTAATTCTTCTAACATGAGCAACAACACTTATTTGAAAGATCTGATTGAGATATATCCGCAACTATTGCCGGTTGAAAATGAAATTGCAAAAGCCGCTGAAATTTTAATTACGTGCTATCAGAATGGCGGGAAAATTCTGATTTGCGGAAATGGCGGAAGTTGTTCCGATACTGGTCATATCGTTGGTGAGTTAATGAAAAGCTTCGAACAAAAGCGGCCAATTAAAGATAGCTTAAGAAAAAAATTATTGGCTCTTGACGGCGAACGCGGACAGTATCTGGCGGAAAAGCTTCAGCACGGTTTTCCTGCTATTGCTCTTACAGTTCATAATGATCTGATTACAGCTATTGCCAACGATACTGATGCTGATCTGATCTTTGCCCAGCAGATTGTTGGTTATGGAAACCCCGGAGATGTTCTGATCGCTGTCAGTACCTCCGGAAATTCCCGGAATGTTTTGGACGCAATCATTACTGCAAAAGCCAAAGGGTTGGTTGTGATCGGCCTCACAGGTGAGACAGGCGGTAAAATGAAATCAAACTGTGAAATTCTGATCAACGTCCCGGGAAAAAACACTGCTTCGGTGCAGGAATTGCATCTTCCTGTTTACCACACACTTTGCAGGATAGTCGAGAATGCTTTTTTTGGAAATTAAAATACTTAAAGCCTTTAGAATGAAGAATGAAAGAAGCAGAAAAGTACTGAACCCGATGTCCAGAAGAACCTTTATTAATAACACTGCAGCGGGTTCGGCTTTAATAGCTATGGGACCAGTGACATCCTTTTTCGGAAATGAAATTCAACAGGATGATGGATGGCCTGCAGATGCTTCAGAATACAGGTTTCATATGATCGGTAACGGACATATCGATCCTGTATGGCTCTGGCCATGGTCGGAAGGTATTTCAGTTGTTCACAGTACTTTCAGATCAGCATTGGATCGCATGAAGGAAACAGCTGACTTCACATTCACAACAAGCTCAGCACAGTTCTTCCAATGGGTTGCTGACAACGATCCTGCAATGCTGGCTGAAATAAGAAAACGGGTAGAAGAAGGCCGGTGGAACATTGTAGGAGGATGGTGGGTGGAACCGGATATGAATATTCCCGGCGGGGAGGCTATGGTCAGACAGGGTTTATATGGCCAGATGACATTTCAGCGTCTCCTTGGGCGCCGTGCTTCCGTGGCAACCAATCCTGATTCATTCGGACATGCCGGTACCCTACCGCAAATAATAAAATTGCAGGGTATGGAAAATTATATATTCATGCGCCCCGGACTCAAAGAAAAATCTATTCCGTCTGATCTCTTCTGGTGGGAAGGTCCCGATGGAACGCGCGTTCTGACATATCGTATACAATTTAGCTATAATGATGGAGGGTCGGTAAAAAACAGGGTTAAAAGTATTCTGACTCAAACCCTTAATCAACCAACAAAAAGCTTTATGGCTTATTATGGTGTGGGCGACCATGGAGGAGGGGCCACGAAGGAGAGCATAAAATCAATTAACGAACTAAAAGTTGAAAAAGGAGCTCCCGTAGTTTTTTTCAGTACCACAGACAATTATTTCAAAGAGGTCCGCAAAGAAAAGACTGCCAATATCCCGATTGTAAAAGATGACCTCCAGCATCATGCAGTTGGCTGTTATACAGCTGAATCGGGCATCAAGAAAGGAAACCGCCAATCAGAAACAGCATTGGTTACTGCTGAAAAAATAGCTGCTCTCGGCTCAAAAGTTTGGAGAGCTGACTATCCAATGAAAGAACTGACAACAGGCTGGCAGAGAGTGCTCTTCCTTCAGTTTCATGACAGCCTTGCGGGAACTTCTCTTTTTG
>Ga0302284_1000550_pt1 | contig 17405 bp, 12 predicted proteins | sample III_Fen_E2_1_FD_198760 | JGI IMG/M metagenome (GOLD analysis project Ga0302284, IMG submission 198760) | Peat permafrost microbial communities from Stordalen Mire near Abisko, Sweden - III_Fen_E2_1 | ecosystem: Environmental > Terrestrial > Soil > Wetlands > Permafrost | place: Sweden: Abisko...
GTTTTACTCTCTGAAATTTAGTCACAACTATATTTATCTTATTCCCTAAAGTATATAATAACCTATATAACAATCCAAGCTATATGCGCTATTTTGGAAACGACATCAAACTATTTGTAAATAATCTGGTAGTTAGTTATACCGATCAGGGATTGGATGATGCACCTGTAATTATTTTTATTCACGGCTTTCCGTTGAATAAAATTATGTGGAATAATCAGGTAGAAGCTCTAATGGGACGTTTCAGGGTAATCGCTTACGACATACGTGGACATGGAAATTCTGATGCAGGAAATGATAATTTCACTATTGATCTTTTTGCAACCGACTTAATACAGTTTATGGATATGTTGAAGATTGAAAAAGCTTCGCTCTGTGGACTTTCAATGGGTGGATATATTGCTTTAAATGCGATTGAAAATTATCCTGAACGGTTTGATGCACTCGTATTATCAGATACGAATTGTCGACCAGACTCCGTTGAAGCAAAAGAAAAAAGAATGAAAGCGATTCATAATATCCTTGAAAACGGTGTGAGTAATTATGCCGACGAAAGTGTGAAAAAACTTTTTGCGCAAGAATCATTCAGCACTCATGAGGACGAAATTATTTCTGTAAAGGAAATGATATGCAATACTTCTGAAGAATCGCTTAGTTGCACTTTGCTTGCTTTAGCAGCACGTAACGAAACCTGTAACAAATTATCCCACATAGATGTGCCTGTACTTATTTTAGTTGGCGAAGAAGATAAAATCACTCCACCTAAAGTTTCACTCCAAATGCATGAAAGCATAAAGGATTCCATTATGTACATTATTCCACATGCTGCTCATTTAAGTAATATGGAACAACCAGAACAATATAACGAACAACTGATGCGGTTTTTTGCAAAGGTTTATAAAACACATGAAGCTTTAGATACCAAAGACAGCAACTCCATTTTTGTACAGATGCGTGAAAAGGTAATGATGCTTTTGTCCATTAATTCTATATAAATGGTTACGAGAAAATAGTTACGTGTTACGAGTTACAAGTAAATAGTTACAAGTTACAAATTACAAGTAAATAGTTACAAGTTACAAGTATTCGACAAGTCTCCGGCACAAAAGACTGTTTATCTGTCATAAATCAGCATTGCCATTTACAACCAAGTCATAATATGTGAATCATGTAAAATATTCAGAAAATTATGTAACACATTGATGCCTGAATAGAGCGTACTTTGTATAAAAAATAAATCTTATGAAAAAGCTTAGAACCATAGTGACAATTTTATTCCTTTCTCTTATTTTAGTGGGCATGGCATCATGCGAAGTAAGTCGTCACTCCGAAAACGGCAATCATCGAAGAGGTTGGTTTCACCAACGCGAAAGACATGAAGACCATCCTAAAGCAGTGATAGTTATTGATAATGATCATCGATAATCACAATCAACAAACCTGATTTTTAATTAAACGTAATTATAATTCCCCGGAACAGTATTTCTGTTTTGGGGTTTTGTTTTAATTGTAAGTCCCGGAACAAATTTCTACGTATGAATTATGTAACTCATTTGTATAATTGTGTAACAGAACGGGTCGTTGCATGACCTACTTTTACATCGAACAATTACACTATACATTTTAAAACATATGAAAATGAAAAAAACTATTTTCTGTGCACTATTAGCGATATTTTCGTTAAGTGCTGTTCCTGCATTTGCAGCTAAAAGTTCGACAACTGCAACTGAAGCTACTACTGCAACCACTACTAAATTGACTGAAGAAGAAATTAGTACCTACAGGGCTCGTGTTGAAGAAATTCGTGATATGGATAAATCCGAATTATCATCAAGTGAAAAAAAAGAACTGAAAAGCGAACTGAAAGAGATTAAGGAAACCATGCACAAAGATGGTACCTATATTTATGTTGGTGGAAGTACACTTCTTATCATTATTATTATCTTGTTGTTGATATAATCAATAAACTTACTGGCATAAAATAGAGCTCTGTATTTTTCACAGAGCTCTATTTCTGATTATTAATTACTCAAACAACCACAATATTAAGTGAAAGATACCAGACAGCATTTTAGATCAACTAAGCGGAAACTGTTGTTAATGCTTTGTTTGATAATAGTCGGGATTTTTCCGAAGGCTTTTTCGCAATCTTATTTTCAGCAAAAAGTAAATTACAACATTGATGTTATACTGCACGATAAAAGCCACGAACTATCGGCTTTCGAAACTGTGGAATATATTAATAATTCCCCTGATACACTCCGGTTTCTCTATTTCCATCTGTGGCCAAATGCCTATTCCGGCAATAACACCGATTTAGCAAAACAACAATTCATTATAAAAGGCAAACAACGGCTGTTTAATGATTCCGACCTGAGAGGATTCGTAGATTCATTGAACTTTAAAGTTAATAATAAAACGGTTCAGTGGCACTTGCTGGCAAACCAACCGGACATTTGCCAAATCATGTTGAATGAGCCGCTTTATCCGGGTCAATCACTCGTTGTTTCCACGCCTTTTCACGTCAAGATACCCAAAGGAGTTACTTCACGCTTGGGGCATATTGGCGAATCCTACCAAATATCGCAATGGTATCCTAAACCTGCTGTTTATGACAATACCGGTTGGCATCAAATGCCTTATCTCGATCAGGGTGAGTTTTATTCGGAGTTCGGAAGCTTTGATGTACGCATTACTTTGCCCGATAATTACATAGTGGGTGCAAGTGGAAACCTGCAAGATAAACAGGAAGAAACTTTTCTCAATAAGCTGGCGGCAGACACCACCTGGATCAACAGTTCTAAACACGGAGGTGTCAGCTTTTCACCCTCATCGCTCCAAACCAAGACATTGCACTATACGATAAATAATATCCATGATTTTGCCTGGTTTGCCGACAAGCGGTTTCATGTTTTAAAAAGCAAAGTCACCTTGCCTCATTCGGGCAAAGAAGTAACTACCTGGTTGATGTTTACCAATCAACAGTCGGCGCTATGGAGAAATGCCATCCCTTATATTAATCATGCCATCCTTGACTTCTCCGAATGGATTGGTGATTTTCCTTACAGCAGTTTTACAGCGGTACAAAGTGCTCTCAATGCCGGTCTGGGAATGGAATATCCGGGTATTACGGTGGTTGGACTTACCAAGGATGCTTATTCACTGGATAATGTGATAGCACACGAAACTTGTCATAACTGGTTTTATGGAGCATTGGGCTCCAACGAACGACGTTTTCCGTTTATGGACGAAGGAATGACAACGTCGTACGAAACACGATATATGACCAAACGATATCCTGAAAAGAAACTGTGGGAGAGTTATGTATCCAAACTGAAACAGGCAAAATTCTTTCACATAGACAAAATGCCTGCTAAACAAATCATGGAACTGGAATGGCTGACTTCTGCCCGCAATAACCTGGAACAACCGGTGAATCTTTCTTCTACTGATTTTGATGCCAGAAACTATAACCTGATGCTTTATAACAAAGCATCTATCAGTTTTAATTATCTGCGGGCTTATCTGGGCGACTCCTTGTTTGATTCTATCATACATGACTATTACCGTCGGTGGAAGTTTAAACATCCACAACCCGATGATCTTCGCCGCGTATTTCAATCGGGAACAGATAAAGACTTGAGTTGGTTTTTTGACGACCTGCTGGGAACTACCAAGCGGCTCGACTATAAAATGGTTCGGTATGAACCCGGGCGATTGCTTGTTCAGAATGTGGGTGAGCTGGCTTCGCCATTGATTATTGCCGGAATGAACAAAGATTCGGTTTGTTTTGAAAAATGGGTGGATGGTTTCCGTGGGCAGAAATGGATTGACGTTCCGGCAGGCAATTATACCGAATGTAAAATTGATCCCGATCATGTGATGCCCGAAATTTGCAGACTGAATAATACAATCCGCACTACAGGACTTTTTCCTAAAGTAGCGCCCGTACAGCCGCAGTTGTTATTCAGCATCGAAGATCCTGAAAAACATCCGTTGATGTATATTCCTACAGCCAACTGGAACCGCGAAGATGGTTTTATGATTGGTGTGGCGCTGCACAATGGCTTTGTAGTTCCCAAACCGTTTGAATACCTTCTTATGCCTTTCTATGCATTTAATAGTTATAAACTGGCAGGCTACGGCAAGTTGTCATACAACGTTACTCCCTACAATAGTTTCATTCGTTTGGCAAAAGTAACGCTGGAAGGAACCCAATTTGGTGCTCCCAACAATCAATATTATCAGAAAATCATGATGGGGGTGAATATTTCTTTCAGGGCAAACAAAGTTACCAATCCTATCCGGCAAAATATGTACGGTCGATACATATTGGCATCCGATCTTTATCAGGTGGAGAAGGGAGAGAAAGCCACTCTCAATTCGTATATGCAACTTGGCTACAATGTGCAGAAAATAAGTTTAGTAAATCCATACAACCTGTCCGTTTCTCTGGAATCAGGAAAAACATATCAGAAAGCAGCAATAGAACTAAATTATAAACAGAGCTATACAGGGCGTGATATGGGACTTGAAATGCGACTTTTTGCAGGCACCATGTTGAGAAACACAGTTCCCGGTTCTTTTTATGCACTAGCCGCAGGCGGTAGGCGAGGAGGGGAGCAATACCTGTACGAAGGCACGTACCCCGATCGTTTTGCCGCTTATTCATCTACTTTTTTCTCCCGGCAAATGACTATTTCAGAAGGTGGTTTGGTATCACCTGTCAACGAACAGCTCGGATACAGCAAGTGGTTGGTTTCACTCTCTTTGTCGAGCAACTTACCCGGAAAAGCCGGTAAGATAGGCATAAAACCTTTTGTCAACTTATTACTAAACGATCATGGTCTGGAACCAACCAATAATTCTCCACTCTTTGCTGAAGCCGGAATTAAATTCGGTCTTTGGAATCTCTTCGAAATTCATATCCCATTGCTTGTCACCCGCAATATTCAATCCATTACAGGGTCAATAAATAACCGCATCCGCATCGTATTCAATCTCGACTTCTCCAAACAAGGTAAAATTGGGTTATAAAAACGATTTTTCTTACAACTAAATTGGTTTTCCTTGTAAGTAATTTGATTTCCCTTACAAGTAAATCGCTTTTCCTTACAAGTAAAATGGTTTTCCTTACAAGTAAATTGTTTTTCCTTGTAAGTAATTTGAGTTTCCTTACATGTAAAATGGTTTTCCTTACAAGTAAATCGTCATTCCTAACAAGTAATAAGTCATTACTTACAAGTAATAGAGCATTACTTACAAGTAATAGAGCATTACTTACAAGTAATAGAGCATTACTTACAAGTAATAGAGCATTACTTACAAGTAATAGAGCATTACGTACAAGTAATAAGTTATTATGTACAAGTAAAAGAGCATTACATACAAGTAATAGAGCATTACGTACAGGGTCTATTCAATAAACTGTGTCACAAACAAACCCAAAAACACCCGCATTTATACACATTAGCATCAATAGATTAGATAAACAAAAAGTCTGGTAGATAAACTGGAAATTAATTTAATTAAGTGCCGTTAATGTAAAATATTGTTTTTATCTTTGGGGCTTAATTTAATTAAAATCGGACTGAGATATCAAAAAGTAAACAGGAGTATACAAAGTTCTACTTCATATACAAAGATTTGAGTCTGTATATTTATGTTATCCTTAATTTTAATAAACTAGACAATGAGTACAGAAGAACAGAAACACTACGAAAGTTTAATAAGTTTTTTTAAATATGCTATTTCTATTACGGGACTTTTTTTGTCAATTATTATATCTGTTGGAATTTGGTTTACTTATACAAGCTTTACAGATTTCAAACAGGAGATCAAAGACAATTTGAAAGAAACTAAAGATGAAATCAAGTATAGCCTTGACAATTCAAAAAAAGAAATTGCAAAAGTAAATGATGTTGCAATAAATACGACGGCTCAAGTAAAAGAACAAGCTAATAATACGATATTAGACATTAAAGACAAGGCTACTACAGAAGCTTTAATTGCTTCTAGACAAAAGGTCGAAGAAACTTTCAAAAGAAATAATATTCAAGATTTAATTAATAAAACAGCAAAGGAAGAAATCGAGACAAGAGTGGACAAAATGGTGAAAGATCAGATTGAAATATCGAATACCAAACTCATGGAAGTTTTAAACGTTATGCCTGATTTTATGCTTGCTGTAGACAAATTTAGAGTGGGTGATACTAAAGGATTAGTTTATTTAGACAGTATAAAAAGATTTTCTAAAGATCCATTAAAAAGTCGAATTGCGGATAAAATTATTCAAGAGAAAAAACTTGATTATATTCGCGCATACAAGGATGAAAGCAAAGAAGACTTATTTTCTTTCTTGGGAATTAAACCAGATACGCCTTACATTGCTCTCAAATCTATATTAAAACGAATAATTCTTACTGATGGAGATTTAAATAAGGTTTGTCGTGCAACAGTCCTTTTATCTAAATGCTCAGGACAGAAAATTGAAATATTCGATTTTGATTATATAAGGAGAATGAATTAAAAGACCAGTTGAGCTTAGCGTGTATGCTGTTTTGTGAAGCGTCCCGCTTTGTTCAAGCTAAAAGCAAACTTTTGGCTTGCCAATATAAGAAGAAAATGTCGTTGAATAAGGAAAGCAAAGCTTTCCTTATTCTTTTATATAACGTGAGGTTGTCCAAACCAAACCAACAACGAAGAAACGAGGCTTTACTTTTAGTCGAATGAAGTGAGAACACTTTACACAAAATCTTTGGCAAGATTTATGCTATAAAAAATCAGGGTAAGCATTGTTAATACTGGAGCCAGTTCTAAAACGTGTGAATCATGTAACTTTTCTCTATTGTTATGTAATAATTTCATTGTCCCCAACCCATAACTTTGCTAACCGAATTTAATAGTAAAAGCATTTATTTTTTTATCTTTAAAAAAACAGTTTATTATGAAAACAAAAATCAGTACATTTTATTTATTACTGACATTTACGGTTGTTACTTTCACTGGATGTGCAAAAGAAGAAATTCAGGGGCCGGCCGGAGCCGATGGACAAAATGCAGATGTGTATTACTCCGAATGGTTTAGTCCAACAGCCTGGTCAGGAACTGCAGGCGATTGGTATTTCGATGCTTCAGCTCCCGATTTGACTCAAGGCGTTGTAGAAAGTGGAGTGGTATTGGCTTATGTGTGGCTGTCAGGTGATTTATACAATTCAGCTACGGTTCGACCATTACCAGCTTATGCTTTAGGTGCAAACTGGAGTTTCTTGGTTCACCAATATGGAAGTATTGAGTTTACGTGCGATATGAGTACACAACCTTTCAATGCCAATGATAAATTTAGATTTATTGCCATTCCGGGAACTTCTACCGCTTTAAAAACTGCAGCGATAAAATACAATACTAAAAGTAAGTTGCTAAATATGCCTTACAGTGAAGCCAGTAAATTATTTAACATTAAAGATTCTGTACAGATTTCGAAATGATCGAAATTCAGACTGATAAGCAATTGAAAAAGTAAGGAGCATGTAGATCTTGTGCGTGATTTGAGTTTTAAAATCATGTGAGTGATTTACGTTGTGCGAAAAGTTTTTCTTTGGCTTGTCAAATGAGAAGAAAAATAGTCAGAATCGTAATTTGTAGAATTTACAGAATAAGAGTTTGAATGAAGCATATCTTCATTTTGATAATTTTAAAATTATATGAATTCTAATTCTGACAATATTGTTATTCTTGACGGAAAGTTATGCAAAAAAAATAAATAAACTACAAGGAATGTGAGATCATTTCATGTATACACATTTGGAGCCAATCTATAAAGATTGGCTCTTTTTTTATTTAATTCTAAAATTTTATATAACAATATCAGTGTCGATAAATCAAGAATGATTGTGTTTAGGTTGAAAATTCCGACTTTACATCACTTTTGAATTAATTAATCATTTTAGTAGTTACTTATATACATTCCGTATATAAGTGTTTTCTATTTACGCACACACACACACACACACACAAATACACACAAAATAGGGATTAAGTCAGAAATTCGCCCAATTTCATATTCTTTTACTTTAACTTACGGACAAATAAAGACGACTAGATGAGTTAATACTTTTGAAAAAACAAGTTAATGTCCACTTTTTCATTTATTCCCAGTTTTTTTCGAATACGATACACTGATTTTCTAACTGTGTCATAGCTAGAATAGTTAAGAGCAGCTATTTCTTTTATAGTAAACCCAATTCGAAACAGGCCGCAAAGCCTTAATTCACCCCAGGTTAGCAACGTGAATTCAGTACTTAAAGTGCTGTAGAAGTTACTATCAAGTTCAATATATCTTTTTTCAAACAAGTCCCAATTTAACGATTTAGAGATGCTTTCATATTTATTGAGGATTTTTTTTAAATGTCTTATATGATGTATATCAAACTTAACATTGTTCTCAAACAAGTCAAACTTTAAACTAGCAATAAATTTCTTATTTTGAATGGTGTTTATAGCTACTGTTATCATTTCTCGATCTTTCTTATCTAACTCAAGTTGTAATATATCTGCTTTATTCTCGATAATATTAACATCTATGTTTTTAAGCGTAGTTAGTATGTTCATTTCTTTTATATGATAATCAACCAATCGAAAAGCATTAGCAATTCGAGCTTCAAGTTCTATTTCATCTATTGGTTTTTTTAAATAATCCCATGCTCCGGATTCAAATGCAGTTTTCAGATCTAACGTGTTATTATAAATTTCTGAAATTACAATAACAGGAATATTGTCCAATTCAGAGTAGCTCCGAATTTCTTTCAACACTTCCATTTCGTCTTTGTTAGGCACATGCCAATCAAGGATGATAAGTTCCATGTGAATATTATGAAAAGTCTCAATTATATTGACTGACTTCAATTCAGATTGAATTTTATATCCAGCCTTTTCAAGTAAAGCCTTTTGAACTGTTATTGCGGCTTGATTATCATTTATTATCAATATTTGTCTCATTTATTTAGTGTTATAGTATTAGAAATTCAATAATAAATACATTCCCTTTATGGTCCATATGTAACATTTTATTTATCCCTGATTACTCTCTATTATAGTTAATGTAATGATCAACTATTCAGATATATAATACATATAATGCCTATCAACTCTGACAATTATAAATCTAATTCCTGCAGCTTTTTCACATTTTGTTCTTACACTTTTTTTTGTCAATTAAGCATTTGCGTATTAATTTCCCTTTTTAAAAGAATATACCGATTCCTATGTCTTGAACTATGATTATATCCCACCCATTTTTTAGCCAATTTTTGATTCTGGAGTGATAAAAAATATTTAGTTCATTCTCAAATTACAAATCTCCATAAATTAAATAACAAACGAATTAGACATTATAAAAGTTTACTTATTTGAACTTCTAATGCCGTTGATTTATGACTAATAATACATAATATCTAATTTTTAGATTCATGAAGGCTTTGGCGTGAGCTCAGTCGAACAGGAATCAATGTGAACCAACGGTCAGCGTAAGCTAATAACCGCTGGTAAAACCGGCGACGGAGAATCACATAAACTGTCGGAGCCCTGAAAGGATTCAATAATAACAGATTATAGTATTGTTTAGTCCGTCAGCTGACGGACTGGTATTGTGAGTGCTCATCACATCCCCCAGTTTCGCAAGCTTCACTGGGAGTTATTCACATTTAACCACTCTGTGGCATAGAATTTCATTTTCAAATTCAATATACAACTAACTTATATAATTTCTATTACATAACTTTTGAAAAAACTTATATAATTCACACATCTAGGCTGTAGAATTTTCTTTCGCACAGTATGACTTATGGTCATTTTCGTTACTCTTTCAAGTTTTTAACGATGGATTCACAATTTAAGGTTTACAGTTAAGACACATACCGAATACCTTGCTAGATTGCAAAAAGAAAGCCAAATAAAGAAAGTTTATTATGATGGGGAATAATCACAAAAAAGAATTTTGCATTTGTCAAACATTGTTACTTAAGAAGAATTTATATCATAACCACAATTTACACATCTTAGTGATTACTGTATATTACTTAAAGATATTAATTGACACAATAAATACGACAACACGAACGCTATGTAGTTGATAATATGACAATAAGCCTAATATAATTAGAAATGTCTGCCACTTGTCCCGTTTAAATTTATTTTTATTTAATCATTCGTTTCTATTTTTGCCGAGCATTAAATAAAGAGATTAAAATGTAAATTTTAATAATAAGTAGTCAACACATATAATGTGATATTTTAAATATAAAAAATAGACTGTATTGCCATTATATATAAGGTCAAAACTAAATTAATTTGAGAATAACATAGCTTGTACTTAATTGCGAATAACATATAAAGCAAAAAGATATGGGAAATTATATTTTATCTGGTTTGAGATTTTTTTTTACTCCAATTTTGATCTTAATGGCTATCATTGGTATATTGGTATGCATCCTTGAGGACTTAATATCATTTATGTTTAAACTAGTTTGGAATAAGATGAGACATAAATTATTCAATGCAGATATAAATAAAACAAATAAACTTCCAACGCCGCAAGTGGAGGGAATTAATTATTCCCGTCGTTATGTTAGTGAGTTTTTCGCAGCTAGCAGCGAGGAATTCACCCAAAAAAAATTAACGTTTATGAAATCTGATGTTGAAAACACTGAATATTATAATGATTGAGAGTAACTTATATAAGTATTCCTTTTTAATACTTTTAATTATCACGATAATAATATGGACTGTAGTGTTTATAATCATCTCCCATTTTTGGTGAAGTGACTATACCTTTTTTTAACTAAATAATTGATAAGCTAAATTAGTGATTAGTCAAACTTGAGATTATAAATATTTTAGCACTACCGGTATTGTTAAGTATATCATGATCTATATTTTAGTTTATTCAAAATCGAATTTAATTATTGATATCTAATTGCAGAACTATTTTCATTTTAAATCTGATTTTTATTATGTACAAATATCTTTCAATTGCATAAAATTCACAAGAGATGATGGTGATGTTGAAGTCTCTGCCTGCTTATACGCTTGTCTTTGATAAAAGAAGCAACTTAGTGGAAATGAATCAACCGGCTCAACAGTTATTTAGAATAAAAAATGTGCAAGAGTTTAATGACCGAAAAGATGAATTATTTCCCAATCGGGATTATATAAAAATGATTATTTGGGAGTTGAAACAGGGTAAGACAGCATGGTAATTTAATTTCCAGAAAGAAGTCAGGAAGGAACTGGATAAAAATGCCTGCATATCGAAATCAACGGAGATGAATTGATCATCTTCATCTTTAATAGGAAAACTAAGTTAACAAACTGATTTTAGGCAACATTAAATAAGTTCTATGTTAATGGCTCGAAAGTTAACCTGAGAAAGTAAGTATCAATAATATTAGTATCAGTATAATGAGCTAAGTATGTTTCAAACAAAACTATAATTATGAAGCACAAGTATATCTTTTTATTATTTACAATGTCGACGGTATTTACAGCATTAATATATGGTCAGAATAAAATTGGCAATAATCCTGCAACGATAAATGGCGGATCATTACTAGAATTGGAAAGCACTTCCAAAGGACTACTTTTACCACGTATTCCACTGGACGATGTTACTAAATGGACATTAGATGGAATAGCCGTTAACGGTATGTTGATTTTTGCCGATGGTACAGGTGCCCAGGCAAAAGGAATTTACTATTGGAATTCAACTCAGTGGTCAAGGGTGATTAATTCTGATGAATTGCTAGCATTAATTGTAAATTATACTACTGTTTCAAATAGCTCAACCGGCAATAAGTTAAAGACTACGGTTAATGGTAAAGTTGCAGATGAAGTATCCATCATTAACGCTATTACAAATACTCTGACCGGAAATATTTTAGAAACCTCTGTAAATGGAATAAAAGCTTCAGTTGATTTGAGTCCAATTGTTACTGCAAATACTACTAATAGTTTAACCGCAAATGATAATTATACTCTTAAAAGTGATGTGAATGGTGTGATTTCTGATTTGACACCTGCTACCGGAGTTGTTGCCAAAACATTAGGATTTGACGCTACTGGAAAACTCGTAAATCAAGATGCCAGTGCTGTTGCTATTACTAATGATCTCTCCATTAGTGGGAATACATTGACTACCAATGTAAATAATGTTTCTAAATCTGCAAATGTTGTAAACGATTTTACAAACACTTTAACCGGAAATACTTTAGAAACCTCTGTAAATGGAATAAAAGCTTCTGTTGATTTGAGTCCAATTGTTACTGCAAATACTACTAATAGTTTAACCGCAAATGATAATTATACTCTTAAAAGTGATGTGAATGGTGTGATCTCTGATTTGACACCTGCTACCGGAGTTGTTGCCAAAACATTAGGATTTGACGCTACTGGAAAACTCGTAAATCAAGATGCCAGTGCTGTTGCTATTACTAATGACCTCTCCATTAGTGGGAATACATTGACTACCAATGTAAATAATGTTTCTAAATCTGCAAATGTTGTAAACGGTTTTACAAACACTTTAACCGGAAATACTTTAGAAACCTCTGTAAATGGAATAAAAGCTTCTGTTGATTTGAGTCCGATTGTTGCTGCTACAGTTACTACCAATGCCAACCTCACGGGTGAAGTCACTTCGATTGGAAATACTACAACTATAACCGATAAAGCTGTTACATTAGCAAAAATGAATGATCTGTCCGCGGGTTCATTTATAGGCAGAAATTCTACCAATGCCGGTACTCCTGAGGCTCTTGATCTTGCAACAGTCCGTACAATGCTAAGCATACCTGCAGATGCCAGTTTTAATATCGACCGCAATATCACTTTGCCAGGATTAAGTGTTACGGGACAAAATCTGGGAGCCGGCGGCAAAACCATGGCTCAGTTCTTTGAGGCTTTTTTCTTTCCGGCTGTGGCAGCAACACCGCCTACCAGCACCCTTACCACCACAACCACTACCTTTCCGTACAGCACCTGGAAAAGTTGGGGCAATCCACCTTCAAGTAATCTTTCGTTTGCCTGGAGTGTAACTAATTTAAGCCTTACCGATAATACGGATGATAAAGCAATTACTTCCATCAAACTTAAAACTGGAGTTACTGAACTTGCCAATGCTACACCTACAGGTGGAAACCAAAGCGGAAGCTTTACTGGGATTCCTTTTGCCAACACGGTGCTCGATGCTAAGACAACATTCACTAAAACATATACTCTGGAAGTGATCGATGCACAACCTCAAACCGTTTTAAAGAATATTGTATTAACCATGAGTCCTGCCATTCGTCTTGCTTACTCAGTCCCAACTTTAACGCCTGCCACCACGGTATATGAATATGATGTGAATAATAAGGATATCACATTAAACTGGGCAATCACCCCGAATGATGAAAACATTACCAATATCTCGGTCGATGGAAACTCAACAGGAAGTACTTATTCAACCGGAACACAGGCTGTAACATTTAAAACCATTGCCAACGGCGGGTCTATTTCCAAAGCTTTCCCTTTGGTTGTCACAGGTAGTATATACGGTGCAGGAACTGCTCAAAATTCGGCTACAGTAAGTTGGGATAATCGTTTATACCGAGGGACTATCACATCTCCAATTATTCCAAACGATGGAGCTTTTACCTTTACCGATACTCAGGTGAAAGCATTAGCATCAGAAACCAAACTTGGCGGTAACTGGAAATCAGCAGCCGGATATGACTTTGTCTGCGGAACCAGTGGGCAATACGTTGTTTTTGCTTACCCGGATGATAATGTAACTCCAGTAGTTCAATATTATGATTCGAATTTTAATTCATGGATGACTTATACGGCAGCAGACCTTAACATAATTTCTAGAGCAAATTTTGTCAATCAAAATGGTTATACAGAAACTAATTATAAAATAGTTATTGTTTGTGTTCAGTATTTTGGTCAAACAGTTAAAATTAGAATTCAATAATAGTTGCTTGTCAACGAAAATAAATTATTATGAAAATAGCAACTAATTATAGTTTAAGGGTTATACGCCTTATCCTTTTCTTATTATTTATCGGGTTTAGTTCTTTGTATGCTCAGTTTAAAATGGGTAATACGCTGGCTCCCTTATCGGGAAGTCTTTATCCAATTATTTATTCAAATGATGCCAAGGGCGGATTTCATCAGGTTGCAACTATTACAGAACGAAATGCAATACCTGCATTAAGAAGACAGCCAGGTATGCTTTGTACTGTTTTGGACGCTGGCTCTGGAACGCCTAAAACCTATCAGCTGATCGGGGGAATCCTGGATGCTAACTGGGTAGAGTTTAGTGTTTTAGCAACAAGTGCCAATTTCAGTACATTAACTGGTCTGCCAACTACCCTTTTGGGATATGGCATTACCGATGGTATGTCGACAGCACATCCCGCTAATGGAATTAGTTCGACAGACATTACCAATTGGACCACCGCTTTTGGTTGGGGAAACCATGCTGGTTTGTATCGTCCGTTAAGTTATGTTCCTGCATGGAGCGAAATAACTTCAAACCCATTCTCTTTTAATTCCGTAGCTGATGGTCAGTTATTAAAGTATAATTCAGGTACGTCCAGTTGGGAAAACTGGACACCAAACTATGTTACAGCTGCCACCGAAACAGATCCACTGTTCGCAGCATGGAACAAAAGTACAGGAATTAGTATTACAGGTTCGCAAGTTAGCGACTTTCAAACAAACGTAACCAATAATACGGCTGTATTAGCCAACACTGCGAAGATTACTAATGCCAATCATACCGGAGATGTAACAGGGTCAGATGCTCTAACGATTACCGATAAAGCTGTTACCTTGTCAAAAATGAATGATATTGCTACTGCAAGGATATTAGGAAGAAATGCCGCAGGTACTGGGTCTCCCGAAGCACTGGATGCTACTACTGTGAAAGCGATGTTGAATATTGCAGACAATGTCAGCTTTAATATTGACCGTCCAATCACGTTGTCAGGAAATAACAATACCGGACAAAATTTAGGTACCGGAGGTAAAACAATGTCTCAATTTTTTGAGGCTTTTTTCTTCCCTTCAGTTGCAGCAACACCGCCAACCAATACATTTACAACTGCAACTACTGTATTTCCTTACAGTACATGGAAAAACTGGGGGAATCCACCGTCAAGCAATGTTTCATTTACATGGAGTGTGACCAATAATAGCCTTACCGACAATACGGACGATAAACAAATTACTTCCATAAAACTGAAATCGGGAGCAACAGAACTTGCAAACATTACACCTACCGGAGGAAATCAAGGTGGAACTTTTAGTGCAATACCCTTTGCCAATACTGTACTTGACGCCAAGACAACATTCAACAAAACATATACACTTGAGGTAATTGATGCTCAGCCGAACACTGTTACATCAAATATAACTTTAACCATGAGTCCGGCCATTCAGCTTACTTACGGAAATCCAACCTTGAGCCCTTCTACAACAGTCTATGAATACGATGTAAATAATAAGGATATCACGTTAAACTGGGCCATTACTCCGAATGATGAAACCGTTACCGCTATCTCGGTGGATGGAGCATCGGCCGGAACTGCTTCCACCGGATCAAAGACTGTAACCTTTAAAACTATTGCTAACGGAGGAACGCAGACAAAAGCCTTTCCTTTGATCGTCAACGGAAGTATCTATGGTGCAGGGATAAGCAAAAATTCGCCTACCGTAAACTGGGATAACCGCTTGTACCGTGGAACTATAACCTCTGCCCTAGTACCAAGTGATGGGAGTTTTGCCTTTACCGATACTCAGATAAAAGCACTGGCTTCGGAAACAAAGCTAGGCGGTAACTGGAAAGCTACAGCCGGTTATGATTTTGTTTGCGGGGCAGGCGGAGAGTACGTTTGTTTTGCTTATCCTGATGATGCAGCAACTCCTGCTGTACAATACTATGATTCTAATTTCAGTTCATGGATGACTTATTCGGCATCCGATGTCACTGTTATCAACAGACCGAATTTTAGTAACCAGTTTAGCTATACCGGAACAAATTATAAACTGGTTTTTGTCAATGTTCAATACTTTAATGCAACGGTTAAAATACGACTGCAGTAAATTAATTACAGTTCTAGTATTAATGAATTTTTAATTTCATAGCAATGAATATATCAACTTATAATATGAACAGAAAACTCCTGATAGCGATTTTAATATTGTTCTTTGGAATAAGTTCTTCCAATGCACAATTTAAAATGGGTAATACGCTGACTCCTTTGACGGGAAATTTATATCCGATTATATTGTCAAACGATGCTCAGGGGGGGCTTCATCAGGTTGCAACCATTGCCGCGCGAAATGCAATCCCTGCATTAAGAAGGCAGCAGGGTATGCTTTGTGCGGTGTTGGATGCCGGCTCAGGAACGCCTAAAACCTATCAACTAATAGGGGGAATTCTGGATGCAAACTGGGTTGAATTTACATTAGGAAGTGCCACGACAGTAACCACCAATGCCAATTTAACCGGTCCGATAACAAGTGTAGGAAATACAACAAGTGTGGCTTCACAAACCGGTACGGGATCAACATTTGTAATGAGTGCTTCACCAATACTTACAACGCCTAACTTGGGAACTCCCACTGCGCTTGTTGGTACGAATATTACCGGCACAGCTGCCGGTTTAACTGCTGGAAATGTAACCGGCATAGTAGCCGGGGCCAATGGAGGAACCGGTGTTGCCAATACAGGAAAAACAATTACCCTGGGTGGAAATTTAACCACCGGTGGAGCATACCCAACCACACTTACTTCTACTGCTGCTACAACGGTCACTTTACCAACAACCGGTACTTTGGCAACATTAGCAGGTACAGAAGCATTAACGGGCAAAACGATCAATGGATTAACACCTACTGCTGCAACCACAGGTTTTACCATTGCAGGCGGAACTACATCGAAAACATTGACAGTTTCTTCGGATGCAACAGTCAGTGGAACCAATACAGGTGACCAGACTTTACCAACCCTGGTAAGTTTAAATGCTGTTGCAGCCAATACTGCCATTACAGCCGGCACCAACACCAAGATCACCTATGATGCAAAAGGATTGGTCACAGCAGGAGCAGCCGCAACAACGGCTGATATTGCTGCTTCGACCAATAAAAACTATGTAACAGATGCACAACAGACAGTCTTAGCTAATACCTCAGGAGTCAACACAGGCGACCAGACCAATGTAACCGGCACAGCAGCCAATGTAACCGGCATAGTAGCCGGGGCCAATGGAGGAACCGGTGTTGCCAATACAGGAAAAACAATTACCCTGGGTGGAAATTTAACCACCGGTGGAGCATACCCAACCACACTTACTTCTACTGCTG
>Ga0302284_1000551_pt1 | contig 17397 bp, 17 predicted proteins | sample III_Fen_E2_1_FD_198760 | JGI IMG/M metagenome (GOLD analysis project Ga0302284, IMG submission 198760) | Peat permafrost microbial communities from Stordalen Mire near Abisko, Sweden - III_Fen_E2_1 | ecosystem: Environmental > Terrestrial > Soil > Wetlands > Permafrost | place: Sweden: Abisko...
AAAAATGGCCTTTAAAGAGGGTGCAGATGTTATCATGCCTATTGATCCTAAAGAGATTGTAGTTGGTAACTGGGTTAGATTAAAATGCCAGTATGGATGCCCTAGTTACGCCAAGAAATTATCTTGTCCACCATACAGTCCATCTCCAGAAGATACCAGGCAAATATTAAAGGAATATTCCAGAGCTTACTTATTAGGATATACAGGATCAATATTTAAAAAATATGGTACAGAAGAATTCGGTAAAATATTCCCCCAAGCTTTAAAAGACATACGTAAATCCATATTTGAGCTTGAAAAACATGCATTCTTATCAGGGTATTATAAATCATTTACTTACGGGTTTTGTGGCCCATGCACCATGTGTGAACAATGTGTTGCAGAAGAAGGGGTTTTGACATGCGAAAATGCTAAAGAATCCCGTCCTTCAATGGAAGCAGCAGGGATAGATGTCTTCAAAACTGTAAGAAACATAGGATTAGAGTTAGAAGTTCAAAATGAAATAGATCCAGATAATCTGCGTATGTTTACGCTGTTACTCTTAGAATAGAAATTTATAAATCAAAAAAAATTCAATTATGTAGATTAACTATGAAAAATTTAGGAGTCCAGTGAAATAGTTATATATAACTGGAATTAAAGTTCAAAATTATATTATTACATAGACATAGGATTAGGTGTTATAAATGGATGAAACTTTAAAATCAGTTGAATACGAAACTTTAATTGAGAAACTATTGGACACAGATCCAAATGTTAGAAAGGATGCAGCAGAGGCACTCGGCAGTTCAGGATCAGAGATGGCTGTAAAACCACTGATAAAAGCGTTTAACGATGTTAATCCTGACGTAAGGTTTCAGGCATCCAAATCACTTGCAGAAATTGGCAAACCTGCAGTTGAGCCCCTAGTAAATGCCATGAAAGGTGAAGAAGGTAATATTAAAAGGTATGCTACCTTTGCACTTAAAAATATAGGGGATGAAAATGTTTTTGAACATCTAATCGAAGCACTGAATGATAATGATTGGAGTGTCAGGAAAACATCTGCCAAGTCACTTGGTGAAATGGGTAGTACCGAAGCTGTTGAACCTCTTATAGAAGCCTTGAAAGACGAAGATTGGGGAGTACGTCTTGCAGTTGCCAAGGCCCTTGGAGACATTGGTGATGAACGAGCTATTGACCCAGTTAAAAAGGCAAGAAGAGCTGCTAAAGGAGATAAAGAATTTAAAAAAGTTGCTACCAAGGCCCTTAAGAAGATGGCTTAAATTTATTTATGTTTTATGATGATTAAAACGATCTTTTATAATTAAAATGCGGGTGATGTTGTGAGCTGTTACATTAGGCATATGAAGGGTTTTCTAACGGACATAGATATTGAACCAGAAACTAAAGAAGAACGTAAAGAAGTGGATCTGATGATTAGGGAAGCAATAAGTAAAAAAGATTCTGATAAATGTAATGATGTCTGGAGAGAAGTTAAAATCTGGCTTAATGATAAAGATAAAAAATTAGAACTTGAATCCACCTTAAAAGAATATAATAAAATCAATTCAATATAATTAATTTTTTTCTTTATATTTTATCTATTTCAATTAATTCATAAATATCTGTGCGCCTGTTTTTCATAAGTGGCAGTTCTTCGCGCACGTTTTTTAGATAACGTATATCAATGGTTGCGTATATTATCTCTTCGCCATATCCTGCCTCTCCAATCACTTTACCCCAAGGATCAGCTATTATAGAATGTCCATATGCAACGTATGAAAGGTATTTATTACTAGCTGGTGACACAGCAGCCACATATGTCTGATTATCTATTGCCCTTGCACGTACAGTTGTTTTCCAGTGAGCTGGTCCAGTTGTCATGTTGAATGCTCCGGGTACTACCATCAAATCTGCATTTTTTAGGGCCATTAACCTGAAAAGCTCAGGAAACCTCATATCATAACATATTGCTACCCCAATTTTTATGGGATCTGTTGCAACTACAGTTAACCTATTTCCTGCGGTAATAGTTTCAGATTCTTTAAATTCTATATCTGGAATATCAACATCAAAAAGATGCATCTTCCTGTGAACATCGAGAATTTGACCCTTCTTGTCGAATATGAAACATGAATTGTAAATTTTTCCATCCAATAATTCGGGTATGGAACCTGCAATCAGGTAAACACCATGATTCTTAGCAGCATTTGAAACTACTTTAAGTGATTTACTATTGCCCCTGGATTCTGCGTAAGCCTTAAATTTGTTGGTGTCATATGGACAGTTGAACATTTCAGGCAAAATAATCATTTCTGCCCCTTCTTTTGCAGCTCGGTCAATCATTTCCTTTGCTTTATCTAAATTCAACTTCTTGTCATCCACTACTTTCATCTGGCATAACCCTATCCTGAAATTGTCTTTCATACTAATCCCTGTTATAACTGTATAAATTATAAATCTAATTATGTTTAATATGATTCTTAGAAAATTTATTAGAATTATATTTAAACTAATGAAAATTATAATCTTTATTTTTGGATTTTTGGGAAATATTAAGATATGATATTAAAGATTTTTGTTATTGAAAAATGAATGAGTTTTAATAATAATGTTATTGGCTTCAATTCCTGCTTTGGGTATGTTTGGAGGAGGTGAAGATTGGATTTTTTTAAAATCAGTCCATATTGATTTATAATTTTTTTTATAAGCAAATTTTAATTTTATTCCTTTGGAGTTCGATGTCTTTCTTCTCTATGTCTCGACGTAGTTTTTTTTCGAGCTTTGCATACTCTTTCTTTATTTGCCTTCATTTTGAGTTGCCTGTCTTTCTTCTCTATATCCATGAGAAGTTTCTCAAGCTTTCCGTACTCTATCTTCGCTTCACGACTACTAATCCTCACATCTATCTCGTCATGAGGGTATGCTTCTTTGTGTATTGGATTAGATGTGTACAATCCTATATTTTTTTGTTCTTTCTGATTTCTGAGTGATTCAAAGTTTGTTTGAGCTTTTTTGACCCCTTTCCACTGCATATATGTAAATAACATTCCTAAAGTTGCTAAGACCACTAATATTATCAATAGTACATTTTGTTCAATTGATATCAAATTGTCCAGAACATCTTGTCCTACGTCTGCAACATCTTTTCCAATGTTAAAAACATCTCTAATGTCCACAGTTTCGATTCCAATGATTTCTTTTCCTGTCAACATAATATCACGATTTAATTAATTATTTTCTTATACCCTGTACTCATAAAAAAATATTTGTCTGAATTAATAAATGTAATTTTTGAATAATAAATAGAATAATTTATTCTCAAACTTTTTATTATGTTAAAATAAAAAAATCATTTATAATCTCCTTAAAATCTATATAGGAGAATAATTAAGAATATTATCATGACAACTGAAGCAAATAAAAACCAACCTCTGCCATATAAAGTCGTTGTTGAGAGGGATAGATGTACTTCTTGTGGATCTTGTGAGGATTTATGTCCAGAATTATTTGAACTGGATGAAGGAGGTATCTCGCATATCATCGGATCTGAAAGGGTAGGAAATAATGATGAACTTGAAATGGAAGATGAAAAGTGCAGTCTTGATGCAGCAGAAAGCTGTCCTGTCATGATAATCCATGTATATGAGGATGGAGAGGATATGCTCTAAATATTTAATTTTATCAAAGATCTTTATTTATGTGAGTTAACAGGTGGATATATGTTTGAAGATGAATCTGAAGTATACAATTTATTTATAAGTCAGTTGAATGAATATAATGATGAATACGATAGATTTATCGGAAAACTGGAAACATCTCATGATTTTCAATGGAAAAATTATACCATTCCTGGTGAAACTGATGCAAAAAAGCTGAAAGAACAGATGAAACTTGTAAATGTAGTTGTAATATTATCTGGTCTCTATTCAAAGGATAAAAATTTAATCCAAAAAGAAATAGATATTGCAGTCGAACTTGAAAAGCCTGTAGTAATTATCAGGCCTTATGGTATGGAAAATGTTCCTGGAAGTATTGAACAAGTTGCTACTGAAGTTGTTGGATGGAACACTCCATGTATTGTTGATTCGATACGTGAAAGTTCACAATCTGAAGATTTATGATGGCATAATCAGAATTATTTTTTTTCATAATTTTTTATAAATCTTGGGCAAAATTTATATTCAATGACTCTCATCTAAAATTCATGACAGACCATGATCTCAGCATGGAATCACTTCAAACTAAGCTAATTCAAAATCATTACATACCTGATAAAAGTACTGTTACCACCATTTTTCTAGCTTTTAAATTAAAAAAACCTGTTCTTGTAGAGGGTCCGCCTGGTGTGGGTAAAACTGAACTTTCAAAGGCTGTTAGTAGAGCCTTTGGCATGGATTTCTTCCGTGTACAATGCTATGAGGGGATAACCTTTGAACAGATTGTTGGGGAGTGGAATTATCAAAAACAGCTTCTCCATCTTGAAATGTCAAAGATAAAAGAAGTTGATCAGGATATATTCAACGAGGAATTCTTTATTAAAAGACCTCTACTACAGGGATTTATGAATAAAAATCCTTCAATTATTTTAATAGATGAAATTGACAAAGCAGATGAGGAAGTTGAAAGTTTCTTGCTACAAGCTCTCGGAGAAGGACAGATTACAGTAAATGATCTCGGAACCTTCGACCTGCAGAATGATTTAATGGTTATTATGACCTCAAATTCCCAGAGATCACTTTTAGATGAAACTAAGGACAGGTGCCTGTTCCTTTACATTGACTATCCCTCATTTGAAAGGGAGGTGGAAATTGTAAAATCCACTGTACCCAATGCTTCGTCTGCACTTGTTGAAAGTGTTGTTAAAATGATCCATAATCTTAGGGATATGAACCTGCTTAAAAAACCTTCTATAAGGGCAACAGTTGACTGGGTTAGAACTCTTATAGCCTTTGATGCTCAAGAACTGGACGAGGATACCTTCAAAAAAACTGTTTCTGTAGTTTTAAAAGGTGAATCAGATAAAAACAAGGTCTTGAAAAAATTTGTTAAATGAGAGATATTATCTAGTGAATTAAAATGGAAAAGATTGTAAAATTTTCAAGGCTTCTCCGGGAAAATAACATACCAGCCAGTTTGCGGAGTACCCAAACTGCATATGAAACTTTAAAACTATTTAATCACGATGATGATCTTTTAAATGAAGCACTTGCATCAGTGTATGTTAAAAAACATGAACAACGAGCTAAATTTGACAAGGTTTTCAAAACTGTTTTTGGAGGTGTTGGTGAAGATGATAGTCAATCTGATGGATCTTCCGATTCCCCAAGTTCAAAAGGCGGTAAAAATAGGAAATTTTTAAGTGGCTATAATTATTCCTTTAAGATCATTAATCCTTCAAAATTTAAAGTTCAACCATCTGAACAGGATATAACTGATTACAGACCACCCCTTAACGATTATATTGACAGAGGTAAAAATGAATCAGAACTACTCCAAAAGGATATTAAACTCCTTACATCGTTAGAACCAGAACTTTTAGAACTCTGTCAGAAGCTTGGTAAGAAAATCGCCAATAAAAGAGTTAGAAGACGTAAACAATCCAGAAATATGAGGCCGGACATTCGTAAAACACTAAGAAAAAACCTTAAATATGGAAATACACTTCTCGAAATTGTTAAAACTAAACCAAGGATTAAAAAAAGCAATCATTTCTTCTTAAATGATGTAAGCGGATCTTGTGACTGGGTCAGTAACTGGTTTTTTATGATGGTATATGCAGCACAAAACTCGTTTAAAAAGGCCAAAACTTTTGAATTTGATAATAAAACAGTTGAAACTACATCTGCCCTTGGAGAACCAAACCTTTTAGATGCTTTTATTAAGGTGAGGGATATAAGACAGAAAAATCAGATGATACACGGAACATCTAATATGCACACGGCATTTGAAAGTTTCAAAGACCAGGCTGATCTTAACAACAAATCATACGTACTGGTATTAAGTGATTGCAGGGACTGGGCAGGCCCTAAATCAGGGAATAAACCATTAAGTGCAAATACCATGGATTACATAGTTGAAAAGTCTAAGAAAGTTCTTGTTTTAAATCCTGAGCCCCTAAAAAAGTGGAATGTTGTTGATAGCTGCGTTTCACACTACGAAGATTCAGGAGCAGAATTTTTTGAGGTGAGAAACCTTGAACAGCTTGCAGAACTGATATCTAAGATAGGATAATTCGATTGAAACAATAATTCGTTCAGATAATATTTAATAACCCAAATACCCTCCAATATTGTTATATATTTATTCTTATTGTGGTCATGTTATAATACCTTAAACGTGTTTAATAGAATATTTGACTAATATAACTGATTTTATTTCGAAAGATTCTTTATAATTAAGTATTTATATTCTGGTTTTAAACAGTGCCCGATTTTAATCTCTGAATCCATTGAAGAAGTCCAGTGTTAAATTTTTATCTGTTCCAAAGTCCCTCGGTGGTTCCATAGATTTAAATTCAAGTTTATATTCGTCTAGGAGTTCAGATGCATCATCGGTAACAGACGGAGCAACTAAAACACCCCGAACAAATTCTTTATGGTCAGAAAAAGAGTCCATATACCTTTTCAATTGTTTGACTGCGTTAATACCAGCACGTCTGCTTTTAAGCTCTAATACAACCAAATTTCCTTCTTTATCCTTTCCCAAAACATCTAAAAACCCATTAGGTGTCATATACTCCCGATTTACAGGTCTGAAGCCTTCTTCTATAATCTCAGGGTTTTCAAATACCATTTCCCTCATGTTTTCCTCATAACCTGCCAATTCAAGATCTTTAGAATCTTGGCCAATGAAGTAAGATGCCATGTAAGTACTTTTTATTTTAACTTCAAGCCTTTCAGGAGGGTTTCTTCTACTTCCTTCAAGATACATGACCCCATTCTTTAAACTGGTTTTACTCTGTGATTTTGGTGGCTGCCAGTTAACAGGTTCCAAGTTTCTGTCCTGGTGAACCATGAAAGATCCATCAGACTTGATAATTATCATTCTGTCACCGGATCCAAGCTTACTCCGGGCTCTTCCTTCGTATACAACACTGCAACAGGCCATTAAAATTATTACTGCTTTTTTTGAAATCCCCTCATTAATGATCTCAAATGTACGACGTGGATCTGGATTCTTTTCAGATAAAAATTTCATAAATATTTGTTTAATTGAACTGACACTAATATGTCACCAAAAACAATAATAATAAATATTACCAATCTAATAATAATAATGAATTATTGTGAAATTTTTTAAAAGAAATGATTAGATCAAAATTAGTTTATGAAAGCGTATAAATTCAAATTTAAAAATTATACATGTTTAATATTTTCAATAATTATAAAATTTAAGGACAAAAAAAATACATAATTAATTCTATTATCATTTAATCAAGATTAAAATTATTACATGTACATTTAAGATAATGTATGGATGATGTTGGAGGTTATTAACCATGAACAAAGGAGTAGATCTACTTGCTGAGGAAATTGTTAAGAAACAGTTTAAATCTCAAGGAGAGTTCAACAGTTACTACGGTGAATCTGAATTCAAGAAGTACATTGAAGACACCGAATACAGCCTATCATATCTTTTTGAAGCAATTGAAGCATCAAGTCCCGAATTATTTGCAGATTACATCACATGGGAAAAGGTATTCCTTGTAAACTTAGGAATTCCTGAAGAACGTCTTAAAGAAAGATTAGAAGTTATGGAAGATGTTATTATAAAAAATTTACCCCCTGAAAAGAGTAATATAGCAGTTAGATACATTGAAGGAAGTATTGACAATCTGCCTAAACCTTCAAATTATACATCGTATATAAACGAAGACAAACCCCTTGTAAAACTTCTGGAACAATACCTTGAATTTCTTTTAAATGGTGACCGTCACTCAGCAGGTAAAATGATAATTGAAGCCGTTGATAATGGAATCAGTGTTAAAGACATATACCTCCATGTTTTCCAGAGCTCACTGTACGAGGTTGGAAGGCTATGGCAGGAAAACAAAATTACCGTAGCTCAGGAACATTACATTACCGCAGCGACCCAGCTTATAATGTCCCAGCTCTATCCTTATATATCCAATAGCAAAAAAACTGGTAAAGTACTTGTTGCAACGAGTGTAAGCAAAGAGCTTCATGAGGTAGGTGTGAGAATGGTTGCAGACTTTTTTGAAATGGACGGATGGAATACATTTTATTTGGGCGCTAACACACCCACAGAAAGCATAATTCAGACTATAATAAGTAAAAAAGCTGATTTGGTTTTAATATCCGCAACTATCAGTTCCCATATTGGAGAGGTAATGGATCTTATTCGTACTGTTCGTAGGTGTGCAGAATGTAGGGATCCCAAGATAATTGTTGGAGGATACCCATTCAATGTTGACATTAACCTATGGAAGAAGGTTGGTGCAGATGGACAGGCAGAAGATGCAGAAACTGCGATTGAGATGGCTGAAAAATTAGTAACCGAAGATTTTGATAGATTTTAAATTCAATGATTTAGAAAAATCCCAAAAAAAATATAAATCATCTAAAAAATTGATTTTAGGGCGGCATTTTCCCGTACTTATCATAGTATCGAAAAGAATCTAAAAAATTATCCGCATAGGGCCATAATTCTGTGAATTCAGCAAATTTTTTAATCTTTTTTATGGTAGAACCATCAAGAACAGGCATCTTCATCTGCTGTTCTCATATCAACACCCAGGATGTGCAAAAAGTTTTTTAGTATCTTGTGTTTGTGTATAACTTCTTCAGCAATTTCAACACCTATTACATTCAATCGAATATCTTTATAAGGTTCGTAAAAGACAATATCCAGTTCAGCAAGTTTTTTAAGGGCTTCAACAACACTTGGAGGTTTTACATTCATTTCAGAAGCTATATCTTTGATTTTTATGACTCCCTTCTTCTTCTCAAGGTTGTACATAACCTCAAGGTAATCCTCAACACTCTTGGTAAGTTTCAAGGAATTATCCATTCATATATCTCTTGCATATTTATCTTACAAATTTTTGAAATCCCTAAAAATATTATTTATTTTTTCTATTATTTTAATCCTTAAAATTATTTTTCAAATAACATTACCCCAACTGTGTTAACAAATTTTATTTAAATTAATGAAATATTTTAGAAAAATAAGAAAGAATTTATTAAAAAAAGTTTAGAACATTAAAAATATTTATAATTATTAACAGATAGAAGAAGAATAGTGATATATATTAATTTAAGTTGGATTATTACATAATTAAAATTTTTAATAACGAAAAGGATATAAATTAAGATAAATAATCTTATTATCCATATAAATAAATCTTATTCCCGGAAACTTTAGGAGAATCATTCAAATGGACAAATTTAATATTGAAATTGCAATACTAATAAGCTTCATATTAGGTCTTATTCTACCCCTGGTAGGTCTAGGAGGAGTGTTCTCATTAGTTGTTATGGGATTTGTAGCTACATACTTAACCCGGCCAGAATATACCAGTGCTAAGGTAGGTGCAATAGCTACAGGAGTATTCTGTTTATTCTTTTTCTTTTTCGGATTTTTAACGCCCCCAACGCTACCTTACGTGCTCCCCAACCCATTATCTCTGGGCATTATTATTACCTTCAGTGGGATATTTAATCTTATTCTTAGTTTGATAGTTTCCCTAATAATATACGGTGGGTTTGGTCTGTTAGGAGGTTATTTAGCCGTGAAGTTCTTTATCGAAAAAAAAGAAAAAATAACAGAAATTCGGCCAAAAAAACCACGAAGAACACTTAAAAGAGCTTGAATTTTTATTGGGAATATTATCTTGTGATATATTTTAGGTGTGGTTTTATGAAGGATGTTATAATTGTTGGATCGGGTGCTGGAGGAGCTACAGTAGCAAGGGAACTAGCGATCAAAGGACTAGATGTAACTTTGATAGAAAAGGGACCATTTTCACAAACTAAAAATGCTTATGAACACTATGAGAATATAGATGTAGGTGTAGAACTCTTAAAAACTAGCTGTATAGGCGGTACAACACTTGTGACTGCTGGAAACGCTGTTCGAACTTGTCAGAAATACCTAAATAATATAGGTATAGATCTGGAAGACGACTTCAAGGAAATAGAAAATGAAATGGGTGTATCTACCCTCCCAGATTCACATTTCGGTGAAGGTACTAGGCTTATAATTGAAAAAGCAGAATTTATGGATTTCAACGTCCAGAAAATGCCTAAATTCATAAACCCTAAAAAATGTAAACCATGTGGTAAATGTGCTTTTGGATGTTCAAGGAATTCAAAATGGACCAGTATGGAATATGTGAAAGATGCGTTAGACCATGGTGCAAAATTAATTGAAAATACAGAAATAACTGATTTGATTATTGATAATGGTGAAGTTAAGGGAGTAGAAAGTAGTAATAAGGAATATTTGTCTGACATCGTTGTGATATCAGCTGGTGGAATTGAAACCCCAAGAATATTGAGGAGAGCAGGGATAGATGCTGGTAACAACCTATTTGTTGACACATTTGTAACCGTTGGCGGCGTGCTTAAAGATATAGAGTTAAACAGTGAAGTACAGATGAACGCATTAATAAAATTAGATGATCTTATCTTATCACCGCATTATTCAACCATACTCCTTGATAAATTAAAAAAGTATCACGTGCGGGAAACCGACATACTAGGGATAATGATTAAAATAGCGGATGAAGGATCTGGAAAGGTTCGTGAGGATTATATTGAAAAATACAGTACATCGAAAGATGTTAGTCTTCTTTCTCAAGGATCTGCTGTTGCAGGTGCCATACTACAAGAATCAGGTGTTGATCCAACCACACTGACATCTACACTTGCAAGGGGAGCCCATCCAGGTGGTACCGCGGCTATTGGTGAGATAGTTGATAAAAATCTTGAGACAGAAATATCAGGACTCTTTGCTGCCGATGCTAGCGTTTTTCCTAGGGCCCCTGGAGCACCTCCCGTCCTCACAATTGTTGCACTTGCAAGAAGGCTGGGAAGATATCTTGAAAACGAGTTTAAATAATTAAATACGAGTATATTTATTCATAGTACCCTTTTAATAACCCGTAATCTTAAAAAAAATAATAATTTCCTTAATTTTTATAATATTTATTTAAATCTACTGATATCTATTATTGAAATTTGAAATTCTTTGAATTTACCTTCTTCATCATTTTTTGGGGTTGTTTCAATGTAAGCCATGAATGGCTCACCTTCTGCCCTTTTAATTTCAATTTGGTATCCTTGTTTTTTGCCTGTTTCAAGTGCTTTTTTATTGTGCTGATCAAATGAATCACGGGAGTCGGACTTAAGAAAACTGATAAATGATGTGTTGAACAGTCCACTTTTTGTAATGCCAAGAATAGATGCTCCTGTATTATTAACTTCAACGATTATTCCATCTTTTAATACTGTAAAGTATCCTACAGGTGATGAGTTGTAAAGATCGAAGTATCTTTTCCTTGAATCCAGGATTTCCTTCTTAGAACTGTCTAGTTCTTCCTTCTGCATTTCAATTTCTATCTGGTGCATTTGAAGATCAAGTACTAATTCTTTGAAATCTTCAGGAATATCTTTTAAATTATCAATTCGTGAGCTCAGTATTTCTTCTATCTGTTTTCGAAGCTCTCTAGTCTTATATGCAGTTGTTATTGCTTCTTTAATTTCAGTTCGTGTTTCGTATTTTAATTCTTCAAATACGATCTTGAATTTTGTGCCGTTGGTTCTATCGAGTATTATTTCTCCTTCTAGTTGCTGGACAAGATTGTTGGTTAATCTAAATCCAAGAGATTCTGTATTTTTAAAGTCTATGTCATTGGCTAATCCCACACCATTGTCAGCTATGGTAAGCAAAAATTTATTTCCATCGTAGTGCATTAAAGTTACTTGAATTTCACCCTCACTATCTGGGAAGGCATATTTTAATGAATTAGAAACCAGTTCGTTGATGATCAAACCGAGTGGAATAGCAGTTTCCATGTTAAACGAAACATCCTCTATATCAACTTTCAGTCTTATCCCTGGCGATGTTCTGTGACTACTGAAGAGGTCAGTTAGCATATTGGCCCCGTACTCTGCAAATTTAATGCTTGAAAGATCATCTGACATATATAAACGTTCATGCACCTTGGCCATGGATTTAACCCTGTTTAAACTATCAATAAACAAATCCAAATCCCTTTGATCCTTTACTTGTGTTGACTGAAGGGAAAGGAGACTGGAAATGATCTGCATGTTGTTATTTACACGGTGATGGATTTCCCTGAGTAAGATTTCCTGTTCCTTTAAAGATTTTTTGAGAAACTCGTTTTTAGCCTTTACTTCTGCTAATTCTATTTTTTCTTTCTCTGCTCTGTGCCTGTTTAAAACTATTTCCACATTTGTACGGAGTTCTCTTTCTTCAAATGGTTTGATTATATATGCATAAGGCTCTGTTAATTTAGCACGCTCCAGTATTTCCTCGTTTCTATAAGCTGTTAGGTATATTACTGGTATTCCGTACTTGTCATTGATCTTATGGGCAGCTTCAATCCCATCGATTTCACCTTCTAACATAATGTCCATTAGGACAAGATCTGCATGGGTTTCTCCTGCTCGAGATATGGCTTCCTCTCCTGAAGGAACTAAGTAGGGAACTTTATATCCAAGATCTTCCAGGAGGAATTTAATATCTTGCCCAATGAGTTCTTCGTCTTCAACAACCAGTATAGTTTCATTTACCATTTGATTTTACCCTATCTTTGTATTCCAATTCATTGAATATAAGATTATATTTGGTCCCATTACTTTTATCAAGTTTCAGGGTACCTTTTAATTGTTTGGTAAGGTATTTAATCAACTGCATTCCAAAGGTATCTGATTTTTCTGTGTCTATGTCATTAGGGATGCCTACACCGTTATCGCTTACAATTAAATTAAAGCTATTCTCATCTGAATGAAGTTCGATTTTAATTTCTCCAATTCTTTCATCTGGAAATGCATATTTCAATGAATTAGCTACCATTTCATCTATTAATAAACCGCATGGAATTGCTGTTTCTATGTTGAGTGAAACGTTTTCGACATCGATATCCATTTTTATATTACCTTTGTCGAGTTCATAGAAGTAAAGCAGGTCTTCTGCCAGTATCCTAACGTATTCATCAAATTTGATTTTGGTAAGATCATCAGATTGGTATAGTTTTTCATGTAAAATAGCAATACTTCTAACCCTATTTTGAGTTTCTTTGAAGATATCAATAGCTTCTTGATCTTTTATATATCTTGATTGGAGACGTAAAAGACTTGAAATTACTTGTAAATTATTTTTAACCCTGTGATGTATTTCCTGTAAGAGTATTTCCTTTTCTTTGAGTGAAGATTTAATTTTCTCCTCTGCAATTTTTTGTTCTGTTATGTCCTGTTCCGTTCCAACTATTCGTAGGGGTTTGCCATTTGAATCTGTTATAACTTCCCCTTTGGATGACAGTGTCCTTATTGATCCGTCTGGCCGAATGATACGGTAGTCGTTCGAAAAGGGCTTAAGTTCTTTTAAAGCGTGATTAATACTTTTCTGTACATTTGGTCTGTCCTCTGGGTGTATGATATCCATCATGGCTTCGTAGCTTTTACCAAACACTATTGGGTCTAATTTCATTATGTTATAAAATTCATCTGAACAGCTCATCTCAAGGGTTTCAAGATCCCATTCCCAGCTGCCTATATGTCCTATCTTCTGAGCTTCCATGAGTTGTCTGTGGCTATTTCTTAAAGCTTCTTCTGCCAATTTTCTCTTTGAGTGTTCTTTAACCTCTTCTAATGCCCTGTTAACTGCGTGTACAATCTTAGAAAGACTCCCTTTTAGAACATAATCAGTTGCCCCGCATTTTAAAGCTTCTATTGCGAAGTCTTCACCCATTTTACCACTAACAAAAATAAAAGGAACATCTGGAGATTTAACTTTTGCGATTTTCAAGGCAGAAAGGCCATCAAAATGAGGGAGTGAATGATCTGCAAGGATCACATCAGGTTTAAATGATTTTAATTCCCTTAAATAATCTTCTTCTTCTTCTACTCGTATAGATGAAAATTTCATTCCACTTCTTTCGAGTTCACGGTTAATCAACTCGGCATCAAATGGAACATCTTCAAGTATCAATATTTTGAGGTCTTCTTCCATTTTAAACCTTCTTAAATATCTTTAGAATATTATTTACAAAGTATTATTATAAATTTTTTTTTAGAATTTTGTGAATATAATTCATTATCAATAATATGAATATGATTTCAATTTATTTGTTACAATTATTGTACTGAAGCTCTCAATGTCATATTTATATCATAATTAATTCTTTATCTGTAAATTAGACCTTATAAAGCTATTGATTTTCAAATTGAGTTAGCAAAAAAAAATAGTGTTGAAGCTGTCCTCAAAAACATCTCAGACCAAAAATTTAAGGCCATTATTCTTCATCATTGGGAGCTTCTTTATTTAAATAGCTAATTTTTTTTGATTGGATAACTATTTAAATAAATATTAATTGTGTTTATACCATTAAGACGTCTCTTTTATAGGTTTCATTTATTACAGTTGCAAGTCCAACGTAAACTGCTGATAATCCTGTTAATATTCCTTCATAACCAGCTATCATGGTTATTGTGGAGTTTCCTGTTAATTCACCAGCAGTTAGAAGGAAGAAAAGTACTGCTAAAGTTATGAATACCACCTGAAGTCCTCTACTGAGTTTTAAAGCAGCGAAGAACATCACTATTGTGAATAGACCCCACATGAACAGATAAGACGCTAGGGAAACTGGATCGGGTGCAGTTGCTAGTCCCATCTTTGGCAAGATGAGTAGTAACACAAAACTCCACCAGAACAGTCCGTATGATCCGAATGCAACCATTCCGAAAGTATTGCCTTTTTTGTATTCCATCCAGCAAGCCAGTATCTGGGCCACTCCACCATAAGCTATGCCCATTGCAAGTATCATACTGTTTATTGGGTAAAAACCCGCATTGTGTATGTTCAACAGCACTGTGGTAAGTCCAAAACCTAAAAGTCCCAATGGTGCTGGATTGGCTGTTAAATCCTTTAATGTAACTCTATTTTCAGTCTCTTCAACCATATTTTATCCCCCTAGAGGGTTAGTTTTTTATACTCCTTAAATTTTATGTGATAGATTATTCTTCGAGTGTTGATGTGTCTCCGATGTCTTCTCCTGCTTCTCTGGCTCTTAAAACCCTTCTCATTATTTTGCCGCTTCTGGTTTTTGGTAGTGAATCAACCTGTTCAATTTCACCAATGACTGCTACGGGCCCTAATTCATATCTTACGTGTTTTTTGAGTTCTTCGATGAGTTTTGTTTTGAGTCTGTATCCTTCTCTTAATATTACGAATGCTTTTATAACCTGTCCCTTAATTGGGTCCGATTTTCCAATTACTGCTGCCTCTGCAACTGCAGGGTGGCTTACAAAGGCTGATTCAACCTCTGATGTGCCTACTCTGTGACCTGCAATCTTTAAAACATCGTCAGATCTTCCCTGTATCCAAAAGTATCCGTCTTCGTCCTTCCTTGCCATGTCACCGGCCTTGTAAACTCCGGGAATCTTATTCCAGTATACCTCTTTAAACCTGTCCTCATCTTGATAAAGAGTTCTGAACATTGCAGGCCATGGTTTGGTAATTACCAGATACCCTCCCTTTCCAAGTGGCACTGGTTTGCCGTTTTCATCAACTACATCCGCTGCAACACCAGGTACTGGTTTGGTTGCTGAACCAGGTTTAAGGTAAGCTGAAGGTAATGGAGATATTAGGTGCATTCCTGTTTCTGTTTGCCACCATGTATCCATTATTGGGGTTTTTCCCTTTCCAATGTTTTTATAGTACCACATCCAAGCCTCGGGGTTGATAGGTTCTCCAACCGTACCGAGTATTTTTAGTGAGGATAGGTTGTACAGATTGGGATATTTGTTTCCAAACCTCATCAGGTGTCTAATTGCAGTAGGTGCTGTATAAAATTTAGTTACCCCATATTTCTCCACGATACTCCACCATGCACCCGGATCCGGGTAGTCCGGTGCTCCTTCGTAAACAACAGTTGTGGTACCAAGGAGTAGTGGTCCGTATATAACGTAACTGTGCCCTGTGATCCATCCGATGTCACCTGTGCACCACCACATATCATTGTCTTGTATATCGAATATGTTTTTGAGGGTGGTCGAGACGCCAACCATGTATCCTCCCGTTGTGTGAAGTACTCCCTTGGGTTTTCCTGTACTTCCTGATGTGTAAAGTATGAATAATGGATCTTCTGCATCCATTGGTTCGCATTCACATTCTGCTGGTTCTCCTTCTATTAATCTTTCGAAGAATATTTCCTTTCCACTCAGATCAGAAATTTGTATTTCACTTCCTGTGTGCTTTACAACTATAACGGTTTCAATGGTTGGACACTGGAGCATTGCCTCGTCTGAAATTTTTTTAAGATCTATAATTTTTCCCCTGCGGAAGGTTCCATCTGCGGTTATGAGTATCTTGATCTTGGCGTCGTTCATCCTTTCAACAAATGCTCCGACGCTTAGACCTGAATATACAACACTGTGTACTGCACCTATTTTGTTACAGGCCAGCATTGAAATTAGGAGTTCTGGGCACATTGGGAGGTACATCGATACTGTGTCCCCTTTTTTTACTCCCAGGTTTTTAAGTCCGTTGGCCATTTTGTTGACCTCACGGTAGAGCTCATAGTAGGTTAACTTTTTCTCATCCCCCCTTTCATTCACGTAGAGGATGGCTACTTGGTTTCTTTTTTCGGTATCGATCCACCTGTCAACTGCATTGTAGGCCAGGTTAATCTTTCCGTTTACAAACCACTTGTAGAAAGGTTTGTTGCTTTCATCTAGAACTTTATCCCATTTTTGGAACCAGTCTAGATCTTCTGCCTTTTCTTCCCAGTATTTCTCGAAGTCTTTTCCCTTTCTAATTTCGTTTTCCCAATTCTTTATGTGTGCTCTTTCTACCGTTTCGACATTTGGTTTGAAAATTCTCTTTTCATCCAGAAGAACGGTCGTATCGCGTTTCATTTCTTTCCCCGCCATTTAAAAATTCTTTGTCCAATTTCAATGATAATAACTAAGTTGATTTTAGTATATATATTTTTCGATGATTAATCATTATAAATCATTATTAATGATGATAATTTAATATAACTTCAAGCATAATTAAAATATACATTAAATATGTTACGAATTATTTATTTAGATTTAATCCCATAACTGCGGACATGACATCAGCTGGATCACTGATAGAAGTTATTGATACCCCTGTTTTTTTACCATCCCTTGAAATGCTGCATAGATTGGATTTATCATC
>Ga0302284_1000554_pt1 | contig 17374 bp, 21 predicted proteins | sample III_Fen_E2_1_FD_198760 | JGI IMG/M metagenome (GOLD analysis project Ga0302284, IMG submission 198760) | Peat permafrost microbial communities from Stordalen Mire near Abisko, Sweden - III_Fen_E2_1 | ecosystem: Environmental > Terrestrial > Soil > Wetlands > Permafrost | place: Sweden: Abisko...
TAGTACATGTCCATTTCCAAGAGTGAATTTATTTTTAATTCCTGAAAAATCATGAATTAAATTTCTTTTATAAAAAACATTACAAATACGTTTTATTTCACGATGTTCCGCTAATAAATGTTCATCAGTTAAATTTTTTGGATTTATTGCTGAATTAATTCTTGTCATTTATATTTATTTTTAAATGATTATTATGATTATTATTAATATTTATATCCTATTATTTTTGTAGATATAGATAATCATTTAAAAATATATTTTAGCTATTTTAAAAAATGATTTAAAAAAGGAAATTTTTACGAATAAAAATTTCCTTTTAAATAAATACACACTTAATACAAACTTATAAACGAATTATTTTCAAATATTTACATTCTCACGAACTTATTTATTTGAATTTTGTTGTCCAACCAGGGTTCGAACCTGGACACCAAGAACCAAAGACTTGTGTGCTACCATTACACCATCGGACAAAATGCGGGCAAGACTGGACTCGAACCAATGACTTTCGCATTAACAGTGCGATGCTCTAACCAACTGAGCTACATTCCCAAAATATATTGTTTTTAATAATTTTTTAATAAATGAATTTTGAGTTTGTTCAAAAATTTACAACATTGACCCAAAATTCATTATTACTTGCTTGAAAGAAAGTTCTCTTACAGGTAAGTGACTCACCAACCCAAGAACAAAAGAAAATCAAATTTTTAATGATAAATCATTAAAAACATCTTATAACTTAATTTAATAAACTTAAAACGAAATTTTATTTCTAAAATTTCTTGTAAAGAATATCGGACTCGAACCGATTCCCTGAAAAATAATTTTATTTAAAAATTATTTTCCTGTGCAAAGTACCACTCACACCTATTCTTCTCAAATCAATTTCAATAAACTTATGTTTATTTTCTGTTAGATTAACAGTTAATCGTTACGGGGGTTTTGATTAAAATCAAAACAAAGCACGATAAACACTTTTTCATTGAGTGAATGTAACAGCTCTCAATTTTAATAAACAATTCTCACGATTATTTTCTAATAAATATTATTATTTATAATTTATTGATTGAAATTGTGAAACTTTAATAAGGTTCCTATGTTTTATCCTTATTTTATGTTCATCATTTAATATAACGGTGAGAATTTTTGTAGTCTCATGGAGAATCGAACTCCACTTTCTAGGATGAAAACCTAACGAACTAACCGATATTCGATAAGACCATTTCGGGGAAAGTTTTCCATTTGCGGTTTTCCCCTATGAAATTAAATAAATTTAATTTCCGAAGCTGTGCCACCAGGGCAGGTTTTAGACTTCACCTATCATAAAATGAAACAATTTAAATAATTTACGAAATGTTCGAGATCGTTATTCCTTCAGATAAAATCCAATAAAAAATATTTATAAAAGTTTCACAGAATAATCAAAAAAATCAGTGTAATAATGAGTTAACAAGATTGAAACAACACTGAAATTAAAACTAACACAAATCCGAGTTTCTTAACGGTTGATCAGACCGGATTTACACGTGTTCTTCGTAGATAGTTCATTTAGCATTTACCGACAACGATATTTCAAATTTAGACGGTTACAACATTTGCAAGAGTACATTAAGTTTCATTAATGTGTTTAGGATTTTATTTTGTTAAAGAGAACCAAACTTTCTCGAAAACTCAACCACTATATATTACCGGACAATCCCAGTTTTTGTGGATTTTTCTTCAATCAATACGGAATACCGATAACAGGAAATAAATCCAGTATGTGGCCAACCCGGAATTGATTACAACAGATAACGGAAGTCGGGAACTTAAAATAAGCTAAAACCGACGGGCAACATTAATCTGTGTTTCTTAAATATTTATTTGTGGAGCATAAGGGAGTCGAACCCTTGTCCAAAAGACCAAAACAATTTAAATCTACAGTTTATTTTATTTTATATTAATTGATTAAACTTTTCAAATTAATTAAAAATAAACAAAATATTTGGGACTGAATGAAAACGAGAGTAATCCTCCAGAACCACCAAAGTGTTTTTACTCAAACACATAACCTTTTAATACAAAATAAAAATCTAAGATTAAACAGCCATTGCTAATTGTGAACGATTAATTGAGAAAACTTTAGTTTCCTGAACTTCATCCCATTTAGAAAATGTGCTTTTAACTACGTTACTTACAAAAGCAATAACCTTGTTATTCTTCTGAATGTTTTGTTTTTTGTCGATTAATTTTTGTGAATCTTTTTAACGATGACTTACTCAACATCGACTGCATAAATTATCCTGTAATCCCTGTCTAAACCAAAATGCCCCGTTTTTAATTTTTAAAAGAAAAACATTTGGAACTAAAATGTTCCAAATGTTTTAACTTACTTTGTAAACTTATTTTTTGTTTCCGATTTAGAACAATTCAGCAACTTCAACTTTAACAGTAGAAGCATGTGCAAGAATAAGTTCCTTACGAACATCTTTTGGTTGATCAGCAACTGATTCCATGTAAGTTGGATCAACATTGTAGATAACACCACCGATTGAAATCTGAACCAATTTAGCTTTCTTCGTAGAAACAGCGTTTTCACGACGAGCATAAAAAGATTTGATGTTATTCAATACCGGAATAACCTTTGCAATTCCCTGGAAAGGAACCATAGCAGTTTGGAAATCACCATCGATATAATTTTTCAAATTTTCTGAACCTTCAAATGCTTTGATAACGGCATCTTTTTTGGCAGTCAATTCAGTTTTATCACCGTTCCAACCTGAAACAAGATCAAGAACTAAACTAAGTTTTTCATCAATACCAATTTCGCGTAATTTAGCAACACCTGCAACAAGTACAGCTTCTTCTTCCGGAGTTTGAACTTTCTTTTCTTTTGCAACTTTTTCGTCTGTTGCAGGAACTACAACTTCAGCAACTTCTAAACCTTCTACTACTGGTACTTCATTTTCTTTTGACATAATCGTAATTTTTAATTGTTTTTAAAATAAAATTATTTGTAATTATTTTTATAAATCCTGAATAGGATTATTTGTGGAAACTATTTCTTCAATTAAAGTTGCTTTTGATTTTTCTGATTTTAATCCTTTTAATCTTTGATATAAAGATTCTTTTATAGAATAATTTTTATTACGTAATTTAATAACAACCATTCCAGTACTTCCTGATTCTTTTTTTTCCTTTAATTTTTTCTTTTTAATTTCTTTCTTAATGATGCGATTGTTTGCCAATAATTTAACTTCAATATCATGAAATTGTTGAATATCTAAAACATTCCAATTAATTTTTGTTAAATCAATTTCTTCTATTTTTGGATCTGTTTCATTATTTAACATAATATTGAATTTATTACTATTATTATTTATAATATACAATATATTATATATGTCTCTTACTATATATATATCCGAAAAATACCTTCTATATAGGCAAATATAAAAATATTTTTAAAAAAGTTTAAATCTGAATGGAGTATCAATTTAATATCAATATTTCCAAGGACAAAGAAGACACCTATTTTTACAACGAATTGGAAATGATTTAGATATAATATTCACAATTGGTTTGTGTTTATTATTTTTATCATAAAAAATTATTTTATCACGATTACCTTTTTCATCAATCCATTCATTTCTATAACCAAATACAATTAATTCTTTTATACCAATTAATGCTTCATCACCTTTATCAACAGTTATTATTGATTGATAATCTGTAATTAATTTAAAATATTCGTCAAAAAATGAATCACTACGATTTAAAAATTGTGAAACAAGTTTTAAACCTGATCTTGATGTAATATTATCATTTCCAATATAATATTTATTTTCAATTTTTTTATATTGTATTAAATTGAATCTTACATTTCTCAATCTTAATGGTCTATATTCACTAAAAACTTTCAACAATAATTTCAATGCTTTTAAACCATTTTCATTTGAAATTATTGGATTAACAATAACTAAAATTTGTTTTTGTGAAAATCCTTTATCAATAAGTTTTTTTAATTGATGAAAAGTTTCCTTAACTGTTGGAATATTTGGTTCAAATACTGTTTGACCCATCCCTGTAATATTGAGATGAAGAAATATCCGATGTTTTTCTTGAATACAAACTTCAAGAAAATCATCCGATAAATGTTTAGTATTTATAATATTTATTTCAGTAAGTTTTGATTTCCATTCATCAATATTTAAACAAGGATCACCTGATTTCCAATAACTTATAATAGGTTTTTGTTTCTTTTGAATTATTGTAACTTCTTCCATTATTTACCAAATAAACAATTATTCAAAGTAATTGCACCAGTATGTTCAGGATAATATTCTGAAATTAAATTAGAATGATAATGTCCAATAATATCTCTATTACTTTTTGATTGAATAACAACTCCACTAAAACAATTTTTTGTTGATGTTTCAGTACATATTACAACTAATCCATTTTTATTAACATACATTTTTCCTTTTATTCTTTCCATTTTATCTTTCAATTAAATTATCAATATATTCACGAGTTACTATCAAATTCTTTTTTGTTGACAAATCAATACCAAGTAATTTAAATATTTCATATCTATTCAGTTTTTTGAATTCAAATATTTTCTGTATTTTATTACATAAAATATCTAATTTTGTGTCAACTAAATTAGTTGATTTATCACCAAACAATAAATCATACATATCATAAATTATTTGATCTGAAAATGGAAATACAATAAATTTATTATAATCATGAAAGTCAATAGTATCATAAGATATTTCAAGTCCAATTATGAATAAATGACATTTATTCTTTTTACCTTTTTCAAGTGAAATTAATAAACCATCTTTAATTAAACCTTCAAATAAATCATGATTTTTTATTATTGACAAAAATTTTATTTTTTCCATAAAAATCAAATTTTTCTTTTCAATCTCAAATAAGTTTCATTCAACATTGTAATTACATCAAAATATGATATATTTTCCAATAATAACATTAATCCTTTATCTGATAAATGTTCATTATTATTTTTATCAAATTGTTTAAACATAAATGTTTTTATGTTTTTATCATAATAAACATAATATTTTCCAATTTTTGTATTGAAAGTTAATCCAATTTCTTCTTTTTGATTTTCTTCAAATTCAAACAAATGTAAAATTCCATTAACTTTATTGAACAAAGATATTCCAGTTATTTGTTGATATATTTGTCTGTTCAATAAATAAAGTTTATCAATACTATCTAATATTTCTTTTTCTGTATAATTTTCAATAAAATCAGTAATTTCTTTAAGTGTTGGATTCCAATTTAAATTATTTAAATTTGATTTAATAATCCAACAACCAAAAGATAAATCATAATTTATTGTTGTATTATTTTTATCAGAAATTTTTAACATTAATCCTTGAATTTGTAAAATACCTAATTCATTTTGATTAATTGTATCACGTTTTAGCCTCAACATTGCTTCAATGAATTTTCGGCTCAATTCAGATTGTATCATAATTTTTATTGTTAAGTTTTAGTTTTTATTTTCTTTTCAAAAAAATCATCAATATCTAATACTTTTGATTTATTGATTTTTTTGTTTTTAATTATTTTAATTGTTTTTATTGATTTAGAATATAATTCTGTATCTTTAAACAAATCATAAATATTAATAGATTTGTTATTTTTTAATTGTTTTGTCATTTCAAGAAAAGCATTATTAGACATAATTCTTTTACAAGTTATATAATTAACTTGATGAATATTTTTATTGAAATTTGAACTTATGTAAAGATTTTTATTTCTGTCAAATTCTCCTAATCTATATTTTCCAATAAGTTCTTCAATTTTATTATGTGTTGGACCATCTGTCCAAGTTATATTAATTGAAGAACCTTCAATTGTGTTTGATGTTTTAATTCCAAAAATTATGAAAGGAAATTTTAATTTCAATAATTCTTTAATACATTTAACACATTCACTTACAGTAGTTTTTTCTTTCATATTTTTAATTTGATAACCATTCCCAAACATTTTTACTTTCTTCAGCATCTTTATCAGGAAGTTGATTAACTTTCATAGAATAAAGAACTTTAAAACCTTTAAATCTACTACTTTTAAAAACTTCATCAATTTGAATACTATTAAAAGGCAAATTTAATTCTTTCGAATATTCATTTGCAATATCATTAACATTTTGAATATTTATACTTCCACCACCAAAATAACCCAAAACCCAATAATTTCTTTTTTGAGTTGTATCATAATATTTTTTAAAATCTCCAATTTCTGAATATGTCATAATAAATATATTTGTTTTATAAATCTTATATTTTATATATCCTTCTATTTTGTATAATATGGTTAATCATATTAAAATATTTTATGATAATAATTTTAAAAAGAAAAATCCTGTTGAATTAAATTCAACAGGATTTTTCTAATAAATTGTTTTATATGTTATTCTTGAAGTTATTGAATCATTACAAGAATGAATTATTTTATCAAAACAACCATCAATTAAATAAACTTTAGAATAATCATTTGTATGTCGATTAGTTCTACCAATTGCTTGAACTATTTTTTCTTTAGTATTTCTTTCATACCAAAATGGAAAACGTTTCATCTTTTGTTTAGCATAATCATCAATACCTGAATATGGTACTTTTATTAAAATATTGAATCTTCCCTGATCATCCTTCAAATCAAGTCCTTCATATAAACTTGGTCCAATAATAACATATGGTTTTGATGATTGTTTCATTAATTCCATCATTTTTTGTTTTTCATCAGCTGTTTGATAAAATAAAAATCTATTCCTATCTGGAACTAAACCTAAATTTATTTTTTCTTTAATTAAATTACAAATTTTAAATGTTGAAGTATGAATTATTCCTTTTTCTTTTGGATGTTCAGTATTACAAATTTTTAAAGTGTCCATTATTGCTTTGTCAATATTTTTTTCAAAATTAGCATAATTTAACCAAACACTTTTGCAAACATAAATTGGTGATTTTGTAAAATCAAATGAAGATGGTAATCTTAATGCAACATATTCATCTGATTCCATTCCCATCATTTTCGCATATTCATCCATATCTCCAAGAGTTGCTGACATAAAAACACATTTATTTAATTTAGATAAAAAATGTTTTTTAACAAGTTCAGCTTCAGCTAAATCTCTTACAATATGTTTATAAATTTTTGAATTTGAAGTTTTATCTTCAGCAACTAATTGTGATTCAAAATAAATATCATCTTGTCTGTTTTCAATAAGATTTTTAAAATCTTCATGTGACATCATTAATTCATCAAGTCTTTCAAGATTTTTACCTAATAAAATCCAATAATTAATATAACCTTCATTTTTTAATAACATTGTTATCAAAGGTCTCATTAATTTAATATTTTCAAAATATTCAATAATTGTTGATGGACGATTCAAAGGTTCTTTAAAATATTTAAAACTTCCCATTATCAAATTTTTTAATTCTTTAACATCAGATGAATCTAAATTCATTTCAATTTCGTTTACTGTTTTAATTAACTGATTTAAGAAAAACTGATTAAATTCAAAATTAAAAATTTGACAAACAATATCTGGAATTAAATGAGCTTCATCAGCAAAAGTAATTAATCTTTCATTAAAAAATGGTTTAAATTCAGCTCTCATTATGTTTAAAAAATATGCATAATTTAAAACTGTGCAAGCTTTTTCAGATGCTTCATAACGAGCAAGTTGATATGGACAAATTGAATCACATTTAGCATATTTTACAGTTCTATCTTTTTTAGGCATTCCTTTACAAGGTCTATCTGAATAACTTATATGAGTAATTGGTTTTCCATCTTTTCCAACTTCATAAGGTTCCTTTAATTTCCAAGTTTCTTCTAAACAATCATAATTTGCAACACCTTTCAACATTACAATATAATCACGAAAATCAAATCTATCTAAATCTTTATCAATTTGTTCTTGTAACATTTTTGCTGATGTTAAAGAATATGCTAATTGACCTATAGGATCATGTCTGACAGGAATATTTTTATCAAGCATCATTTTTTTACGGAACAAGTATTGAATACAAAAATAAGTCATAAAACCTATAATTGTTTTACCTGATCCAGTAGGAGCTTCTAAAATAACATATTTTTTGTTATCTAAAAATAATGATTTTAAAATTGAATAAACACTATTTACTAATGATTGTGAAGGACTTATCAATGATGATATTTTTAAACATGATTTTATTGCTTCAACAATATCTGCTTGTGATACATCTTCAATCGTAATTTTTACAAATTCTTTTTGTGATTCTGAACTTAACTCTTCGATATTTACATCTTCCATTATTTATTTTTTAACTTTATTTTTTTGTTCGTTTTAATCCTCTTATATACATCCAACTTGCATTTATTTTATCTTCAGAAAAATTATTTTTAGACCATTCATGCATTTCTTTTAAACCTAAATATTGTTCAGTTCCTGAATTTGAAAATTTATCTGAACGATATTCCATTAGTAATTTTATTAAATTTAATTTTGATGATCTTAATAAACATTCTTTCATTTTTGAAGTGAATTCAATTTTCAATTCTTTAATAGATTTTTTCTTTTCTTCCATATATTTTTATTTAATTTCACCATAATAAAATAAATCAACAAGAAATTGTTCTAATTTATATAAATTTAAACTTCCTTCTTTTAATGTTTCAATATCTTCAAAACGAATATTTTCTAATGATTTTGATTCATTCAAAATTGTTGAAGTTACTCTACATAATTTATATTTGAATGTTGTTTTATCAGAAGTATTAAATTTAATAACATAAGTAAATCTATTAAATATTTTTTCCAATGTTTTATCATTATTTCTTTCATCATATAAATGACTTATCTTATTCTTATAAGGAACAATAAACATTGTATTTGGACATATTTTCCTTGAACTTACTTGACTAAATATTGATTGTACTTGTTTTTGTGAAACATCTGAATCAAAATTATTTGTAATTGAATTTATTATAAATAAATAATTTTGAAAAATTTCAAATAATTCTGTTTGATTTTCTAATGATATTTTAATTAAATTAGTATTTTCAGAAAATATTCCAATAAATTGAAAACCAATTTTATTTTTAATATATATTATTTTAATTGAATTTAATATTGTTATTGAATTTTGTTCAAATAATAATTGATTTATGAAATTAATATTTTCAACTTTTATTTTCTTTGGAAAATAAATATGCTCAATCTTTTTAGATATTTGTAATAATAAATTATTAAATGCTGATAATGGTGATTCTATTAATTTTCCTTTAGTAGTATTATTCATTATATAAGATATTTATTAATTAAAAATTGAAAATCAACATTATTCAGTCATTTCAGACATGAAATCATTTTCAGATAATATCAAAGATGGTAAACCTTTAAATATATCTCTTAGTTTGTCAATAGCTTCATTTGAATCATCAAATGTTTCAATATCTAATTTTTTAACATTACCTAAAATATCCATTTTAAAATAAGTTAATTCAAATAATTTTTTAATACCAGTTATTTTTATAAAAGTTAATTCATTATTTATTAAAGAAACAGGTATTTCATTTTTTGAAAAAATAAAATCAGAAAAGTTATGTATTTGATTAATTTTAATATCATTAATATAATTTCTTTCAACAATTGGTTTTTTAAGTACTGCAATTAATTCTTCAGTACTTATTTCTGAACGTACTGTAAAACCACGATGTTCAGAAGATATATCTGCTATTTTATTTATTTTTATTTTAAATATAATAGAAATATCTGTTACTGATTCACCAACACAATGAATTAATAAACCAATTGTAGGTGAATAAGGTACTATTTTATTACAAAGATTTTCATATTCTAAAAGTTGAACAATTTTTGACTTTTTTTCTTTCAAAACTGATGTTCTAATCAAATCAACAAGTGTTGAATTTGATTTTGATTCAAGTTTAACATTCCATATAATTCTTCTAATATCAAAATCAACAGGAAATTCATACCATTCTCCTCTTGTTACTAATATTTTATCTTTTAATTTAATTATTGTTGTTGGAAGAAGTAAATTTCCGTCACAAATAAAAATTTCACCATTAACTTTTGTTTGATATTCATATTCACATGTATTTATATTTAATTTAAAAATATTTTTTGAAATCAAACCTTCTAAAACTGATGTTAAAGTTTTTTCAGCTATTGATGAAGATTCATTTATTGAATCAAATGTTTTTTTACCTTGATTAAAAAGATTTAATACTTGACTCTCTAAATTAGAAAAATTAATTATATCCATAATCTGTTTAAATGTTTAATGTTTTACGTTTGTATTAATTTATATATCCAAAAAATCTTATAAATATGACTATTCAGACTAAAATATTTAAAATACTTTTAAGCTTCTCCTATTTGAAAACACATTGTCTTTATTATTTCATCATCAAGTATTCCAAATTGTTTTTTCTTTTCATCTTTTGGTAGTTCTTTAATTATTTTTAAAATTACAGGATTTTCAACTTCAATAAATGGAAGATGTCCGACATTTCCTTTTTCATCAACAGTTGCAACTAATTCTTGATTATTTAAAATACATGTTCTACCTAAACATTTTTTATTATCTAAGAAAAAACTTATCCAAGTTTTATCAACAAATTTATGTTTTTGCTTTGTCATAATATATATTTAATTGAATTAGATTGAAAATGTTTTAAAATAAAGTTCTTTAATTTCCCAATTTCTTGTATAATAAATTTTCTTATAAGCTTCAGCTTCTTCAAAAGTATCAAAATAAGTAGCTAAATCTATTTTAGCATTAACATTTATTGTTTCATTAACAATATGGACAAAACAATCTTTTAAATCAAGATTTTTAATAACAAACTTTTTATTATCTTCTTTTAAATAAGTTTTTTCACAATCATTCCAACCTAATGTAAATGCTTGTAAATCAGCACTTGTAACAGTACCACAATATGCTTGTCTAAACTTTTCTAAAGATATTTTCCAATATTCGACTTTTTTCATTATAACTTTAATTTAAAAACATTGATAATAATCCCAAACAATTTGAAAAGCATTTCTAACACTTCCACCAAGACCATCATAATGTAATCCTAATACTTTTGTAATACATTTACTACTTAATTCTGATTTTTCAGTTTCAACTTTTAACCCAAGTTTTTCACAAATAATTAATAAATCTTTTACTCTATAATCAATATGTTCAATTATTAATTGAGTTTCAATTTTTCCATCATCAAAAGTTTTTACATAAAATTGAGCAAAAATTTGATTAAAACATCCATGATTAATAATCATTTGATTATTATTTAAACTAAAATTTAAATTAGATTTTTTCATTTTTTACAATAATTTTTTTAATGCTTGTGAATACAAAACTATTTTGACATTATATTTTCTTGCTTTATTACTTTTTCCTGTTGTTGAACTTAAATCATTTGTAAATAAATAAGTTGTTTCTCTTGTTAATGTTGAATGAACAGCATTTGGATAAAGTTTTTTAAATTCTCGCATAAAATCAGATTTACTAATTGTTTTTCCATCAACAATTATTTGAGTACCTGGTTCTACAGTCATTTCATATATGATAGTATCTTCATTTATTTCAACTGGATTACTTACAACAATTCCAAATGTTTTCAATATTCTAACAGATTCAATTATTTTAGTAAATCCTTCACCACGACAAACATGAGAAATTACAAATGAAGACATATTTGAAGTATCATTTGATTTTTTAGTAATAAGCAAAGCTGCTTTTAATGCTATTTTTGGACCAACATCATTAAATTGCAAAACATGTATTAATTTATCTAAACTGACATTTTTAATATTATAAAATTCAGAAAAATTTCTCCAATTTGATCCTCCACCAAGTTTTGAACAAATATCTGGTTTATGTTTTGAATCAAATAATTGAATAATATCATAATCACAAATTTGTCCAATTTGATCAGCAATTACAGGTCCAACACCATCTAATTGAAATAATTGTAATCCAAGAATAAATTTATATTTTCTTGATTCTTCTAAATTCATTGCAATCAAATGTTTACCTTCTTGTCTATAATCACATTCAGGTAAAGTTACATTTTGTGAACGAGTCAATACTTTTGCAATTATTGGAATAATATCACCAGATTTTTCAACTTCTACTTCTGAACCTATTCCAATACATTTATCAAGTACATTTTGATAATTATAACCATTTGCACAAGTTAATGTTGAACCTTCATGTTTTACTGGTTCAATCATGATTTTTGGTGTTAATTTTCCTGATTTCTTTTGAGTCCATTCAAATCCAATTACTTTTGATTTAACTCTTAAAGCTGGAAACTTAATTGCAACCATATTGAGAGGATAGTTATCCTTAACTTGGCGTTCGCCATCTTCATAATATGCAATCACTATTCCATCACATAAATAAGGAAATTCATCCGATTTATAAAATTTTACAATTTCTTGCATTCTGTACATATCTTCATTACTGAAAGGTTTCCAAAATGTTTTTTCTAATGGATTAGTTCCATCTGTACAAGGAATGAAAACTAAATCATCAAGAATTTTTTGTGGAATATTTCCTTTTTTTATTAATGAACCAACAAAATTACGAGCATTTTCATATTCATAATCATTATCTCCTTCAATTGAATATTTTTCATTAAAAACTGTTTTCTTTATTACTAATTCACCTGCAACAATTTCTTTTTGATATTTTATTGCATCAATTATTGAAGGTAAGTTTTCAAAATTTTTTGTACAATCAACACCACCACGAGAAATAATTCTTTCGATTTTTGGAAATATTTTATGTTGAAAATTTATTTTCAAAGCTCCTCCATCAAATTTTGGACCATACCATAATGGTTTACGATTTGAAACAAAAAATTTACGTATTTCTGAAATTGATGACATATCTTTGAATTTTATTTTAAACAATGAAATCATTTCTTGTCTTTGATTGAATTGTTCATCAACTTCAACCATACCTTCACCATCCTTGTAAATTCGTGATTCAACAAATATTGTTATTTCAGGAATATTCCAAGAAACTATTTCTTCTTTTAATTCATCAAATTCAGTATCTGACATAATTACATCTTCTGAATCATTATCAACATAATAAATTCTTGAAGCTTCAACATATTTTTGTAAATCAAAATACTGATCTATGTCTAAAATACTTGCAAATTGTTTTAATTGATCAATCATTATTATCTGGATTTTGTAAGTTTTCTAAATTTTTTCTTTTATATTCTGGTTTTTTAATTCTACCATATAATGACATTAATTCCAATTTCGTTGGACCATTTAAATCTTCAATATTAACTTTCATAACAGGTCTAACATTTTCCATCATTTGTTTTGAATGTTCAATACACATATTGTCATGAATATTACAAAGGTCTTCAATACATTTATATGGACTTTGTCCACTTAATAATGAATGAAATATTGAATAAAATATTGGTGATCTTTTTAATCTTTCTTCAGCTCCTTCAGAAAAATTGTCAATTAAATTCTCATAAATAAATGAAACTTTTTCTCTTTTAATATTAATTGATTTTCTTTCATTTATTATTGAATCAGCAATTTTTTGAAAAGCTTCAGCTGATTTAAGAGCAGATAAATTATCTGATGAATCATTTTTAGAATATGGTCTAAGATCAGCCCAATTAATTTGTTCAAAAGGATAAAGATGTTGAAAACTAAGATCAACCGGAATAAATTCTTTTTCTTGTAATTGTTTTTCTTCTTCTGTTTGTTCGTCTAAGCACATTATAATTTTCGGATATTTTTTATCAGTATTTTTTATTTCAGAATCTACTTCAATATCTTGAATTAATTTTATCATTTCTTTATTATTTTTATCTTCTTTTTTCATAAGTTTTTAATTAAAAATGTAAATGTCCTGAATCATTATCAAAAAACCATAGTATTACAAAAATAACAAATAGAATTACACACAAAATGTGTAATTCTATTATAAAAGCTGTTATGATTATTAATAATAATATGATTTTTCTTATTTTATCAATGAATTTTTTTCTTTCATTTTGTTCCATAATTAATATCCTTTAGCAAAATATATATTTTCAAGTCCATATTTTTTAAGAATTTTCAATATTTCTGATTGTCCTTCAACATCATTTGCACCATTTCTTCTTGTTGACACACATATTTTATTTTCAATAAATACTGAAATACAAACACATGCATATCCTGATGAAAAATGATATGTTGTTATATGTTCATAATTCATTAAGCTATGAAATGGTTCATTTTTACGTTTTTCAGCAAAATTAGCAATTAACATCCAATCTTCTTTTGTTATTGAATGTATTTTTTTAATAATTGATTCTTTTTCTGAAATACACCAACCTGTTAAAATTCCATCAGGATATTTCTTTAAAAATTCTGGAAGTAAAACATTTTCAATATGATTAATTCTTTCTTTTCCTCTGAAAAGATCTTTTCCATCATTATCTAAAAGTCCACGATTATTGTTTTTTTCATTTAACCAATAACAGAAATTTGCAACTTGTGTTGAATTTAAATTTTCCATATTAATTTTCTCCTTCTTTTTCAAGTTCAAGTTTTAAATTAGATAAAGCTGAAAATGTTTTTTCATCAACTTTGTGATCCATACCATAAGTTTGTCGTCCAACAATTTGATTGATTTGTTTTTTATTCAATTGTTTGTCTTTTGAAATTTCACTTTGTCCACGATTAATTCTGTTTTTATTCATAGTGAAATTCAATTCATCAGATATAAACATAATTTCAGTTGCAAAATGTAATAATGCAATAATTGATTCAACTTGCAAATATTTATCAGAAGTTTCTGACATAACACCAATACGATAATTTTGAATTTCAATTGGTTGTTTTCTTTTGATTGAATTAAGTTCTTCACATTCTTCAGGTGTATAATGTGTTCTTTTTTCTTGTCCTTCAACTATATCTTCACAATTAATATGAGCATCAATAAACATTTTTTTCATATTATATTCAGTTGCTGATTTAGAAATGTTTCCAATTCCTGTTACATTATGATTTAAAATTGCACATTTAAATGTTTCAACTTTTTCAGGAACATTCATTAATCTGTTCCAAGAATTATATGGTAAAAATGCTGAAATAAGATGTTTTGTGAAATTTCTTGATTTTTGATCTTTATTCCACATTACTTTTAATTTTTCAAAGGCATTTTGAACATCTTGTGGATTTGGATCCCAAATATTTTCACGAGGTTTCATCTCATTTAAAAAATCAACTTTAAAATGAAGTAATGTAGTTTTTTCAAAGTTTGGATCTTCTTTCAAATCTTCTAATACTGATTTTTTATGTAAAATTGAATCAGAATTTAAATCTGATTTTTTTACAAAGTTTAATTTAACTTCTGATTGTTTTTCTTCTGAGATCTGAGATTTTTTCTTGAGAATCATTTTAGTTTCCATTTGAAATTGTTTAAAATTGTTTATTTGTATGTTTTTGTGTAAATAAAATTAGTCTAAATACTTTTTATATATCCAATTATTTGGAAAAATATAAGCATTCAGACTAAAAGTTTTAAAATATTTTAATATTAATATTATATGAAAATTTATCAAATATTGAATGGTCTATTTTCTAATAAATTCCAATCAATCCAATCACTCACTTCTTTTATTTTGTTTCTACCATTCAAATATCGTATTTTTTCATTAACTTCATCAAAATCATCAATTGTAATAATTTCACCATTTAAATAAAAATTTCCTTTTTTAGGAATTTTCCAATTAATATTATCAACATAATATTTTTTATAAAGTAATATTAATTGAGGATTTTGAATCAATTTAATTCCATCAATTAATTTCATTTTAAATCCACCAGCTTGTTTATGACCACCTCCACCAAAATTTTTGGCAATTAAATTACAATCATCTTGTGATTGTGATCGTATTGAAAATGATATTTGATGTTTTTCAAGATCAATTTGAAAACCTATCCAATATTTTAATTCAGGATATTTTTCTAATAATTGAAGTTGTAAAAAATAATTAGGATAACCTTGATAAATAACCATCGGAAATTCTTCAAGATATTGTCCTTTTGATAATATTTGTTCATTATCTGATTTTATCTTTTTAATGATTGTATTACCATCTCTTAAAATAAATTTATCAAATAAATTATCGAAATTGGAATGTTGTAAAATATAATCAATTTCTTTAATAAAATTATCTAATTCATGAAATTGTTGTAAATACATATTGAAAGAAAGAACATCTTCTTTATTATATATTGTAAAAATACCTATAACTTCACAATGAAATTTATAATCTTTTTCAGCAAACTTCCAAGTATCGTAATCTGATATTAAATTTACTATTAATTCAAGTTTAAATCTATTTTCTGATTCTAAAGCTGATAATAAATTATAATTGTTGAAAAGAATTTTACAACCTGACATTGTATCACAAAAATTATATGTAATTCCTTTTCCAAATAAATTTGAAAACTTTCCAAAAATTTCATCAAATTTTGGAGCATGATGATCAAAAATTTCAATCTCAAATTCTTTTCCAATTTTATCAATATTTGCTTCTAACCATTCAATTGGAGGTGTAATATCAACAAAAATATATCTTATATATTCTCTGTTTCTTAAAAAATTATCATCTGTTCCATAATTATATGGAATTAAATCAGCATTTTCTAATTCAATTTCATCTCGAAATATTTTTGACAATAAATAACCAGACATAAGACCATCTTAATCAGCTGAATGATAAATCAAAGCAATTTTTTGTTGTTTAGATTCAATTGAAATTTTATCTTTCAAATCAGTTACAACTGATAATTCAAAAGTTCCAGGTTTTTGGTGTAATATTTCAACAATACTTGGATATTGGACTAATTCAACACCCATAGATAATAAAAATCCTTTAGGACTAAATCCATTTAGTATGTTTGTATTTTGAAAGTTTTTTTCATGTTCTTCACAATAAACAACACGTTTAATTCCAGCTCCAACAATTAATTTAGCACAATTCATACAAGGTGAATAAGTAACATAAATTGTTTTTTGACATTTATCAAATTTTTTACTTCCAAAATTTCTAAACATATACATAATAGCTGATTCTTCAGCATGAACAACACATTCATATGTTTTTCCTTCTGAATTTTCACAACCATATTTTTTATCAAATAATTCTTTAAACATTTTATTATGTCCTGAACTAATTTCTAATTCTTGTCCAATTTCCATATTGACAATAATTGCACCAACTTTTCGTTTATTTGCAGTTGATTTTTCAGCTTCTTTATAAGCTCTTGCTAACATTTTCTTATCAAACTCGA
>Ga0302284_1000555_pt1 | contig 17367 bp, 16 predicted proteins | sample III_Fen_E2_1_FD_198760 | JGI IMG/M metagenome (GOLD analysis project Ga0302284, IMG submission 198760) | Peat permafrost microbial communities from Stordalen Mire near Abisko, Sweden - III_Fen_E2_1 | ecosystem: Environmental > Terrestrial > Soil > Wetlands > Permafrost | place: Sweden: Abisko...
CAAAAGTTCAATTACTTCTTCATCAACAAAAGCAGAATCTTCGATGACGGATATGGAGAAATTTGGGCTTGAATTAATAATCTGATTTTTACTTCATCCTATCTCGTTTATTAACTCTAGAAAGACATTTTTAAATTCTTTTGATTGGGTTTCTTTATTGTAGTTGGAACTGATCTCTTTACACTTTATAGAAACATTTTTTTTCCATTTTTTATCTTCTTTCTCAATTTCAAGTATTTTTTCTGCAACTGTTTCTGGTTGGTTGTTTTCTAAAATTAGGCAATCCAGTCCATTTTCATTTAATATATCTGATTGACCAACGTTTTCGGTTATTATGGGTATAAGTCCTGATGACATGGCTTCAAAGACAGTTACTGGACATGAATCAAAATCTGCTGGGTGTACGTACATAGAACATCGTTTAAAATAATTATCAAGGTTTTCCTGGAAACCTTCCTTGTGGAGCCAAGGATAATCCTCTACTATTTTATCAACGCAGGATCCCACCAGGTAAAGATCGTGCTTGTAACCCTCTTCATTCAATATCTTTACTGTATCCACCAGCAGATCGAACCGTTTGCACATTTCATGATTTCCAATAAAGAGAAGGTCTTTAGAGTCAAGATCACAGTCAATTTCAAAATTGTTGTGTGAACCGTACGGATAAACTGAATATATTGGTTTTCCATTATAATACTTGGATGCTATCCTTTTATTTAAAGGAGATATGGCTATAAATCCATCAACGTATGATAATAGTAGTTGAACTGTTTTTCTTTTTAGAATATTCATTTGAGGTATATCGTATAGAAGAGTATCTGCGTATAAGAGAATAATCTTGGTTTTAGGATTTTTTATTTTTTTAAGGATGGCATGAGGTAGTCCTAGACCTCCTTCAACTAAAATAATATCGTAGCTTGTACGATCAAACACTGATTTAATGAGATTTTTAATGATCTCTGTATGGTTATCGCCGTAACGGTACCAGTTTTTGGTAACAGTTTCTGCAAAGGTACCATGTACTTTGTGAGGTCCCTGATGTATAAAAAGAATTTTTTTCATATGATTTACCCTAAATTTTCTAAAAATAATTTTTTTATTAAAATTTCAATTAAATTATAGTTTTTATGAAACAGTTACTGTTCTTATGATTACAGTATATTATTACCATCAACGATCTATGATTAAACCAGAGTATGATCTGATTATAATCCTTATTGATCTGTTAGGATACATAATTTTTAATGTCCCTTGCAATTTTTTTCATAAGCATAGAAGAATACTTATATATCACCTGTAACATGTAGATGGGCAGGTGAAGTCTATAATTTTTTTCATGGGTTTTCATGAATTTCAGATTGGTTTTTATTTCCTTTGAAATACCCCGGAACTTTACCTTACTTTTTGAAACACCGGCCTTGTGCCAGACAATAGATTTTAAATCTGTAACCATTTTAAACCCTTTATTCCCCATTTCAATGCAGAGATCAACATCCTCACAACCAAAGAAAAAATCTGAATTTAAAAGCTTTAGTGGTAAAATGTCGGTTTTAATAAGCATGACTGCCCCAGAAATCCAATCAACCTCCATAATAGAATTTTTATCAGTTATAAAATTATCATCCAGATCTATATCATGGTAACCTGGATATCGTGATAAGTTAACTGTACCGCCAACACTCCACACAACATCATTTTTACCATCAAAATTATAGAAATAGGTTTTTGGACCGATCACAGCAATTTTATCATGGGTTTCCCCTGTTTTCACCAGTTCGGTGAGAAAAAGTTGTTCAACTACAGTGTCATTATTGAGTAGTAGTACATAGTCTGGATGGAGCGTTTTTAGTGCGTATCTAATTCCTATATTGTTTCCTTCTGCAAATCCATAGTTTTCACTATTTTTAATAAGGATTAACTTCTTATCAGATTGCAGTTTACAATATTCACCTAATCTGTCCTGTATTATATGGTTTTCTGTTTCTTCTTTTGTGTACTCGAAGATCTTTAAGGGTTTGTTGTATGGATTGTAGGTGTAAAATTGTGATTCTGGTTTAATTTTGCCTTCACTGTAATCCCTTATCCTTTGAATGGAATCGTCTTTTGAATCATTGTCAATCAGTACTACATCATATTTTGGATAATCTATCTGATAAAGAGATTCTAGACATTCTATGGTATCTTCCCAACCATTCCAATTGAGAATTATCACAGTAACTTTTGGATAGGTGGTTTTCATTCAAAATCCTGTTTAGAACTATTATTTAAAGTCTGTTTTCCTTTTTCAGGAAGTAGTTTAGCTGATCATTGATGATATCATTTAAACTGTGATCAATTTTTGCACCAATATTTTTGATCTTGGCTGTATCAGCAAATAGTATTGGTACTTCTGCTGGTCTGAATCTATCTGGATTAAATTCTATTGGAACTGTTCCCTTGTCTGTGTGAACTTTGATACCCTTATCTTCACGTGTATACTCCAATTTGCCCTCTAGGATCTTGGTGTCTACACTGGTTTTATCAAATTTAACCCCGAAGATAGCTGAGTCATCAATTTCGGTTGGATCTTCTACCAGTTTTTCTCCTTTAAATGTTTCTATTTTACTAATATTCCATCCTGCTTCTTTTAAACCGAGTAGTATATAACTTAGTACAGAGTTGGTTCTCATGGAACCTTGATTGTAAACTTCTCCAGATTTACCATTATTTGCGAGTGTCATGTAACCATTGACAATATCTTTTACATGGGACCAGTCCCTGAAAGCATTTAAATTTCCAATGGTAATCTTGTCTAGCTCTCCAAATTTAAGTTTCATAATCTGATTGGTTACAACAGAAGTTACAAACATTAGACCTCTTCCAGCGCCTTCATGGTTAAATGCCCTTGAAACTACAGTATCCAATCCATATGAGTGGTAATAATTCCTCATAAGATGGTCCCCATATACTTTCGAAACTGCGTAGGGCGACATTGGCCTCAATGGATTGGTTTCTTTAATTGGAACTTCGGGAATCTCTACCGGTTTGGGGAATATAGTTCCATATTCCTTTATTGCATGTTTATAATGCTCTTCAGAAGAAATTACAAGCCCATATTCTTCACTTGAACCTGCAAATACAATTTTTATGTTAGAATCTTTTATTCTAGCAGCGTCAAGAAGGTTGGCCGTTCCGATACAGTTTATCATCTGCGTTTCAGGAGAATTTTCAAATGATCTGGGTACAAATGATTGTGCAGCTAAATGGAATACATAATCTGGATCAGAGATTTCCAGAGCAGTTGCAAGTGATGTGATTTCTGTTAAATCGCCCTCTATTGTTTTAACACTATTTTCTATTCCATGGTCAATGAGGTTTTTTGCTTTGGTTCCATCTGCACGTCTTCTGATTAATCCATAAACGTTAGCATTTTGTTTTAATAATTCTTCTGCAAGATATGATCCAGCGAATCCTCCGACACCTGTGATTAATACATTTTTATCTTTCCAATTCATTTTATACCTCCAAAGCTATTTTTTAATTTTTTTTTATTGTTAAAAAATCAGCTGATATCTATTTAAATGAAATTTTATTGAGTTGTATTTTATAATATTTAATTTCCTACTTTCTGTAGGATATATTTTTTGTATTTACCCTACCATATTGATAACACGGTTTAAATGTTCTAATAATCTCTCTCCAGCATGTTTAATGGTCCAATAATTTTCAACTGTTTTTACAGCTTTTTTACCCATATCATATCGTTTGTAATCCTTTGAAAGCATTTTTGTTATGGCTTCTCCAAACAGTTCTTCATCTCTATCTATTAGGAGTCCAGTTTTCTTATGGATAATAGTTTCCCTTACTCCACCTTCTTTAACAGCCACAACAGGCGTTCCGCATGCCATTGACTCAACGGGTACAAGGCCGAAGGGTTCGAGGTAAGGTGAATATACAACTACTTCAGCTTGGTTGTAGAGAACAGCTAGTTCTTGGTCGTTTATTAAACTTAAAATTTCCATATCAACATTTAATTTTTCTGCATGTTCTTCTAGATAAGATTTCCATGGAGGATAACTTGAGTTGGATACAACTATTAATTTAGGGCGTATTTCAGGATCCATTAGGGCTAATGAATCAACAAGGAATCCGTGTCCCTTTTCGGGGGTGAATGTTCCGACGGAGAGTATGAACTTTTTTTCAGACACTTCAAGGGGTTTGAACATCTCTGTATCCACACCTAAATACGATACATGTGAGTTTATTCCATACATTCTCAGTATACTCTCCCTTGAAAAGTATGAGTTGCATAAGGTGTACTTTGAATAATGGGAGTTGGTATTATCAATGTCAAGACCCCTTTTAACCACTATCTTGCTTCCCAAACCTCTTAGAGATCCTAATAAGTTGTTTTTCTTTTTTGGGAATATTATTTCCGATACTGCATCGTTTCTTAGGGGTTGCTGGCAGTAGTATGCATGGGGTTTTTTAAGGTACTTCAAAAGAAATGGGGCCATTGTGAACTGATCCTGTTCAGAGAAAACAACATCATATGTGCCATTATTAATTACTCCAGCAATTTTTTGTTCTGTTTTCTCCAGATCCCTTAATGAAATCTTTTTAACCTGGGGTGGAATGTATTTGATGGTGGAGTAAATAGAATTTCCAAGGGTTGTATGTACTGGAAATACATTTACATTACTAGCAACGTTCTTAAGGGGTAAAAACTCCTCATTAGCTGTTGATGGTACAAAAACATCTACTAGATGGTTCATTTTCATTAAATATTCTACATAACCGTATAAAGCTCTTTTAGCCCCTCCTGATGGTAAATTATGAAAAACTGCGATTTTCATCTTATATTTCCCCTATAATTTTAAAATCAATCTAGATTTTATATGCCTCTTCGTATATTTTCCATGTTTCTTCTGCTGTTTTTCTCCAGCTGAACATTTTTGCTCTTTCTAAACTTTTTTTCCTATAATTTTCCTTTAATTCCTCATTGCTTAATATTTCATACATTGCTTCTGTTAAGTTGTTAACATCATTTGGATCTATCATTATCCCCGCATCACCAACAACTTCAGGAAGTGAAGAAATATTGGATGTTATTACAGGACATCCACACGCCATAGCTTCCAATGGAGGTAAACCAAATCCTTCGTATAATGAAGGATAAACAAATAAATCCGCATTGTTATAGAATTTAACCAGGTCATTATCGGGTACATAATCTGTAAATATTACATCATCTTTGAGCTTAAGATTTTCAATCAGATCAAATATTTCTGTATATTTCCAACCCTTTCCCCCAACAATTACCAGTTTATGGTTTGATTCATATTTTTTAAACTCATTAAATGCTTTAATAAGTAAAGGAACATTCTTTCTTTTCTCAAGTGTTCCAACAAATAAGATAAATGGAAAATTTATATTGTATCTATTTTTTAACTCTTCTTTCATCAGTTCTTTATTTCTAAGTGGTTTATAAATTTCATCCGCTGCAAGTGGGATTACCTTTATACTTTCTTCGGGTATATTTAGAAGTTCAACACAATCCTTTTTAGTATTCCATGAATCTGAAATGATAATATCGGTTCTATTTTTAATTAATTTCAACGTAGAGTTCCATGTCCTAACAGTGTCTCTGGTGTGCATTTCAGGAAATAGAATGGGGGTTAAATCGTGTATGGTAAGGACCTTTTTGACTTTTCTATTTAAGAAAAAAGGTGAAATCTGAGTATACCAGTGAATGGGCAGATGTAAAATATCAATATGGGCATTTTTTACAGCTCGAGGAATTCCAATTGGATTAGTAAGTTTTAAAGGCATTTTAGGAATTATAATTTCATTTACTTGGGAGTATATTGGATCTTCGGTTTTTCTGTAATGGATCAGTGAGATCTCATCCGATTTCCCAATTTTAATCATATTTTTAATTAGATTATAAATATAATTATCTACACCTTTCCTTTCCCTATCTATTATCCAAGAAAGAATTCCTACATTCATTGCATCACTTTGATTTTTTTTTATATCAAAAAATAATTCCTATTTAAATACTATATCATCTGTTTTATTGGCAACAGATCTAAGTTGTCATCATAGAATTTTAACATTTTTCCTTTAGATATTCTTGCTTTTCTTATCATTATAATTTGCTTAATTTTAATAAGTAAATCTTGTTATTTCCTGTTTCAAAAAGTTCAATACAATCATATCTATCTTTTATTTCTCTAAAATAACTTAAGTCTATGTTACAAGGGGAATCTTGTAAATAGATCAAAATTAAGTGTTGCTGAGGTACAATCCATCGATAAGGGTATACAAATAAGTTGATTGCACTTTCAAAAACGGAAGATCCTTTTATCCACAAAATTAAAGAACTTCATTCTTTTTTCCAATCCTAATAGTGAAACTTTACTTTCTAAAGATCTCTTGTATTTTTCGTGATCTTCAGTTCTTGTACTACCTGCAAGAATAATGTTTACCTTACCTAATTTGGTAATATATCAATTATCAGATCATAGCTGTTATTCTGGTTCTATAATCCAAAGATGGTGATTATATTCCTTCCAGAACATTTAATTTTGCTTTACATGCATTTTTATCTAATATTTCAGGATCAGATGATCCTAATGATTTAGACAATTTTATTTTTATTAATTCCATTCTTCCTTTAAATTTTATTATTGGAACAATTATCTGTCAGATGAATTCAAAAATTAAGTATCACTCTGTACCCTGTTTATCCAAGAATGAAGCGAACCTTCTGGAGGGTTGTTACAATTCTTATTCCTAAGTAGTTTTAGAATAGTAAAAAAAATGGATACATGAGATGTCCAAAAGGTCTGGCTGACACTTTATATAAGTGAATTGATATTTTTTAACTCTGTTTAATAATTTATGAGAGTAGATTGGATTTTAGATATATTATCCCTATTTTATAACATTATTTTCAAATTGTTGCACTTTTCTAATTCATTTACGAGTTATTCCATAATATCACAATCTATAATTAATACTTCTGCTTTTATAGTATATTTAAATATGTTTTAAACATATGTTTCTCTCTTAAATTCAAATTTCATTCATAAAACGTTAAAATTAGTAATTATGTTCAATTTTTAATCTCGATATTCTGAAATAACTTTATCTATAATTATTTGATATTCTTCAAGTATTTTTTCGTGCGTATCTTCAGAATCATATTCTTCCATTAATCTAACTTTCATATAGGTCACCATACGATACATTACAGATAAAAAACTAATTGAAAACCCTCTAAAACCATCTTTATACCCTTTAGAAAGAATATAATATATCATAAATTCTCTAAACAACTTAAACCAAATTGTGAGAAAGTTACTTCCAAGTTGAATCTTTTCCTTTTTACCTTCAAAAATATTCTTGGCTTCTATACTTGTATACCGGTTAAGACTTTTTTCAATGTAGTGTTCAAAATTTATGTAGCTGAAGTGCAAGAATCCCTCTTCAGGATCGTCAATTTTATAAATCCTTGCGTTATCGTCAATTTTAAAGAATTCATGGATCTCATCACCAAAATTTAAATATTCCTTTTTAAAAAATCTTGGATGCTGATCATCAAGGGCACCCCATCCCATCCTGTTTATCTGTTTGCCAGCAAAATAATTATTATGGGGTATATATATTACGTCTCCTGAATCGTATTCCATTATCTCCATTAATCTATCCCTTAATTTTTTTGGAACAACTTCATCGGCATCAACTATTAATATCCATTCGTTGGATGTTTGATCCCGTGCAAACTGCCTCGCAGGATCTGCATAGCCCAGATTCTCATAGTAAAATATTTTATCGGTATATTCTTTAGCAATTTCAATGGTTTTATCCGTGCTGTACATATCAACAACAACTATTTCATCGGCCCACTTAACCGATTCTAAACAGTTTTTAAGGTTTCTTTCTTCGTTAAATGTGTTTATTGATATGGATATTTTCATTCAAAGACCTCTAATGAATACTATATTATGAACTACTATTCCATTTTTATAATTTATTTATAAATGTTTAGCTTTTACCGATTATCTTTTTAAATAGGGTAATATCATTTTCTGAAAAAGTTTTTAAGATGTATAAAACCCCGAAATAAATAATTGTTGATAACATGATTACCAATAAGATATTTGCACTTAATAAAATAATAAATAGTCCCATAATTAAACTTGCTAATAATGGCTTAAGTAACATTTTAAAGATTGGAATTTTATATCCATGCACATTCATAATATGGAACCAAAATATGAAGCATGTCAGTTCTGTAAGTACCGTGATGAAACAAGCAGCTATTAAACCGTATTTTGGTAATAGCAGTAAATTCAGGACTATATTCAGTAACATGGCAACAAAAGCTGTTTTAACAATATCTCGTTGTTTGTTTATTGAATTTATAGCTGTTCCTAAAATATAATTGACGAATATTATTGGTATGGACCAGATCAGGATCTGAAGGGCAACTATGGATTGTGAAAACCCTGATTTGTATATGATTAATATGATTGGATTAGCAAGGAGAGTTGTACCTACTGCAATGGGCAGTCCAAGGATAACTAGATATTTAACGGATCTTTCATACGAAATCTTTAACAATTCCTTAGAAGAAACATTTAATCTGGAAAGCATAGGAAATATTGCGCTTACATAAACTAACGGTACAAACATTAAGGCAGTCATTAAACTATAAGCAGCATTGTACAATCCTACAGCCACATTACCGTTTATTATTTGCAGTAGTATAGTATCCACCCTAAAAGCAATCAATAAAAAAACACTTGATATGGTGAGGGGAATTGCTTCGATTATAAGAAATTTCCATAGATTCAGATCTATTTCTACTTTTGATAGTACAAACTTCCACAGATTTAAATCAATCTCTATTCTTGGTAAAATAAACTTCCACATACAGATTATAATGCCATAAATTAATGATATTACACTGGCAATTAAATATATCCTACCAAAATTTACTATGGACAGTTGATAATTAATAATTAGTAAAATACCTGAAAACATTATGATACTGTTTATAATTTGTCCAATCGATTGATACTCCATTTTTTCGTATGCCTGGAAAACAGAGTAAAAAATTGATGTAAAAGCACCAACAACAAATGATATGGTAATTAAATATATTAAAGCAGCAATTTGGGGTGGATAATGGAGCAGGGTGACAACCAAAACCATTGAAACTAGGGTAATACTGCTTAATATTATTTTTAGAGCTATGGTATTTCCAATATATTTATTTGCCAGTGATTTATCCCTTGATACTTCCCTTACTGTGAGGGTGCTGAGACCTAATTCAGTGAATATTGACAGTATTGCACCTAAAGCAAGTGCAAATGATATTATTCCAAAACCAGATGCACCAAGATAACGCGCAGTGTAAATGGTGTAGAAAAAAGCCAGAATATAACTTATAATCTGGGATATGAGTAAGACTGTTGTATTTTTTGCAACTTTACGTACTGCACTCATATTATTCATTTCCTAATAGGTTTTAAGTTGATACAAAATACGAAGTTTAATGAAATTTTTGATTATATTATTATGATCTGTTTTCTTTTTTGATAATATAACTATTTGCCTAATATACTTCTAAATATTTTAATATCCTCATCATCTAATCCTTTTATTAAAAATAGGGTTATTGTGTAAATTATGGTTGAGGTTAAGATTAACAGGAATAAATTCCAGTTTTTGAGGAAGATAATAAAAACTGCCATAACAGAACTTGCTACAACTACTTTAGTTATGGCTGATAAATCTTTACCGGATAATTGATAGCCCATAGATGAAACAACTTTGATTAAAAGTAATAAAGATGATAGTTCGGTGAAAACTGTTACAAAACTGGCTGCAATGTAACTGTATTTAGGTATGAGTAAAATATTTAGAATAATATTTATTACAGCATTAAAAACTGTTATTTTAGTTAAAACCAGCTGTTTGTTTGTAACTTCGAGTAAACGTGCAAATGCACTGCTCATAAATATTAGGACTGCGGACCATACCAGTATCTGCAGAGCTATGACTGATGGAATAAATTGTGTTCCATAAATTAGGGGTATGATCTTATCTGCCAGTAATGTTGTGCCGACACCGATTGGTATGCCAATTATGGTAGCATATTTGAAATATTTTTCATAGGCAAGCCGAAGTGACTCCTTTGACGTTACATAAAATTTTGACATTACAGGGAAGGTAACCACGTTGAGTACAATGGGAACAAAGAGTAATACCACGATAAGTTTGTAAGCTGCACTGTACCATCCCACAACTGTGGTTCCTACCATTATTGATAATAAGACCGAATCTATCAAGAAGTATATATTCATAAAAAGTGCTGTTACACCAAAGGGCCAAGCTTCTTTTATTTTTGGCTTCCAAAAACTTCGATCAAATTCGATTTTTGGTATTGAGAACTTCCAGAAGTATATCAGTAGAGTTTGAACTAGAATAATTGAACTTGAAAAAACGTAGACAGATGCAAAGTATATGACATTAAAATGGTAATATATTCCAATCAGAGTTCCAGCAAGCATTAACACACTGTTAAAGACTATGTTAATCGATAAATATTCCATCTTTTCATTAGCTTGGAAAACAGAGGTTAAAATACTACCAAAAGCTGTTATTATGGTGGATAATGTTAGAAGGTATATAACATTGGTTGTAACTTGATTGTAACCTATTAAATTAACTGTTGTGGCAACTAATGCAACCATTAAAATTACAAGGAGAACTCTTATAATTGCAATATTGGTTATATATTTATTTGTAAAGGTTTTATCACGGGCTATATCCCTTATAATTAACGTACTCAGACCCATATCAGCAAAAACACCATATATACCCGTTATTGAAATACCAATTGATATTATTCCAAAACCAGCAACTCCCAAATACCGTGCAGTGTACATGGTTATAAAAAATCCCAATAAATAACTGGTTATCTGGGCTATGAAGAGCACAATGGTATTTTTTGCTATTCTGCGGGCTGTGGTCATGACTTTAAATCTCTCTTTTTATTAAAAAAAATAAAAAAAAATAAACTATTCAATTTAATTTTTTAAACCATTCAACAGTTCCAGCTAATTCATCAATAAAATCATTTTTAGGTGAATATCCTAGGGATCTTGCCTTGGATATGTCGGCTACTGAATGTTTTATTTCACCTGGACGTTCATTTTCATATACTGGTTTAATATCTTTTTTCATGGTTTCTTTAATCATTTCAAACAAATAGTTAATTGTTGTACTCTTTCCAAGACCAATATTATATGAACCAGTTTCATTAGACTCTGCTGCCAGTATATTTGCGTCTACTACCTGTTTAACATTAACAAAATCCCTGGTCTGTTCTCCGTCACCGTATATGACCGGTCTTTGATTTTTAAGTATTTTATCTATGAAAATGGGTATAACTGCTGCATATTGTGACTCGGGATCCTGTTTAGGTCCAAATACATTGAAATATCTCAGCGCAATGGTTGGAAGATCGTATATTTCAGAATATACTGTACAGTACAGTTCTCCGGTAGCCTTGGTAACTGCATAGGGTGAGAGGGGATTAATCAGATTTTTTTCACTTATTGGGAGGGATTCGGTTTCACCGTAAACAGCTGATGAAGAAGAGAATATTAATTTCCTTACACCACATTTCCTAGCGGCTTCAAGAACTTTTAATGTACCTGTGATGTTTACTTCGTTTGATCTTAGTGGATCATTCACACTTTGAGGTACACTGGTTACTGCAGCCATGTGATACACATAATCTACATCTTCAAAAATTCTTTCCAGGTTAACTCGGGTAATGTCACCGAAGTCTGTGTCTATCCTTGAGAAATCTAGATCTTGAATATTTTTAATATTTCCAGATGATTGATTATCAACTATAACCAAATCGTTGTTTTCATTGAGTCTTTCAACCAAGTGGGATCCAATGAATCCAAGACCACCCGTAACTGCTACCTTTTTATTCTTCATAATATTCCACACTGACTACTTCTAAAATTAATAAATTCTTTTTAAATTTTTAAATTATACCACATTTAAATAGATATAAACTGAACGATAAACAGTACCATTAGACGGTAACTTGTAGAGATTGAATTTTAATGTCTGATTTCCAGCTTGTGTAGGCATGAAAGAGTAATTTATCATCCTTGTTTCATTATTTAACAATGTATAATTTGCATCGGATATTGTTCCACCGTTTAAGGTTGATACCATTGTGTAACTAGTTGTGGTTTGTTCATGGTTTACAATTCCAATTGTGATATTAGCAGTTTCATTCACACTCAGGTTGGTTGGATAATTGCCTGCCTTATCCCCTGTTCCTAAAATATAGAATTCTGTGAATTTTTCACCGGGATTAGGTTTAACTATTATGTAAACTGTTGCTCCAATTGCAGCTACGAGTAAAACAATTAGTATTATTGTTAAAGTTTTATCAAAGTTCATACTGACACCCTAAAAATTAAATTGAATTCATTCTCAGCTTTTTATTTAAATATCTATTTATTCATAATAAGATTATATAAATTCCTCTTTTTTATATTTCGTATTCCCATGTCATATTAAAAAATATTGTTGCAAAATCTGTTATTAGAATATATTTTAGCTTAGATATACTTATAAGATTATAAATTATTATGTGATATAGATCATAATTTTATTTTTATAAGAGAGTTACCCTAGAAAATTAAAAAAAAGATTTAAAATGTTGCTGAATAATCCCCTTCAAATAAACGACTGGAAATTTAGTCGGTTCATAAAATTGATTATCATAATACAAATCTTGATGCTGGTAGTTGTTGGATTAAGTCTTAAGAACATTACGATTCCAGTTGTAAGTCAGTTAATAGTATTCATTTATCTAACATTCATACCTGGATATTTGATCTTAAGAATACTTAGAATACATCAGATGGGCAGTATCAAATCATTGCTGTATGCTGTAGGTTTGAGCGTATTAAGTGTGATGTTTTTAGGATTTTTGGCTAACATGATACTTCCATTTATTGGAATTTCCAGCCCATTATCAATCTTTCCCATAGCTGTGGTTATAACTGTCTATGTGATTATTTTATCCATTTTAAGTTACTTCAGCGATAAAGATTTTGATACGTCCACTTTAATCGACACTCAGGATCTATTTTCACCTGTCTTTCTATTTCTGTGTTTAATCCCGTTTTTTGCCATTTTTGGCTCTTACTCCATGAATTTATATCATAACAATATTATTACCATGATTTTATTGGCATTAATTGCTGTAAACTTTGTTTTAGTGGTTACAGATAAGATACAAAAAAAATTATACCCCTTTACCCTTTGGATCATTTCCATATCACTCATATATATGAGTTCGTTAATTTCACCCTACGTATGGGGATGGGACATACAAAACGAATATTACCTGGCTAATCTAGTTTTAACCTACTCCCACTGGAATTACATGTTGCCTGATGCTTACAATTCTATGCTTAGTATTGTTATTCTGGGTCCAGTATATTCCATGTTAACCAATCTCAGTTTAGATTATGTTTTAAAGATAATTATTCCATTCATATTTTCATTAATACCTTTAGGATTGTACCAGATATTTAAATCCCAGACTCAATATTCTAAAATATCATTTATGGCTGTTTTCCTCTTTATTTCATTTAACACATTTTACATTGAACTAATTTCAATAACTCGCGAAATGACAGCCGAACTATTTCTGGTGCTTTTGCTGCTGTTATTTTTAGATAGAAAATTAAAATTAAATTTAATACTGCTAATGTTTCTTTTCAGCATGGGCCTTGTTGTTTCCCACTACTCAACAGCATACTTCTTTATAACAGCCCTTATGGGGGTTACTTTGATGCTGGGATTGTTTAACATTACTCATTTCAATATCTCCAGGAAAAAATTAGATTTTAAAGGAAATAAGACTCTCTTATTTCTATTACCTTCAATTACGGTCTTCATGGCTTTATTTGCTTACATATGGTATAGTAGTTTCTCTCAGGGACTCGCTATTAATTCGATAATTGATGTTTCAACCTACATCAAACAAGACTTTTTTGATACATTGAATTTATCGATTCAACAATTAGGACTATTTCCCGGTCCTTTGATCTATGGTCTTTTAATAGTTTTATTGATTATTATCATTTTAATTATATTATACATGTTTAAAATAGTTCAAAGAAGGTTTCATAAGACTGAACACAATTGGACAGGCACAATTCATGATAAAATTCGGGATAAACTAAACAACAAAGTAATTGCTGCTATAGGTATCGTTGTTCTGGTGATTCTTTGCTTCTTTTTAGGGGAAGAAAAAACTTGGATCGTTACTGTTTTGAGGTACCTAAATTTCGCGGTTGTATTCTTCAGCTTAATGGGCATGGCTCTTGTATTTCTGAAAATCTATGAAAAAAGATTCCAAAATACTTATATGGCCTTTTCAGTTGTTGGTATTGTTATGCTAATTGCTGGTTTCCTTGTTCCTTCATTTGAAGGTGCATTTAATATATCCCGAATATACGAATTATCATTCATCATCCTGTCTCCCTTATGTGTTATTGGAGGTATGAAAGTCTTTGTATCAATCTATGAAGTTGTTAGAAGGAGAAAAATTGATGGTAAAGGTTCATTAAAGATATTCTCGGTATTTATCCTAATTTTCATGCTATTTAACACTGGATTTATTAGTGTACTGGCAGGTCAGTCTATTCCAATGCATCTGAGCAATCAAGACAGATTATCCGATTATTATCCACTATTTGATTATGAGGAAGGTACTGGTGCGCAGTGGTTAATAGAGAATAATGTTAGCTCCAACATTTACACAGACGTTTATGGTAAATTCATATTTTACAGGTTCACACCGAATATTAATGAAATTTCATCAAACAACAGAATTTCTGAATTCACACCCTACAACGCCACCAACACCTATATGTACTTAAGAAAATTAAACACGGAAAACGGTTATCTTGTAGGATATACAAGCCGAGCCGACCGTAACAGAATATATGCAGATCTAAGTAGTGTAGTTAACCTTAAAAACAGAATATTTGATGATGGTGATTCAAGGGTGTACTACAGTTAAAAATTTGAACGTTAATTTAGTATCATAAGTATAAAATTTTGACGATGTTATTACCAACCTATAACATTCATTTTTTCTAGATATTATACTATAATTCTTGAAAAGATTTTTATACTGGTTAACAAGATTAAATAATTGAAAGAGTGTTCTATTCATACACATTCTTCATTAATAATTTAATAGAAAACATTTATATATCGAGTAGGCTGATGTTTTATCATGATTATTCATGCTAATGTATTGATAACCATATTGAGTTACATATTGGCGATTATATCTGCCATAATAGTGGGACTGTTTTTGAGAATGCCAATTCTGCCTGAAAGACCCATGAGATATTCATTTACCATCAGTATAGTATTCCCAACATCTGTTCTTGCCATAGGATTTACTGCCATTCTGTTTAAACTAGGACATAATGGACTGCTGGTTGCAGTTGTTGTAGGGGTTTTAACAGCCATCTTTGCCAAGTACTTCCTTGAAAGTCTTCTGCCAAAACCTCAAACGGAGGAATCTTCATGAATGAGATCATTGCAATTATTATAGCTGCTGTACTTTCGTGGATAAACTTCGTTTTAATAGACACATGGATGGGGCTTCCCGAACAGCCAGGTGTTAAGGGAGCTGAAGTCATTGGAAGATCTGTTAAAAGACGCGGAGGAGACCTTGCAGGAGGATTCTTCCAGGGAAACATTGTATGTTCTCCGGATGCTTCAGCTGGAACATTACTAGCATCCGCTGCTTGTTACACCATAGGTACACCTGAAGGTGGTTTAATAGCCGCTATATTAGTATACTTCGGTAACAGATTATGTGCAGACCCAGGATATGCAGGCACAACAGGAGCACTCTCAATTACATGTATAATATTTGCTGCATCGTATATCGGAATAGGCCCAGCAGATTTCATAGTTGGAATGGTACTGGCAATAGTAACAATACAGGGATTATACCATCCATTTTCATCAAGATTACTCGGAAAAATAGCTAAGAAAATGGGAAGGCACACCAAACTACCCTGAAGGTATTAATTATGGAACTCAAAAATCATCTCAATCATAAATATTATAAAAAAACAGGTCGATTATTATGCTGATCCAGATATTAGGAATTATTGTTCTTTTAATGGCACTCAGAACCCTTTTTGCACAGGACAGATCTGAAAGGATGCTTTACCTTAATGCAATGAGTTTCGGAATAGCCGGTCTCATGGCATTATATATCCAAACACCATTTGGTGCAATTATTGCCATTACATACTTTATAGCTTCTACTATAAGCTCAAATGCCATAGCCTACTCCATTGGACGGGTTAAAAATGAAATAATACTGGATGAATAACATATTAAAAATTCAAAATTTTATTGTTAAATAATTAAAAAAAATTTAAGGATTGTGAATGGTGGAATATATGTATCCGTTTCTAGACCTCATAACTTTGACTACTGTATCTGTAGGTGTTCTCTTAATTGGAACAGCAGGTATTATACTGCTCAAAAAACCCATGGATAAAGTTATAATGTTTGCACTTCTTCAGGGAGGTTTTATTGGGTTGATAGTATCTGCAAAGTATCTCGATGTTGCAGTGGCGGCAGCTGTATTCGATCCTATATCAACTATTATAATGTTAATTGCTATAACCAAGCTTGATGAAATACGTAAGAAAAAAATAAAATCCCAGGAGGACGGATTCTTTGCTTGATGTTTATATATGGTTTTACACAGGTTGTTTCCTGGTTATAGTCGGAAGCATAGCTACTGTAATAGGTCCTGGAGTTAAAGATCCATTGGTAAGGACTTTGAACACTGAAATCCCTGCAGTAGGTGTTTCGCTCATATTTCTAAGCTACAACCACACCATAGCACTTTTAACATTTATTGCTGCTACATCAATCATTACACTGATACTTTTAAGAGCTATTGTAAGATTAGAAGAAATGGGGGCCGAGCTTTGAAGAGTATAGGAAGATTCTGGAATTCCCTCGCGAATCCTGACAGGATTCCAAGACTCTATGCACTGTTACTTGCAATTGTGCTATTGGGAGGTTTAGTTATACCCCTTGCACTTAACGATCATCAACTTTATCCAAGACCAGAACCTCAGAATCAGATAAATTCCATTGATCCGTTGGCACCGTATGACAGGGGAGGAGTACCCTTCGTGCAAAGGGGAATTGTGAAGGCACAGTATCCACAATTCTTACCCGCAATAGGAGAAATAACTGCATACTTATCCCCAA
>Ga0302284_1000562_pt1 | contig 17257 bp, 18 predicted proteins | sample III_Fen_E2_1_FD_198760 | JGI IMG/M metagenome (GOLD analysis project Ga0302284, IMG submission 198760) | Peat permafrost microbial communities from Stordalen Mire near Abisko, Sweden - III_Fen_E2_1 | ecosystem: Environmental > Terrestrial > Soil > Wetlands > Permafrost | place: Sweden: Abisko...
GTTCTGATTTTAATTTCGCTTTGATTGAATCTCTTTCAAATTTGATTTCCATCTTATCCCAATATGATTTCAATTCCATTATGGTCATGTGAAAAAAGTTTTTAGACTCTTGTCTGTAACCTGTTGAGTGAAAACTAAAATCTTCACATGTGTAACTTCTATTGCCTTTATTTAGTGAATCATGCATGAGGAAAATTTTCTAATTCGATTTCCGTTAAAATTGATTTGTTATCAGATTCAAATTCGATTAAATTCCATTCTGGACGATCCATAATGTCAAGCTCGTCATTAAAGTTCCTGGCTGAAACGATATATTCAATCAATGGCATATTGATCAATATGTAAGTTCCTGGTGTATCTTCATCAATCATTGTGAACACGATGAAATCTAATAAATCCGTTTCTACTCTGAATTTATTTTCAAACTTAGCTAATCCTAAAGCCTCAACTCCTTGACTAAGAATCGAATGCATTTGATCTGCAATGTCCATCATTAGAACTTTAATTAGAATCCCCTGACGTTTAGGCGAATGGATTATAATGTTTTCTACATCTTCGATTCCGTGTGTCCCCGAGTTTAGAATTGAGATCAACTCCTGGAGTGATTTGTTTTCGTAAATTTCTTTGTCCATGATGATTATGAGTATTAAAAATTATTTTGCTTTCATTAGTGAATCCCGGAACCATTTAGCTCCGATTTCAAATCCCTTTTCTTCCCAAAAATTGTCTCTTTCAATTATTGCTAATTTACCTGCTTGATTATATGCAAAATATTCTATTGTTTCATTATCGGTCATAACTTCTGTGATGTCTTCAATTATTTCTGAACCATCTTCAGCTGTTATTTTTATTTCATATTTTATCATAACTCGATTATATTTGGATTCAACTTCGTTTGTATTACAACTAAATCTTTTATGTATGTTGCAAATCCTTGCATCATCAGCGAGAAACCATCAACCACGTCATCGATTCTGCCTAAGATATGTATGTCTGCACTCGGAATCAATTTTTTGCCATCATAGTTCTCAATAAAAGCTTTTAGCATTATGCTTTTGTCAGCTGAACCGTTCTTCGCGAAAAAAAGTTTATTGTTACTCGGAGTTGGAGTCATCAACTTTACTTTCAAATTGAAATCAATTCCGAATTTTATGATTTCTGCACGAACAAATCCCTGTAACATTATTAATCCACTAACAGTCTTCAGCTGAGCAGCTCCTGTATATTGTGGCATAATATAGTTCTCTATTACAAAAACGCAATTATCAGGATTAAATTGTTTTATAGCGAGGAAAATGATGTTAGCAATCTTTTTACTCGCAATCATCGCTTTCAAAGTAGTTTCTATCTGCATTTGATTGTTATTGTTCTCATCATCAATAACTAAGTCTGACGGCAGAATGTTGGTGGGCATTCGATAAGTAACCTGATTTATGTTTTCTATTGGAGTTGGAACATATTGTTTCTTAACGTTCTTGTTCTCATCAAAAACCAATCGATGAAATTGAATTGTCTTTCCAATCTTATCTTCCAAATATGAAATAGCTATCCCTGTTGAGCTAAAACTTAAGTCTAATCCTATTATGAGTGTTTTAATCATTTCAATATTTGATAACGTGAATTTTCAAATTATACTTCTTAGCTAAGTCAATTATATGACCGGTTCCCTTGCTTTCACCATCCCAGAAAGCTATTAGAGCTGGTTGATTTGTTCTAATCAATTCACCCTTTGCTAAGTCTCTTTCCCATTCGTTAGCATATTTTGCCATTTCTTCGTTACGTTTAAACCCGGCTGAGAGTCCGAATTTATTCCAGTCTGCAGGCATCTGAGTTAATTTCCAACCTTTCTCCATGGCTAATTTCGCACCAAGCTTATCCGCACCATAAGCCATACCGGAGATGATTTCGATCTCTTCATGTGAAGTTTGATAAAAAATTAGAATTTCTTCACATTTTTGTTTCAATTGATTATAATTGGCGTATGTTCTACCGCCTGCGATTATTACTTTCATTTGGAAAATTTTTATTGTTGATTATGTTGTATTGATTATGATATGTTAGTATTTATTAGCATGAGCTTCGGAATTAATTTTGAATTGTTTTCAACGTGTTTTTATGGAATTGAACCGTGCGTATAAGGTTTGTAAATAACATTATGTTATTCATTCTAAGATTAGTATATTGTGTCCCTACGTTTGTCAGCATCCCAAGGCTTTTTCACGTTAAAAACGTTGAAAGAAATATTACTCTATAGCCGTCGTATAGCGATATGCAAATAAACTACCAATGTCTATCCGAAGATGAGCTTTTTTCTACGCGTTAGAATCGTTTTAACATTTACATCAAAATAAGTCAAATAACAATATGTTAAACATCACTTAGACGAAATAAGAAACCCGAATAACTTTGAAGCTATTCGGGTCTAATAATTTATTTGTTCTAATATGATTCTATGTAAGTTCTAACGTGGTGGACATTGAAATGTTCGGGGTTGTACTCGGCCATTCAAATATATGAAATGTTCAGGATAGACATATGGTCTTTTGTCTACTTCAGGGATTCGATCATATATGATTATGTCAATATCAGGATATTCAAATTTCCATGGCCGTCTGTACATTGTTTTAATTGACTTAACTCTGTACAAAGCCTCATCAACATCGGGCATAAACGTATCACAATCCTCATATGTTTCTTTGACACGTGTCAAAAAGATTTGATCAGCTTTTGTCCAATATTCATCGTATAAAGTTTTTCCACCAATGATAAATGATGTTGAGCGAGGTGAACACATTGCAATAGCTTTATCCAAAGAATCAACTACCATTGTTATCGGTCCAATATCTTTCAATTTCTTTCCGACTCTTCTATGCATTTCAACATTACCGGATTTTGATACAACGATATTTAATCTATCAATTAATGGTCCACCAATACTGTCATATGTTTTTCTGCCCATAATAATGTAGTGACAGAGAGTAAGTTCCTTGAAGTATTTCAAGTCGTAAGGTATTACAGGCCAAGGCATTGCACCATTTTTGCCTATTGCTCCATTCAAATCCATTGCTAAAACTAAAGCGATCATAATTATTTGTTTTATATTTGTTGTTAATGTATTGACAATATTATTATGTTATGCGTATTGAGATTAGTATATTCACGTCCTATAATGTCCAGCATCCCAAGGCTTTTAAGGCATTAAGGCTGTTGAAAAAGATAATAATGTATAGCCGTCGTATAGCGATATGCAAATAAACTACCAATGTCTATCCGAAGATGAACATTTTTTCACACAATAGGATTGATTTGCTAAATCTAATCTATTGTGTGAAATAATATTATGTTATAAGTTTAAATGCGAATTAAAATCAATTGAAATACGACTTAGTATAACTTGAAATTATGGAATCTTTTACTATCGAATAAGATTGTTCACCGATCTTAAATTCTAATTTAATCGTATAACAAATGTTATTATTTATCCGATATTTCAAAGTATAATCAGTTGTTGTAAATAGAACTTCACCTGTAAAGCTATTAATCACAGACCATTTAATATCTTTTTCACTGACAATGTAATTTCTATTGATCTTTCCAACAATTACGTCACTAAGTTTCAAATATTCGCCATTGTACATAGAAAATCTTGGGAACATTGATTTCAATCTTGGGTAATAATAAGTATCATTAGTATCAGGTATATAAATTATGAAATATTGTTCGGGTTCGCTCATATAATGATTAAAATCAGGAACAGCTACTGATGGACGTATGAATAATGGAATATCATAATTGATCGGTAGAAATTTAGAAATTAATTCGGGATGGTCATAAATAGAAGTTTCTTCTTCCGTAACTTTGTCAACAAGAACAAAATCAAATGTGTTCTTATTCAAATCTATTCCTGTTTCCATAGTTGTTATGAAATAAGTTGGAATAGTTGGAATAGATTGTCCTGGAACTGTCAACACACTGTTTGCAGGATCATTATCATAATCACAATAACCTGGTAATGAATTGTCTGAAGCTCCTGACCATTGAGCTTCTGTGATAAGATTTTCTAAAGGTTCTCCAGTTCTCCACTTTGTTTCACAAAGGTTGTCAGCTAACCAAATTTTATTACCAATTTTAACAGTTCTATATTGAATATTATTGTTTCCAAAATATGGATCACCTGCTTCACCATCATTAAGTGTTAATTCTCTTGCTGTTAGAATGTCACGCACTAATCTCATACCCATTCCAGCTCCATTACCATATCCACCCCACCACATAGAATTTTGATTTCCTTCCATCACAACCAACATAGAATCCCATGACCATTCATTTGAACCAGCAACTCCAAGATAAGACATAGTTCCTTTTCCACTGAAATTTGCACCGAATCTCATTCCATTTGGGCGTAAATTAAATCCAAATGAATTATAACCTGTATTGATTCCAGACCAATATTGATTTCCAGCTTCTTTTAATATGTCTCCATCAACTCCTGTTTGTGTACCACCACAAATGGCCATTAAATCCCAATAATCTTCTCTATTATTTCCAGCAGGTCTCCAAGCATCTGTTGAAGTTATTTTTCTTGCATCTTTCTCAACAAATCCATTATACAAACAACCTAATTGAATTTCACTAACGTCAGGAGCTGTTCCAGAGTTCAAAGGATCATTAATATCCATTAATGTTATAAAAACCTTATCCCAAGCATGTAAAAATTCTCTAATATCATTACATTCTATAGTTTCATTCTTAGCGATTGCAGCATTATAATATTTTATCATCAATTTATATTGATCAGAATATGGCAATGTTAGAATTTGGATCCATTGTTCGCTAAGTTCTACTGAAATAGTCTCAGAAATCGAATCTAACTTAAAATTACGATTAATTGCAGGTAGAATGAACTTTTTGTTATCACTAAGCCAACGACTATTGCCATTTAATGCTGAAAGATAATAGTCTTGTAGATTCTCCGGCACAGCATCCAAACTAAGGATGAAATTGTTAGAATTTACGCCTGGATTAGATGTGATCGAAGGTGAAGCTATGTCTAAGTCTATTCCATTGTCTGGGGTAAATTCTAGCATATCAATCATAATTAATTCAGACGTATTTAGAATGTCAAAATCAATACGGTTAGAAGAATTTGTCACATTAAAATCGTAGAAATATTGTTCTTTGTTATTGTATTCATCCCAAACATCTACTGTTATAGTATAGACATCAACATCTGTTAGCGCAATTTGTAACGCAATAGGATCAGTGACATATTGTTTTTTAAATCTAATCAAATTTTCTTGTGTTCCATGGATATTAATTTCAACCCAGGTTTCCGGAGAAATGACATTCAAATGCAAAATGGTTCCGAACAAACTGTAAATTGATTCAAGACTTTCGTTACCGATTAATTCATCATCGAATAATTCTTGCTCAACAAAAAACAATTTGGTTAAGATCGGATCTGGTTGCGTAATTAAATCGGATAGTTCGGAGATAATAAATTTGACTTCAGTACGACTTAGTTCGGATTTAATTTGCACACAGTTGTCGATTAATCGGTCAGTGTTTTCAACATCAATGAATGTGTTCATGTTGATGTGTAATTGTTTTCTGAAGTGGAGGCAATCATTCGCAAAAATCACAGACATATTGCTTGTAATAGATTGCTCAAGTGCAATATTGGACGAATAATGCAGGCCGAAGAAGGTTATATTTTCTTCGAGTAATGTAAAGTAGCGATTTGATAGCGCTATTATTATAGGTAGTTTAGTAAAAAAATCTTCTAAGTTTTGCACCCTGAAGTTCCGAATCGGTAAGTTGTTAGCATCTAAACCAACTTCATCGTAATTATCGAACTCTATCCAATAGTTACCAGTCTTAGTGTCCTTAGTCTTATCAGGTGTTGTGGTTAGCAAATTAAAATCTATGAGGCTCGCTGCGCTCGCCTTTTCAACCTGAGTCTTATTTAAATTCGAGCTGGTTGTGTTCTGTATTCCACCCTTCAGATATTCATTTAAAACAGTTAATGATTCATGATTGAATCCAATGAAATTGAAAAATGATTCGACACTGCGTTTCGTACCCTTTGTGCATAAGATTGAACGAAAGTCTAACAGCAATCTCTTAATCAACTCCTGGGAATTGAACTCAACTAAGATCGCACTTTTGATTTCTTCGAACTTTGGTAGGTAATTATTCACCAACAAATCATCGTAGTGCTGTGTATCATCACTTGCAACGTTATCTAACCTCAACTCAATGACATGGTGTGTAACTACATTTTCGATTGAAGTGCATTCCAAAAGTACTGAAGTACCATCAACAGGTATGAATAAAGTATAACCAAAATTTGGTTTGTCAGTAAACATTTGGTTTTCAGTAGTTTCTAAATAATTATCACCATTTCCATCTTGCAACTGAAGCACACTGAACAATTTACCATTACCCCCTATAATCTTCACACCGAAATTTTGATATGACGAAAAATACACACAATTTTCGTGTGTGATATGTTTATAACCAATAATTGTACCATCTAATGTTCGAAGATTAATTGGTAAGACTTTCTCAGTTGACTGTGCTACTACCATTGTGTTATGTTTTTATATTTTAATTTACTTGTTGTGTCTGTTTATGTTGAAGGTAATCTCTTTTCAGATTACATTTGCATTGTGATTTCTCTTCAATACTTATCTTATATATTTCAGACTTATTCATCGTATTTCTTTTCTGTCTCGGTTTAGTTTCTGGAGAATTATATGTTGGATGTTTAACAGCTCCAGTCTTAACATTACATGATTCACGCTTTTCTACAATAACACAATCAACATCAAATCTTACAGTTACATTATGATTTGAAACATAATCAATGACTTGAAACCAATATCCCATCTTATTCTGAAATCTTAAACCAATCCACTGATCTGCAATTTTACTCTCGCGTTGTTTTCTTGGTTTTTTCTCTTTTGGTTTCTCTTGGAATGGTCTTATCGCTGGATTTGATTTTTCTAATTGTTTGATGCGTTCAATTTTCTCATCACGTTTTTTTCTATTCTCAAGTCTTATTAATACATCACCAATCGAAAAATTATCAGGCGAGCCCGGTAATTTTTGTAACCCCGTGCCCTTACCATCAACAAGAGGTCTTGGTTCCATTTTTCTCGTCATTCTTTCAACGATTGCATCGAGATCCTTTTTAACTTCTGCTTTAGGGTTGACGCCTTTAGGATACACCCAACCATACTTAATTTCACGCATCGTAACTCCTGTTAAGAGTGTCTTGCTCCCTTTGAACTTTACTGTGAATGTTACAGAGTTTGCTTCAATTTCTTCTTTCGAAATTATTTTATATGAATCACCATTCAAATTTTCATACTTTGCACCGATAGAATAGTCCATTATTTTTACTGTTTATATTATGAATATATTATTATGTTATGCGTATTGAGATTAGTATTTTGTCTGCCTAATATTCTCAGCATCCCAAGGATTTAGAGGCATAAAGGCTGTTGAAAAAGATAATAATGTATAGCCGTCGTATAGCGATATGCAAATAAACTAACTCTTTGCATCTGAATTGCACCTCTTTTCTACACATTTTAAATGATTTTCTCATCTCACTATTAAATTGAATATATTATTATGTTATGCGGAACACAAACGTTTACTGTATGAATACTTTTTCTGATTGTAATGTGTCCGCTTCTGAATCTACTTCTGAATTTTCCATGTTTAAAGTCTGATCATATTGTAACGTGTATGGAAGCAATGCAACTTTGATAGGCAGAGTCATAGGACTTACACAACCTTTGATAACGGCTTTGAACATTTTCATCATCGCTTCAATTGTGTTAGCTTGATGTTTGATAATATTATGTAGATGTTCCACTCCTTTGTCACCCAAAATAGTAGCTTCCTGATTGTCATCACCAATATCTATTCTATCTTTTGTCATGACAATAGAATTGGTACCAACGAATAAGGACAGAGTTTCGATTTCGATTTGAATCTTTCCATCACCATTAATAAATTCTATTCCTTTACTTGTCGTGTATGTTAGCTGAACATTCTTGTCTTCAATTGTGCGCTTGAATATTTCTAAGTAGTTAGCATAGTCTCCATCATCAAGTCCAGCATCTTTCAGATCCAATTTGCGTGAATAAAATGCTGTACTAAAATTGTCATCAAATATAATGACAGGAACGATGTCCCCCTCAACTGGCAAATAATTCAGACCATACCAAGGAAAGTACCAAGGCAATTCTGCTTTCGGAATCTTTTCAGTATAGTTGTCTACTGAAATTTGACAGCGACATAATTTCTTTTCATCGCTAACCGATACAACTTTGCCAAAATATATTCTAATATTACCGAGTGTTGAATCCATTAGAAAGAGTTTCTATTGTAAATATTGTTTTTTTCAAAGCGTATGTTCTTTCCTGTGTTTGGTTGAGTGCCTGGTATGTAAGCTGGAGGATAAACTGAATCAGTTGCCAATGGAGTCTCAATCAATTTAATATTATCCGGCGGTTTGCTCGTGAAATCCTGATAAGTTGTGATGAAATTATCTGAAAAATTCTGCATCACCATATTACTGATTGTAGCCACACCTGAATTGATTGCATTCTCAGTTATAGTTATTCCCAAGTCAGCAGTATTTTTCACCATCTTAGGCAAGAAACCAGGATCAGCAATATCTTTAAGTGCATTCCCAATTGGTGAGGATTTAGACATAAACTTCTGTGGAAATGCCTTACCTTTTTGATTGAGCGTGTTGAGTGTATCTCTGCCAGCTTTCTTAAACCCATCACCCATTGATTTTAGAAACGATACTTTTTGATTTGAAACCTTATCTTGTGCAGCACTGACTGCTAATAGTTTAACGAAATCAAATTCCCCAAAAATATTGTTAAATATTCCAACATAATGAGCGAATCTAAATGTGATTGCCAATGTGTTCTTGATTGATTCAGTAGCTTGTTCATTGGATAAGTTTGCAAAGAAATTAGTACCAGAAGATTCTATATTGATTTCAACATCAGCTAAATGAACCAAGTGATGGTTGAAGTTATATCCCTCACCAGTTTTACCATTTGATGTGTTGAAGAAATCAGATGAAATTTTGCGGAGAGTTGGAAAGATATTAACTTCTGGATCTAATTCAGAGTCTAATCCATTATCTTCGGTAATATCATACAGAGCCATGTTGTAATAACCTGCACCATAAATTAGAACTGACATATCGAATCTTCTAAGATTCACAGGTAGAACTTCGCAAACTCTTGTACCATCAAACCAAATTGAGTGATACATAGTTAACAATGCCTGGAATCTCATGTCAGCAGTTTCACGAATCGTGATTGTAATCTTCTCTTCGCCTGTGAACATTTCATGTGGCTTAGCATTGAAAATTTGTTCGAGTCCTTCAATACCCATGATCAAAAAGTCGTAATTCCTAATGAATGACTTAAATTGTTCTATCCATTGTTTTAACATTAAATAACGTGGTTCATCCCCGATTCTCTTAAGATATGCTAAGGCAGAATCTATTCTCGTTTCCGGTGCAAATAAACCGTATGGCTTATCAAAGTTTAAAAGCAATTTGAAATTTAAAACTAATGGGTCCGTGTAATTGGCAGCATAAGCTCTCATTTCTGGAGTTATGTATTCGATTTTTTTGCCTAACTTAAATCCTTGTGTCTCCGTTTGTTGAGGAGTTTCAGAGAAATAGTTTTTAATGTTGGAGAGAATTTTTGCCATGATTTTTTACTTTATTTGATTTGTTTTATTTACAAAATTTACCGGGCTGAAGCCTGATAAATTTTTAATCAAAAATTTTTTTCGCTTCTAATTTAATATATATGAAATATAAATCATGAATAAATTTGAAATAAAAAATCCCAAAAGATATGAATTTACCAACACTTTCTCCGTTACAAAACAATCAAAGTACGTACATTGCATTTTCTAAAGCTCTGTTAGATTTTGATCGGGCGGTTAGTACGAATACCGCATGTTATTTTTCAAAGATGATTGCACTACGATTACCTGATTGGAAAGATAGTGTTATACCTGAAGAGAAATTCTATATCGATCTCAGTTCAGTGGGAGTTGAGTCTGACTCACCTAACATCTGTATTCCGAAGACTCTACAATATTACATGGAAAATATTATGAGGTTTCCAATTGGTGTTAATGAATCAGATATTCCCCAGGTTGCTGAGATTGCGTTTTGGAAATCATTGGAAAAGATGGGAATGACTGGATTAAACATTAGGAATTGTGTTACCTTTGCAAATTCAATCATAACTTCGAACTTCATCAAGACTGAGAATAATAATGGTTGGATGGAGATTGTGTGTCAGATTCCAAACAAATCTAAAGTTCTTACGAAAGCCTGGAAAGAGTTGGATGGAATTGCGGATTTAGTTCAAGGGGTTTCAATCAATGGGGAATTAGCTTTGTATGATAATGGATTGAATCAATTTGAATTTGGTTCTGACATGAAACAGATTTTGGATTTTGCTAACTTTCAATATGATGATGTTACTGAATCCACATTTGATTTCAACACATTGCTATTGTTCTATAAAGATTCGGATGGTGTTGATAAATTACATGGCATCAATTTTATTTATCCATTTGAAAACAAAGTAACGTTTTGGGACCAGTCTACATTTACACAGAAAACTAATGATGCAAGAACCATTGGTTATCAGTTTAAATTTAACATGAAATCATGTGTGAATGAGGCAACTCAGATGTTAGTGTATCAAGAGAATGATCATAGTTTTTATAACGTATTCGGTGAAACTTTAACAGGTTTGAATAGTTTCCTCGAACTTAAAATGAGAGAAAATGTCATACAATAAATTATTTGATCGCGAACCATGTGTGGCACACGTTGGTTATCTATTTGTTGGTAGATTTACTGAAACGAATAATCGTTGGTTTAAAGTTTGGAAAAACATGTTGGAATTTGCATACAAGAAAGGTTCTGAAAATAGTGTTGATAAACAATGGCACAATTTCCAGAACTTTGCTGAATGGTGTGAAGAAAATCTTGAAAAGGTTTGTTTAGCTAAATTTGAAAATCATTTCAATCGAAAAGAGTTCGGACCTCATTCATATTGTAAATAATTATGGCAACAAGCACGAAAGAAACAGCTGATTATCTTGATCTTAATTTACATGGAGATAGTAAGGAATCTAATATCCTCAACACTCCGTTAGAATTATTCTTTCAAGAGATTGAGTTAGCTATGAAGACGGCTCCGAATGAAATTTGGGGTATTGGTGAAGGTATAAATCTGTCGAGATATGTCTTCAACAAGTTCGTAACTTTAACTCAGATTCGTAATGAAATCACAAATTTTATTGGCAAATATTGTGAACATGCTAATGTATTCCAATACAATATAACTGCTGAAACTATCACAACTGATAAGAAGGATATGGTTTATATCACTATGACAGTTGATTCAGAACAAGAACAATACAAACAGAAATTTTTACTCGGAGCTTAAAACAAAATATCATGAATAGAATCACTACAATATTATCGCAATTTATTTCTGAACGTATACCGAAGAAAGCTACCAACGTATTTTGGCAGATGTTTAATGGTGTTGAAGCTATGTTTGTCGCATTAGAATATCGTTTAGATATTTCGAAGAGGGAAAGAAATATTCTAACTGCTCAACATTTAACATCGCTTAGAAATCTTGCAGCTCAGAATGGATTCGAACCTAAATTGAAAATACCTGCATCAGGAATATTGCAATTGAAAATCAATCCTAAACTATTTCAGAGAGCAGGTTATCCTCTTTTCATCAGACCTTACAGTGTGTTCACCAATACACTAACGAAATTGAATTACTTTTACATCAGTGATAAAACATTGCGTATTGATAATTCGAGTTCAATTATGATTCCTGTTATTGAAGGTGAGATCAAACAACAATCTGAAGTAAGTGCAGGATATTTGATTGAAAGATTTTATATTCCAGATGCTAATGTTGCACAAGGTTCTATCACTGTTGAAGTTAATGGTAATTATTTCTTGGAAGTTAAATCTTTTTATGACAATGAAGAGAATAACAACAATCGACAATTCCTTACAAAGTTCTCCAACAATAGTCAGACACCTATTACTATCTATATTAAGGGATTAAAATATCAAGATAACATAAGTATCATTTATCGTTTAACTTCAGGTGAACTCGGTAATATTGAGGGAGTAATGAATTTCGAAACTGATTCGTTAATTGATAGTTATGGTGCACAAGTTACCATGGATGATACAGAAATTTCTATTTTGAATTTAACTGGATTTGATTTAGGTTCGAATGGTACAGATGAAAATTCTTTACGCGCTGCTATTGGTTACAATCATGGTAATATTTTACTCTTTGATAATCAGAGCTACACGAATTTCATCAATCAATATTCGACAGTTCTATTACAGAAAATTCGCCTATCCGAACAGCAAAAAAGTATTAATAATATTTATTTGTCGAAGAAGCAGGCATTGAATACTCTCATGAGTAATGAGGATATTATTTTACAATATCAAAATATCGTTAATGCTAAGAGATATTTTCTTTCTGATGCTGAGAAAAGTAACATATCAAAACATCTTGATGAAGTTGAATTTTGTATGTCTTCACATAATGTATTTGATTCCAATATTGTCAACTATGCTTTTCAAATAAACTTTGACAATCCTAATGACATTAAAGATCATAAAGATAAACTCTCAGCTCTTCTGTATATGGAATTTGCGAAGTTCATGTATATTAAATATCATTTGATTAATCTTGAAACTATTTTCGAAAAATACATGACAGACAACAATATTAGATTTGATTATAGTGTATTTAATTCACTGATTGAAGCTGACAAATTCAATACCAAATTATTTATTGAAACTCCGTATGTTATAACTCATGACAATTATTTACCAATTTTAAAGGGCAACTTCAATATTTGTGACACTACTTTTAATCAATTAAAATTATTCTTTGATATAAATATTGTCTCCAAATAATTCAGGTGTAAAAATCAATCCATAATTTTGGATTTGTTTGGATATAATGTACAAATAATAATCACATATAATTTACAATAAAAATTTATAATCATGGACACAATCAGAATTACAACAAAAGGTTTAGGTTTATTGAATCTCGAAAATTCAGATGCAGATACTGATACATTCAGAAATACTGTGGACAGCAAAGGAATGGTTAAAATTTTAGATAAAATCAGTGATAAGAAAATTTATTACATTGATGATCTTGAAAAATTGTTCGTACCTAACCCAAACCGTTATGCTAATTTTCTTTGTGAATCTCTTTTGCGCAATGGATATGTTGAAGAAGCTGTATTGAAATCTGGATTTGAAGGAAAAATAGGAACAATGACAGACCTTGCAACAAATAGTTCCATGACTTTGAAAGGTAAGATTGTATTGAGTGGTGAAGTTGATTTTCCTCATATCAGTGAAATGAAAAGTGATGAATTTTCAGGTGAAATAAAAGCCGTACGACATGCACAACCATTTTATAATGCTGATAGAAAAATGGAATTAATAAAACTAACACATTCGGGTAAGGTATTTTACGATCAATTAAGACATAAAGAACTCATCTCTACTGATGATGAAATGCAAATTCAGATTCTTAAAGCATGTAACAATATGCTTTCAGTTGGTATTGATCTTTTGCGCAAAAGTTTTGAAAAGAATTTTACTTCAATTATTTTCGATAAACAACTCATGTTTTTATTAAATAATGATTATCTTACTGATGCTGAAAAAGTAGATGAAAAAGAATCTGAAGAAATTGTTCATTCTCTTTTTGAAATCACTGACAAAGGCATGGATTATTTGGAAGATTTGAGAAATCGAAAAGGTGAAGATATAGATACTCTCGATATTCAAGCAAGATATAAAATTCTTCAATTTATTAATCGTGAAAATTTACCGAACGTACATAAGTACGAATCAATTGTAATGTTTTTACGTGATGATTTTTCAACACCTCAAATTCAATTAGCAATTGATAATCTTATTAACTACGCATATATGATTGAAGTGAATGCTGAAGATATTGTTGAGGTGATTGATGAATCCGAAATTAATCTTTGTGATCAATATGTTATCATTACAAATAAAGGTGCAGAAAATCTATGTCATTTGGAAGATAACAAAAGATTTGGACAAACTCAAATGGGTCAAATGCACTATATGATGTTGAAACATATGGAGCATGGAAAATCAATATCATCAATAGTTGTAAAAGACTATTGTAAAACCAAATATCCTGAAGCACAAGTTCAAATGACTTTCGATAAATTAATGTCAATGGAATATATTGTTGAAGTTGATTTATACAAGGAAGCTCCTGTTGAAATAAAAGCTTATGGTGATGCAAATTCATTCATTAAAGAGATCAGTCAAAAATTAATTGATAACTTCGATATTGAAGAACAAAATTATATTATTCATGCGATTAATAATAATGTTGCATCTTCTCGTAAAGATAAAATCAAACAGCTTAAAGCTGAATTAGAATCATTAATATTATCATTAGAAAAACTTACTTAAGATGAATGCTCCAATTAAAAAGAAATCATTTGACGAAGATGAAAACGGAATGCCTTTGAAAAAAGACAACGGTTCAACAGGAAAAATTGTTAATCTATGTGAGGACATGGATTATCATGATCATGATGATAAGTCATATGATAGAATGAAATCATTATCGAGAAAGAAAGAACAAAATTCTAAAAATAAACGTTATGACACTGACGAAGACTAACTTTGCAATTGACGAAGACAAAAACTTAGAAAAACCCTGGAATGAAGATGTTAGATCAATTGAATCCATAGAATCCAGGATGGAAAGAGATTTATTTTTAAAGGTTCCTTCAATGGAACCTTTAAGATTTATCAAAATCGAAAAACCTTATCCTATTGTATTTTCGGAACAACAACTTGAGCGATTAAATAAAAATGCTATTCTTATTCATAAAAAATTCGAAGAAATGGAAAAACCATGGGAATTGAGAAAAACTGATGAAGAAATTCGTCAGGAAGATGAAAAAACTAATGGAGTGTGTATTACTATTGACAGAACTTTGTCAAAAGAAGAGATCAATAAAAAGTTGAAAGATTTTGCTGAGTTAACATCAACAAAACCTATTGTTAATTTTTTCCAAGGCTTTGAAGATGAAATACATAAGTCTTTGAATTGTTTTAAAATCCCAATTAAATACTTCAGCAATTATTCCATAAAGGTAAATGAAAAAGAACTGCCCATAATATTGCAAAATCCTGGAGTATAGTGATATTAAGATAAACATAATTCAAATAATAAATGATAATAGATTTCACACAAAAAAAGGATTCGATTGATGTAAGTTATGTGAATGAAAACAACCAGATTTCAATTGAAGAAGTAATTCTTGAAGATGGTTATCATAATTATGCTGAATGCGATGATCATGATCCAAATAAATTAACTGATCTCAAATCATTTAAAGGCTCAAGTATTAAAATCGAAAAAGCAAAATACTTTACACATCACAACATCAACGAATTTTTTAATCAGACATTGAAGAATCAAAAATATTCAATGTTTAATCGATTGGCAATTCCAAATCCATTTTCATTTGATATTGAAACAGACATCGATGAAATCAATGGTTATTCAGATCAGAAAAATCCAGCCACAGGAATAAGATCAATTTCTTTTACTGATCAGAATTTAAATTCAATTTTATTTGTTGTTAAGAATCCCAATCATCCTGAGTTTAGTGAAACTGACAAGTTATATATTCAAAATATCTTTCAAGAGTCTTTGAAAGAACATTATCCAAAACATGCATACGAAACAGCTATCAGAGTTTTTGATACTGAAGCTGAAATGTTGAATGTTTTTCTTGAATGTATGAATAAACATTTTCATTTGCTTATTGGAATGAATTGTTTGGATTATGATTGGCAGTATATTTATTATCGTTGTGAAAAACTTGGAATCGATGTTAAAAAAGCATCACCAACACACAAACTCAGTAATAAAAGTATTGATATTAATGATCATACTCGAATTGAATTAAAAATTCCAACACACAGAGTTATTGTTGATTATCAAATTTTGTTTAAGAATAGTTTAGTTTATAATAATCTTGGTTCATATTCTCTTGATAATCTTGCTGAACTTATTTTAGACTTGAACAAAGTTACTTACTCAGGTAACTTGAAAACCCTTTATGATACAGATTACTTGAGATTTATTGCGTATGCTTTTATTGATACGATTCTTGTGATGTTGATTCATAAAATTACCAACTTACTTACAGTTGATTTTTTCCAGAGTTTCTATAACAACGTTCCATATCAAAGACTTAGTCAAAATTCTATTTCAGAAGCTCTGGTTTATAATGAACTTAGAGAAAATGGAATGTTTTTATTAGAATCTGAAAAGAATCACAATGCTCAAAGACCTTATGCTGGTGGTTATGTAAAAGCCCCGACAAAGAAAATTGTTATGAGTGTGTTTGGATTAGACTTCAAAGCTTTGTACCCTAATGGTATGATAACTATGGGATTAAGTCCTGAAGCTAAGATTGATGAAATAAAAACCAATGTATTTGGATTTCCTGCCAATGCTGAAGAAGAAAGAAAGTGGCAGAAATATAAAGCAATGGGTTATGCTCTGTCACCAATGGGTCGTGTATATGATTTGAATTATGAAGCATTGTATACACGAATTGAAAAGAAACTTCTTGCTCAGCGTGGTATTTTTCAAGGTCATATGACTGATATTTATTTGATAGTATTACCTCGCATTGAAGCTGAAATTAAACGACGCAATGCAATTAAAGAAATGAACGCCTTATGAATATAGAAAATAAAGAAAGTCTCGTAAAATTATTGGCAACAATAGAATATATTGCAGCATGGTTAGATGATGTACAATCAAGTTGTATTTTGAGACGACCAAATGGTTTAAATACAGTTAAACATGTGTTAAACGAAATAAGAAAAGATGAAAAAATTGATTAAAATCATTGATGTTCTTGGAACTTTTTCAGGAATAGTGAGTTGTTTTAATGTCATTTATTTGATCATACTTTTAATAATAATTCTATTCCGATGACAACTAAAACTGTAGATAAACCTGTTGAAGAAGTTATTTCAGAAGGTAATTGTAATGGACGTTGTCCAGATTATGATAACGAATGTGTTGAT
>Ga0302284_1000563_pt1 | contig 17256 bp, 14 predicted proteins | sample III_Fen_E2_1_FD_198760 | JGI IMG/M metagenome (GOLD analysis project Ga0302284, IMG submission 198760) | Peat permafrost microbial communities from Stordalen Mire near Abisko, Sweden - III_Fen_E2_1 | ecosystem: Environmental > Terrestrial > Soil > Wetlands > Permafrost | place: Sweden: Abisko...
CTCTTCAGAAAGCGGATTCTTATATTTCATCTCAACCCTGTGTATCTCACGGGCCAGCCTGTGATGCATATCGTCGGGTGACTTTTCATACAGGTTCCCGAATGAATCTTTTAAAGCATATTTGTTTGCCCATACTCTTGCGGCAAGCTCATCGCCTTTGAAATATTGAATACTTTCTTCAACAGCTTCTTCGTGAGAATAAACTACTTTTTCGTGTCCCCTGTTTTTAGACTTTCCCATATTTCCCCCTTCGCCAGATTTCTGCACCTCGGGTGGTGAATTCTGGTTTTTTGCTTTTTCAGCTGCAATAGCTGATTCCTGGACAAATAGTTGTTCCATATATTTTTGTTATTCTCTGATTTTAATGAGATTAAACGGCCACTGATTTTCAAAGCGGATAATTGCTAAATTAATCAAGCGTTCCACTGAATGCAAGCGTAAAAATTTAAGTTTATTAACATTTGACTGCATAGTTATTAACTATTATATATGTTCTTAAATATAAATTAGTTAGTGAATGCTGACCCCTAATAGAAACAATTTTTATTCCTAAAAGTTCAAAGCTAATATCAAGATTTAAAGTACCATTAGCTTGTATAATAATAGCTACAAAATTCCTCTTAATCCTGTAAAAAAAAGAGGCTGTCAGAATCTGACAGCCTCGCGAAATAAAATTTATGTTTAGATTAATTGAAGATATATCTCAGACCAATCTGGCCCCTCCAACGTGAATTGATATCAGATAATGAATAAGGGTAACCATTTGTCTGACCAGACGCATCGTATGTAAAAGTAGGAGTAGCTGAAGCATTGGTATTGGTAGGAGTCTGCCCTTTATAGTTTATAAGTGTAAATTGCTGGTTGGCAGCATACTGTGAGTGCCCCCATGCCTTGTTAATCAAATTCCCTATATTAAGGATATCAAAACTTAACTGAATTTTATTTGTTTCAGTACCAATTTTAATTTTAAACTCCTGTAGCACGCGGAAATCAAATTGATTCTGGAATGGTGACCTAGCTGCATTGCGTTCTGCGTACTGACCTCTGTGGCTGTTGAGGTATTTGTCATTTGAAATGAAAGCATTAAGTGCTGCCCACTGATCTGCTACAGTTCTGGGTTTGGATCCGGTGATAGGAATCAGGTTAATATCTGATTGTGTGGCCGGGATATAGATCATGTCGTTTGTAGTCCCGTCACCATTCATATCACCGTTATAGATGTATGAAAGAGGTTGTCCTGATTGCCCGTTATAATAAAGGGATACCATGGTGGATAACATACCTTTTGCATAGTCTTTCTTATAAGATATAAAACCTGTTATCCTTGATCCCAGGTCGAAATTTGATCTTGTAAGACGAAGATCATTCAGCCCATATACATTGTTCACATAACGCCAATTGGAATATGCTACGCTCGAAGTACCTGAATTGAGGTCCATAGATTTTCCATAAGTATATGAAATCTGTGCATTGAATCCGTTATCAAACTGTTTCTGCAACATGAAAACAAGATTATAGGAGTATCCCAAATTAGTGTTTTCGGTCTTTATGATTTCATCATAATTAGGATCAATCCTTGTCAACTGATAACGTGGTCTCTGATCAACACCTGTAAATGTAAAGTTCGGATCAACTTTCCTGTTAATGTCAATGAAATTGATATTGTTGAAGGTTTTACTGTAGATCCCCTCTACAGTTGCAATAATACCACCCGGCAGTTTTTGATCAATTGCAATATTTGTCCTGAATACCTGTGGATATTTCAGATTCTTGTCCACAACATTAATTGCACCTCTTCCGGCAACCTTCCCCAGATCCTCAGCAAGTTTCTGGGTATAAGGATCTGCATTAAATGTTAATCCGGCCGGATTGGTTATCGGACTGGCACTGGAGGCTGAACTGCCTACACTGTATGCTCCGTTGAGTTCTCCGTTATTTGAGAACTGATTTGAAATCCAGACAAATGGAACCCTTCCCGTGAACAGACCTGAACCTCCTCTGACTTGTGTTGATTTATTATCGAATACATCCCAGTTAAATCCTAAACGCGGTGCCCACATGAGCCTTGTTTTTGGAATAGTGCCCGTGGCAACTCCATCTTCGGCATAATATACTGAGTTAAAATCAGCATTTGCACCTGGTTTACTGGCAAATACAGGAATATCTAAACGAAGTCCGGCAGTTACCTGCAGTTTGTTCGTTACCTGGTATTCATCCTGTGCATATACCCCATATTGCATAGCTTTCCAGTCAGCAGCTCCTTTACTTTGTGATGGATTATCGGTAGCGTCAAAGGAATAACCGATGGCATAATAAGTAGGGGCAACTTCACCTGCGGTACCAATAGTTTCAAAATTAGCCAGCGAATTATAAGCATAACTTCCGAATATATTCTGAACAAAGAGGTTATAAACTGAATAGAATTCATTATGGGTCCCAACGGTTATTGAGTGTTTGCCTTTGAAAATACTGAATTCATCATCTACAGAAAATATCTTCTGTTTCAGCAAATTGGCTACAGATGAGTACTCACTTCCCAGTGTAATTGATCTGCCACCGGTGAGGTTTATAAAAACTGTTGGAAAATCGGCGCCTATAGGATTACGATCGTCCAAAACAGTTGTGTAACCAAGCATAAGCCTGTTGGATTTATTATTACCTAAGATACTGTTTAGCTCAATGCCGGTCGAATTGGTTGTACTGGGAAAGAGGTACCCGTTATTTTCAAAACGTAAGGCATCTGCAGTACGGCTGATATTGATGTTCTCACCATAAGTGTAACTATGTCTGAGAATTAATTTATGCTTGTCACTTATATTCCAGTTAACCTTTGCAAGGATTTTGTTACTATTTGTTTCACTGTTAATATTCAGATAATTTCCGGGATCATATGAAGGAGCGACTTTGTCCAAAACTGCAAGAACCCTGCTTATCTCATCGATAGTGATATTTGATGTTCCTGTTCCGGGTACATTGGCAAGCGGATACGATTTCCTCGTAATTTCTCCGCTTAAAAAGAAAAATACCTTGTTCTTAATAATCGGACCACCAAAGCTGAATCCAGCCTGGTAATCTTGTTGTTTTGCTACAGGACTATTATTATTCACTATCGGTTCATTTGTTCCGATAAGTTTCTGGTTGTTCCCATAAAAATAAGCTGTTCCGGTAAATTTGTTTGTTCCGCTTTTGGTTACTGCATTTATACCGCCACCTGTAAATCCACCCTGACGTACATCGTATGGTGCAATATTTATCTGGAACTCTTCAATTGCGTCGAGACTTATTGGCTCAATACCTGCCTGTCCACCATTAGTACCGGAAGAAGTCAGACCAAAAACATCATTGTTTACCAACCCATCAATTGAGAATTGATTGTACCTGTTATTACTTCCTGCAAAAGAGGTACCGGAACCGGAGTTATTAGCCAATGGGCTTATCTTGGTATAATCTTTCAACCCTCTTGAAACGGTAGGTATGGAATTAACCAGTTCATTTGAAAGGTTGATAGCCGCACCGGTCCTTTCAGAGTTGATGATGCTGTTTTTCCCTGCTGAAACAATAACTTCATTAAGACTTGTTACGGTAGAAGAAAGAATCACATACATATCCGAAACGTTACCAAGGCTTAAACTGATATCATTAAAAACTGTTGGTTTATAGCCAACAAATGAGACAGTAACCTGATAAGGTCCCCCGACCCTCATGTTGGAAATAGTAAAACGACCATCTTTATTTGTCAGGACACCATATTGAGTACCGGATGGAATATGTATTGCAACTACAGTAGCTCCCGCAAGAGCTTCATTCTTATCATCAACGATCAGTCCTTTAAGGCCCGATGTTGTAATCTGGCCAAAGGCATTCGTGATAAGTGCCCCAACCAAAAGGATAGTTAGACTTAGGTTAAGCAAAAACTTTTTCATATGCATGAATATTTAGGATTAAGGTTTAATAAATTTTCGACAAGGTTATCGTAAATACTTGATTGTTTGGTTACATCGGAGTTAAGAAAATGTTAAATCCTGTGGATCAATTTACGGCTCTTATATGAACATGATTAATTAAGAAAAGATTAGTTTTTAACAAATTATGAGCCGGTCATGTTAATATCTTTTTTAAATATTTCTTTGATTATAATTTCTGTAGCTCCGGCATTTTTTTTCACATATTTTGATGCAATCTCAGCTGAAATTGTATAGATTTTTTCATCTGACAACCATAATTCTAAAATATTTCTAAAATCATTAAAAGTGATAAATGACTTTGCACCTGCTGTATTAAGCAAATCAACTGCTTCCCTGAATTTTTCATGATTAGGTCCAAAAATAATTGGAATACCCCAGCATGCCGGTTCAAGAATATTATGGATACCCTTTCCGAACCCTCCGCCAATAGCAGCAATATATGCATACCGGTAAGCTGAGGAGAGCATTCCGATATTATCGATTATAAGAACGCGTGCATCAGCAGAAGCTTCACTAAATTCAGAGAATCTTACACATTTCACCTTAATTAGTTTTTCAAGCCTCTCAATATTTGGTTTATCAATTTCATGAGGTGCAAAGACCCATTTCATCCTGGAAGGAAATCTGTTTATATACTCAGCAATTATTTCCTCATCCGGTCTCCAGCTGCTTCCCGCTAAAAATAATTTTTCATTCCCCCTGAATTGCTCCAGCTGAGGTATCTTCCTGGCGGTACCTGCTATCTGAACAACTCTGTCAAATCTTGTGTCACCGGCGAGAGCAACCTTCTTGATCCCGATATCTGAAAGAAGGTCGAACGACACTTGATCCTGCACAAATATTATTTTGAATTTCCTTAGCATATTTCTGAAAAACGACCCATACCATTTAAAAAAATGTTGTCCGGGACGAAATATTCCTGAAATAAGATACAAGGGAATATTATTTGTATAAAGTGCAGATATGTAATTATTCCAGAATTCATATTTTACAAAAATTACAAGTTCAGGCTTAACCAGATCTATGAACTTTGCAGCATTAGCCGGTGTATCTGACGGTAGATAACTGATACAATCAGCATGGTCATAATTCTTCCTGATTTCATATCCCGAGGGAGAAAAAAAAGTAATTATAATTTTATATTCAGGCATTCCTTCTTTAATAGCCTCAATTACTGGCCGGCCCTGTTCAAATTCACCAAGTGAAGCACAATGCATCCAGATAACTTTGTCGCCGGGTTTTATCTTATCAGTAATTTTTTCTGCCCACTTTTTTCTCCCGTTTACCCATAATAATGCTTTTGAATTAAACGGAGATATAAGTTGTGCGAGTGCTGAGAAAATCAGGATTCCTGCGTTGTATAATACTTTCATAAATGCATGTTCGAATTGCCAAAGGTAATAAAAACGATGTAACGGCCTAAAGGCGGCATTGGGCCTTAATTTTATACCTGCGCTTTGGTGATATCGATAAATTAACTCCTATTTTTGTACAATTATTATGCCCTTGCCATGGTAAGACTTATTGCCCTCATCATTTCAATTATCCTGCAGATCATTGCAGCAGTAATTGCATTGAGATTTATGAAGCTTACCAAATACAGACTCTCCTGGATATTACTCTCCCTCTCTTTTGTTTTCATGACGGTGCGTTCGATTATCCAGCTCTTTGAATTTTTCAGGGGAACACCTTCTTATACCTGGCGGATGATCGATGAATGGACAGGAGTTCTTGTTTCGATTATGATTATTGTAGGTGTTGTACTTATCAGGGAATTGTTTTCCTCCCTCAAACGTGCAGAAACAGACAGAGTACGTTCTGAAAAAAGGGTGATAAATGCAATAATAAACACCGAGGAAAATGAGAGAAAGAGGTTCGCAAAGGATCTGCACGATGGTCTCGGCCCGATTCTTTCCACTGTGAAAATGTCCCTCTCGGCACTTACTGACAGAATTAAAGATCAATCCGGATCAGTGATCCTTAATAATACCAACCATCTCATAAATGAAGCTATCAGTACTATCAAAGACATCTCAAATAATCTCAGTCCTCATGTATTGACTAATTTTGGACTGGCAAGCGCTATCAGTGCTTTTACAACTAAAATAAATCAGACCAAAGCTGTTGAAATTGATTTTAAGTCAAATATGGAAGCCTACCGGCTTGACAACGACAAGGAGGTTGTGGTATATCGCGCTGTATGTGAGCTTATTAATAATTCAATTCTGCATTCAGGAGCTTCCAGGATTGAGATAGAATTAAACAAACACGAAAAATTTGTTACTTTGCAGTTTTATGATAATGGACGTGGATTTGATACATCCTCATTAAGCAAGGAAGATACAAAAGGTATGGGATTATCAAATATTGAGACACGTGTCAAAACCGTTGAAGGGGTCTTTATCCTTGAAAGCACTCCCGGGAAAGGAACAAGTGCTCTCATCAAATTGATTGAATAATTCTTATAAATAAGGATTTGATAAAATGGAAAAAATAAGGATAATCATTGCAGACGATCACCAGCTCTTTCGAAACGGATTAAAAATACTACTGAATGCTTTCCCCGAATTTGAAGTGACTGCCGAAGCCTCAAACGGCGAAGAATTTCTGAAAATTCTTAAGAATTCACAGGCCGACATAGCCCTTATGGATATCAATATGCCTGAAATGGACGGGATAGAAGCCACAAGAAAAGGGCTGAAAATCTGTCCGGGAATTGATATAATTGCTCTTTCAATGTATGGAGAGGAAGAGTATTACTACAAAATGGTTGACGCCGGTGCCAAAGGATTTCTACTTAAAGATTCTGACATTTCCGAAGTTAAAGAAGCAATATTAACTGTAAGAAAAGGGGGCAGCTATTTCTCGCAGGAGTTGCTTTATCATGTCATACAAAAGATCAAATACCGTGAACATGAAAGCAAATCAGCCAACCTTTCAAAAAGAGAAAAAGAAATACTGTTTAAAATCTGTGAAGGACTCTCTAACCAGGAAATAGCTGAGACACTTTTTATAAGTAAAAGAACTGTTGATAAACACAGGGCAAACCTTCTGGGAAAAACTAACTCCAAGAATACTGCAAGTCTCATATTATTTGCTATCAGGAATAAACTTATTGAGATCTGAATATGGCAGAATCACACAATCTTGGTCAGAAAGGAGAAGACCTGGCAGTAGAACATCTTGAAAAAGCAGGTTTCAAAATATTATTCAGGAACTGGAAATGGGGAAGAATTGAAATTGATATAATAGCCCAAAATCATGATTTCATCATTTTCGTTGAGGTAAAAACAAGGAGTGATGACTTTCAGATGCACCCTCTTACTGCTGTAACAAGAGAAAAACAAAAATCAATTATCAGGGCTGCTGATGGTTATCTGCAAAAATTCAATATAGAAAAAGAAGGAAGGTTTGATATAATAACTGTTATTAAATCTGGCGAATCATATAAAATTGATCATTTGGAAGGGGCGTTTTATCCAACATTAAGATAAAAAGTTTGGAGTGAGCTAAAGTTTGGAGTGACTAAAGTTAAAAAAACGAAATTCTGTATATTGAATTAAACTCCAGGCACTCTAGGCACTTTAAACACTTTAGTCACTTAATATATTAGTAACCCAAAACATACTGGTATGGATATAGTAACACTTAGAGACTATTGCATCTCAAAAAAAGGTACCACTGAGAGCTTCCCTTTCGGAGAAGATACTCTTGTTTTTAAAGTAAAGGAAAAAATATTCGCTCTTGTTAACCTCGACGGGGATCTGAGCATAAACCTTAAATGCGACCCTGGTCTGGCAATTGATCTTAGAGAACGATTTTTGGCTGTTACTCCGGGTTACCACATGAATAAGAAACACTGGAATACCGTCATGCTCAACGGATCAGTTCCTGAGAAAGAGGTATTTTCATGGATAGATCATTCTTATAACCTGATTATCGGTAAGCATTAAATTCCCAAGACAATTTTCGTGACCAGCCAATTCAGAATAACTACCTCCATAAGGTGTACTTATGCTAATTCCATTTTAAATATTTTCGGCCTGACAAATTGTCTGCTACAGGTTTAAAAAACATTAAAAATTGATTTAAATTAAATTAATAACCCTTTAAAATGACTTTTAGGGTGATGATTTTATTTAATGAATTTAATGTAAAAGGCAACAATAAAATAAAACTTCAGTCTTTATTAAGATTTTACTAATTATTATAAAGAAATAATAAAATAACCCTAAAAACGACTGTAATGATAATGACTGAAGATTTTCAAATAGATCCTATCAAATCTCATCAAAAGAAAACAGGTTTATTTTTGGCAATAACATTGGTTTTATTATTGTTCAGAATTATCACATTAGCTTTTGATAAATTTGATATTCAATCAATTTTAGTTTCCAGAAGTCTTGTCGGAAATGGGCTTTTATCAAAACCACTTTTCTCAGAATTACTTTTTTCAATATTAATAATTTTGTTGCTTTTTAGAAAAGAACTAATAAATAAACCACAGCTTTCTGATTTAAAGAGTGGGATTATCAATTCTATATGGTTTATATCATTCCCCGTCATAACAGGATTATGTCTATTTACATTTAAGCAGCAGTATTATTTTAAATTTCAGTTCAACGAAATGGTACTGATGCGCTGGTTTTACTTTTGCCTGAGCTTTGTTGCTGTCAATTTAATTCTGAATCTCAATCCTTTTCGAAAATTTCCACGGCTTATTTTAATTATTTTCATATTATTGTTATCAAGCTTTTTACAGGATTTTGCTTCAAATCCTTACAGTCTTTCCATTCCTATAGGAATATTTGCCGGAGTCGGATTAACACAAGCACTTTCGATTATTGCATTTAGGAATGCATTTAAAAATTCATTTTGGGCTGGGGTGTTTTCAGCTTTGATTACCAGTATTGTTGTATGCTTTTTTATTTTTGGAGGCATTTCCGACAGCCTCTTCACATTGTTTTTTCCTTTTGCAGCTTTGCTTCTGGCTGCAATTACCTTGAGAAGTAAAAGTTTAAAACCACGAATCATAAGTTTAGGCGCTATCTCTCTGGTATGTTTGTTTCTTAGTATGGTTCTGCCCAGATTAGTTGCACCTCAGTATGCTGATGTACTGAAGGAAAATAGAAGTGAAAAAATTAAATATCAGGAAAGATTAAATGGAATTCAAATTAATTATAATGATACTTCGGTGCATAAATCATTAGTACAACTTACTAAAATACTCCAGGCTGCAAATCAGGTTAGCCAGGAGAATTTTGGCATTTCGCCGGATATTAAATGGATTACAGTTTATGGTATTGAATTAGGGGGATTTAATGCTGTATTTCCACAGGGTATCAGAGGTAATTTTTTATCGCTCAAGTACATAAACAATATACTTGACAGTTCATTTATGAATAATCCCAAACTATCCTGTCAATTTCCCGATCCGGTAAATTCAATTTTGCATGAATATGCCCATTTATTTGGAGTTTTCCCTTATCAAAATTGGATAGGTACGGAATCAGAAGGCTGGGCAACGTATGCTGCTACCCGCTTATCAAAATTGATATATCAAAAATATGGGCCAACTATTTGGCAACCTGCATATAATTATGCAAAAATTGCAGATTCGATAAATGCTTTGCTTTTGGCTGGACATCCGCTTATTTGGTCACATCCTGAGGAAGTTGGATCATTTAAAATGTGGAATGACTATGAACAGAAGAAAGGTCTTCAAAACGTGTTTAAAGATCGTTGGCTATTTACTTCAAGAGATAAAAACTCGGTTTTTGTTAAGGAAAATAACTCTTCAGTAGTAAATGATTTCATTGATACAAAAATTGGAAAAGAAGCATTTGACCAATATTCAAATATGCCTCCAAAGAAATTTGATGAATTATATAATCCCGATGATTGGAAAATTTTTGGAAAACTCATTAATAAAACAGAAGATGATATTAATAAACTAATTGAACAAAAGAAAACAATAGAATACAACGTTTTTGTGCCAAAACCAAGGAATAACAATACAGGAATTGAAATTGCCGTAATTTTCAGTTTACTTTTACTTTATACCTTAGGAATATTCTTATTGAAAAATAAAAATGTAAAACCTGTCAACATATAAATCAAAATACATGAATCAAAAATTACAGAAAATCAGAATACCGCTGAGTGGTAAATTTTTTATCGCATTCATCTTGCTTTTGTTTGTTCTTACCCAGATGCATCAATTAATACACCATATTGCCGGAGAAATTCTATGTGGCAAAGTGGGTTTTCTCACTTTTGACCGACACTTTTTTTCACCGACACTTACAGGTACATCTTATAAATTGGCTACTATCGCCGGTCCTTTATTTAGCGATTACATGTTTATGTGGATTGGTATGTTTATGTTGCGATCAAGTAAATACGGCTTAGCTGGCTTTTCATTAATTCTGGCAAGCATGCCTTTGGGTAGATTTTGGGCTTTGATGGGCGGTGATGAGAGATTTTACAGTTTGTGGATCAGTCAATTATTTGGTTTAAATGAAAATTCCTCAATGATTTTAAGCATATTTATTGTACTTCTTATATTGGTACCGCCATTGATAGCAGCATATAAATCAATTGCAAACAGTCGAAGATGGATCGTATTTTCAGCTTTTCTAATTTTGCCTTTATTCTTCTATGGCCTGTTCATCTTTTATCCTGATCACAGATTTCTATATTCGCCTGTTTTGAAAGCTTATGAAACAGGAATATCGTCTAATCCGATGGCCGCCTTGTTCTGGGGGCTTCCTATCATTCTTATATTGGCAATAGTGACTCTTGCGGTGCTTTTCTTCGGAAAATATATTAAATATCTTGTACCAAACAGCTCGGAAAACATAAATCATAAGTCGTTAAACAATCAAACGAACATTTGAACAAACGAAGTCATTCTTACTTCAAAAACATTTTAATCCCTGATCAATTGTTAAAAGGTCATCCCTAAGCGGAATGATAACAATTTCTGAAGAACCACATTTGATGGCTGATCTCCGTTATCCCTGGTAATGTCAAATAAGTCTTTTTCAAATCCAATACCAATAATAAAGCTGTTATTTCCGGTGAGCGGATATTCTATCCCTGCCATTATATGATATGAAAGATTAAATGTGTTCAGTTCCTGCATTGCATTACCTCCTTTTATGTCGAGTGATGGTATGTCTGCCCTGCCTCCGACTACTATTTTTGGATCTAATCCGACATCTGTAAAAAATCTCCCGTAACCGATCTGATTAGTCTGGAGTTTTAAACCCAGGGGTACGGAGAGATAAGTTACTCTATATGTAATTTCTTCTCCGGGTTGGACGGTAAGAATTTCGCTGCTGTAATTTTTCAGCTCGAAATGAGTGATATCCCTATTAGTAAGTCTTCCTCCGGCATTTATTATATTTAGCCCTGTAGAAAAGGAATAGTTGGGACTAAAATACTTGTTATATGAAATGCCGAAATTAAATCCGGGAACCACCCCGTCAGTGCGGGTATCATAACTATCGGTCGAGAACCAGCTGAGAAGAGGATCAAAATGTATGCTGAAGCTTATGAAAGGCTGGCCGCCTTCTGTTTGAATATTCGGGTTATAGTCTTGACGGTAATTCTGTGCAGGCGGATTCGGAACAATAACCGGACGATAAGGCGGCATTTGCATCCGTGGAGCATAACGATAACCTGGCTGAGCGATTGAATTCCCACAAACGAATATTAAAGAAGCGGTTATTACTGCTAAAATGAACCCGGTTGGGTGTATATTATTGATTTTCATTGCTTAAAAGAATAAATTAGATTATTAATCATAACTTGTAAATGCTATTTATATTGTTCCGACGGTATAATGGCAAATACCATACCAAGTTTCAAAATCGATAATCTTTATGTGCTTTGCGGTTAAAAGAAACTATAGATCAACCTGAATTTTAATTTCCTGTTGCTATTATTCAATTTTATTTATCCATTATTTTTTTAGCTTGCATATTATTTTTAAATGCAGTTAACTTCAAATTATAATTTCTTAATAAATCCTGATATTATGAGAACCCGTTTCCTGGTGGCATTTATTCTGTCACTTTTTATTGCTCCTTCATTCGCACAAAAGAAAAATTCTGCTAATCAGAAAACCGAAGAGGGTTACAAGTTTACCCCTGTTGTAGAATTAAAAGCCACCTCAGTCAAGAACCAGGCCGGAACCGGAACATGCTGGTGTTTTGCCACAACTTCATTTATTGAATCAGAACTTCTTCGCATGGGAAAAGGCGAATATGATTTATCAGAAATGTACATCGTAAGATATAACTATGTCGACAGGTTAAAAGACAACTTCATTCAACAGGGTAAAGGAAACCTGGGACAGGGTAGTGTCGGGCACGACTGGATAACAGAATTTACTAAAAACGGAATTGTCCCCGATGAGGTTTATACGGGTCTCAATTACAGTATGACGAATCATAATCACAGTGAACTCAATGCTTTTGTAAATGCTATTGCCACAGTTCCTGTTAAAAGAAATAAGGAAAGTGATCAGTATTTTACTATTGTTGATGCTGTTCTTGATACTTATCTTGGGAAAGTCCCTCAGTCATTTACCTATAAAGGTGTAGGGTATACGCCAAAATCATTCACGGCAAGTCTTGGAATTAATCCTGCAGACTACATAGAGATAACTTCATTCACTATCTTCCCTTTCTATACACAGGGACTTGTTCCTATACCCGACAACTGGAGGAAAATGAACTACTATAATGTCCCTCTCGATCAACTTATTACAATTATGGATACGGCTCTTATTAAGGGGTATACCATAGCCTGGGATGGCGACGTAAGTGAAAAAGGATTCTCTCATTCCAAGGGAGTTGCAATTATCCCGGAAATTGAAAATACCGATCAATATTCCGGAGCCGACAAAGCAAGATATGGTAAAATGACTAAAGAAGAACGCGCTGCAGAGGCTTATAAATTCAGCAGACCTTTTCCTGAAGCAAAAGTTACTCAGGAATCAAGGGAAGAAGGTTACGATAATAAATCAACTACCGACGATCACCTGATGCATATGACTGGCATCGTTAAGGATCAGAACGGGACCAAATATTACGTTACAAAGAACTCATGGGGAACTGATAGAAGTCCATTTGCAGGATACCTTAATATATCAGAAAATTATGTCAGAGCCAAAACTATTGCAATAATGATAAATAAGAATGCTCTTCCAGCCGAAATAAAGACAAAACTCGGACTGTAAATGAAAAGAAAGGTCATGCCATGGCATGACCCTACATAATTATATAATGGTCGTAGGGCCACGCCATGGCGTGGCCCTTGACATTTATTCCACCATCAGATTACAACCTCTCATATCCGAATTATCGAACCTTCCCAGCACTTCAAAACCACCATCCTCATGAAGCCTGCCTAGATCATCGGTAGCTATAAAGGAACATGAGTTAATGTTAGCCAGATCGATTATACTAATACCTCCTGTACTGGATGGTTCATTGTAGAGGGTTAAAGGATCCTGAGGGTCCCTGATAACTATTTTCATCCATGGCGGACAATAAAATATCCCATCCTCTTTAGAGTAAGCCTGACTCATTAATTCAGTCATTCCATACTCAGAATGAATTGAAACAACATTAAATTTTTCTTTCAGAATAGAATGAAGTTCCGAACGGGTTAGTTCTTTCCTCCTTCCTTTCATACCTCCTGTCTCCATGATAATTGATCCGGCAAGATCCGGTGATTGATTTTCAGCCAGATCGAGCAATGCAAAACTGACACCAAGCAATAAGATTCTCTGATTCTCTGATTTTGCTTTCTTAATTGTAAGAATAAGGTCGCCGATGTTATTTTTGTAAAAACCGCTACCAGAAATTTTACTTTTTCTAATTAGATTATCAACCATATAGACTAGCGAAGATCCAGTTCTCTCTATATACGACGGAAGCAATGCAGCTATAAGAAATTGTTCCGGTTCTCCATAAAAAAGTCTGAAAGATCTGAGGAAACTCTCTTCATATAACTTTAAATCATTCACGAAATGTTTCCCGGTGTTAACTCCGGTTGTCCCGCTGCTTTCAAAGACCATTTCAACGGGAAGATCACCTGTTATGATTTTATGATTTCTGAAGAATCCTATCGGGAGGAAGGGTATTTCATCAGGAGCTGTTATTTTTGCCGGATCCTTTCCAAGACTTTTTAAAAATTCCTGATATACAACATTATTATTATACTGATAATTAAATACTTCCAATGAGACTAAAAGGAAGTCTTCCTGGCTCTGAATATTAAAAATCCGGTCCTGTAAATTCGGCAACCCTAATATCATTTGCCCGGAAACGTTAATGAACCATTCGGCTGATAGACCCATTGGAATTTACATTCGCCGTAAGCTACACTTTGCCTGGTTTCATTAACTATACTGACAATCCTGATTTTGGTATAGTTTTCGGTTCCTGATTTGTAGATCCATACCTGGTTGGCAGTTACAGGATCGGCCATATCCGCCCATTGTGCCACTGAAACCGTTTTCAGGTTGTCAAAAGCCGACTGGGCTGTTGTCTCATCTGAATAGTCGCCGACTTTAAAAAATGACGGGTTCAGATTATCCGACTGAAGAGTTAATCTTGGGGTACCGTTGTCGATATTTACATACAGGGTTATATCAGGCCCGGGAGTGGTAGTTGTAGCGACCAGTTTAGCGCCTGGAAAATAAAAACCATATTGATAATAAGTAGTGGAATAGAGAGTGGTATTGTCAATAGTATCAATGCCGGATGTACGGGTCGCCTCTTTCTTTGTGCAACCTGAAAAAAATAAAATTATTGCAAGCAATATAAACACATGTCTTTTCATATTGTAAAGATAACAGTTTTAGATTATTTCATGAATAACAAAATTTTTCAGAAAACCTGATATCAATTTATAACAGATAAACGCTGAGTTATAGAGATTAGTTCATATCAGAGACATTTTTAAATGCTGATCAATCACAGATAAAAAAAGCTGCACCTCAGTGCAGCCCCTTAATTATTTGTATACCTCTGACAAATAATATTTTATGAGGATCCTTCAAAAACCAACTCATTGCCCCCTTTCTCCTTTTCTCCTACTCACCTCTTCTTCTATTCTCCCCGAATAGCTGTAATACCAGGGAGTTTCTTCCCTTCCATATATTCAAGCATTGCACCGCCACCAGTTGAAACGTAGCTAACCTTATCAGCAAGTCCGTTTTTATTTATGGCAGCCACTGAGTCACCGCCGCCGATCAGGCTATAAGCCCCTTTTGATGTTGCCGCTGCAATAGCTTTAGCAATAGCGGTTGTACCTTTTGAGAATTTCTCCATCTCAAATACACCCATAGGCCCGTTCCACAGAATAGTTTTTGAGTTCTCAATAACAGATGAAAATTCCTTTATGGTTTTCTCTGCGATATCAAGACCCATCCATCCGTCTTCAACGGCGTTGGCAGCAGTAATTTTAGTATTAGCATCATTATCAAACTTATCGGCATTCAGGCTATCGACCGGAAGATAAAGATTAACTTTCTTTTCTTTGGCTTTTTCAATGAGTTTAAGAGCAAGATCAAGCTTGTCCTCTTCGCAAAGAGAATTACCAATTTTGCCACCCATTGCTTTAACAAAGGTATAGGTCATCCCTCCTCCGATTATCAGATTATCAACCCTGTTCAGAAGATTTTCAATCAACATAATTTTGTCGGAAACTTTTGCTCCGCCCATAATTGCTGTAAATGGTTTCTGGGGATTCTTGAGAACCTTGTCCATAGCTGCAAGCTCGCTGTTGATGAGAAAACCGAACATTCTTTTATCGTTTTCGAAATAATCAGCCATAACAGCAGTAGTTGCATGAGCACGGTGAGCTGTACCAAATGCATCGTTAACATAAATTTCTGCATAACCTGACAATTTTTTTGCCATTTCTTTCTGTTTGATCTTCATCTCAGCTTTTGCAGCTTTTTTCTCCTCATCAGTCACTGTCTCAGGTAGAATAGGTTTCCCTTCTTCCTCCGGATAAAAACGTACATTTTCAAGAAGCAGGATTTCTCCCGGTTTCAATTCAGCAGACATTTTTACTGCTGATTCTCCAAGGCAATCATCGGCAAACAGAACTTTTTTACCAAGAAGCTTTTCCAGAACCGGAAGAACCGGCTTAAGTGAATATTTCTCCATCCGGCCCTCGGGTCTTCCCAGGTGAGACATAAGTATCAGACATCCTCCATCATTAAGAATTTTATTTATTGTAAGCAGAGCTCCCCTGATTCGTGTATCATCAGTTACCGTAAAAGTCTTTTTGTCGAGGGGCACATTGAAATCGACCCTGACTATAGCCTTCTTTCCTTTGAAATTAAAGTCCTGAATCATTTTCATAGATCAAATATTTTTATTTAACACAAGAAATTCTCATTTACAAACCTACATTTTTTTTAGAAATATTCATTTGTAAAAATGTCTCAAAATATTAACCTCAGTGTAACTCTGCGAATTCATAAAAGATTGACTAAATTTGAAAAAAAAGTTATGGCAAAAATTACATTTAAAGGAAATCCGGTAAACACCTCCGGAGATCTTCCTTCAAAGGGTACAAAAGCTCCTGATTTTTCACTTGTAAAATCAGATCTTGGATCATTGTCGTTATCAGAACTTAAAGGGGTAAAAATCATTCTGAATATATTCCCCAGTCTCGACACATCAGTCTGTGCGACAACAGTCAGAAAATTCAATCAGATGGCCTCAGGAATGAAGAATGTGAAAGTGCTCGGGATATCAAAAGACCTTCCTTTTGCACATGGACGTTTCTGCTCCACCGAGGGCATTACCAATGTTATTACACTGTCAGGTTTCCGCGACAGAGAATTCGGCAAAGCATATGGTGTTGATTACATTGACGGCCCAGTTGCCGGACTATATGCAAGAGCTATAGTCGTAATTAATGAAACCGGGACTGTCGTTTATACCCAGTTAGTTCCGGAACATACACAGGAGCCTGATTATGAAGCTGCACTTAAAGCAGTTCAATGAGGTTAACCGTTGCAGAAACACTTCATTCTTTATGTTTTTGTTTGAGACAGACGTATGAATTTTGCCCAGATTCCAGGTCAAAAAGAGATTAAAGGGAAGCTTCTCCGGTCAGTCAAGGAAGAAAGAGTCAGCCATGCACAGCTTTTTGCAGGGCCTGAAGGATGTGGAAGTATGGCTTTGGCTTTGGCATATGCCCGCTATATAAGTTGTGAGAACCGTTCAGACATTGACTCATGCGGAAACTGTAA
>Ga0302284_1000564_pt1 | contig 17252 bp, 12 predicted proteins | sample III_Fen_E2_1_FD_198760 | JGI IMG/M metagenome (GOLD analysis project Ga0302284, IMG submission 198760) | Peat permafrost microbial communities from Stordalen Mire near Abisko, Sweden - III_Fen_E2_1 | ecosystem: Environmental > Terrestrial > Soil > Wetlands > Permafrost | place: Sweden: Abisko...
TAATGATATGATAAGAAAGGTTGATTTTCATGATCTTTCTTGAATCAAAACATGAAACGTGTAAAACAGTTGTCCATTTAACTTGAATTTTTATTATTTTTGTTGTATCCTAGAAGATTATTTTCATAATAAACAAAATTAATATCAATTATTAAAGCCTTTTTTTCTTTAATATATTTATATCTTTGTTTTGAATTTATTTCATTGTTTTGAGTAAAATAAAGCTCTGATTAATATTTCGTGAGTGCAACAAAATTTCTAGTTAAAAGAATAAAATAGATTATTTTTTGATATATAATAATATGTAACTTGAACTTAGAATATTGACTTAACATGTGCAACTAAAGTAACATTCAAGATAGTTCTGATCCTAAAACATTTCTTAACTTTCTTCTTCCTTCTTAGAAAAGGTCTTCCGTAGTAGTTTCCTAGTAAAAATAACATCAGGAATTTCCATCCAAAAAAAAATAAATTTTACAAAAAACGAGTGAAATTGCATGATTCCCAGTTTTTTTTAGCACCACAAGTCATCGAAATAATTAAAGAATCTTGTGAAAAGCTCTCCGAATCGACGAAGACTTTGTTGATTGTTTTCGCAGTTGTAGAAATAAGGATCAAGGTATTTCTCTCGGAGACATTCTGACAGAAATTTCGTCACGTAAATTCCACAGACTGCAAAGAAATACCTGAGTTTTTTTTAGGAAAAAAAAAAATGAGAAATAAAATTTGCAAACACAGAAACCTTTATTTCTTCATAGAGAGGGTACATCCCTAAAGTACTTTGATTAAGGAGATAAAGAAGCTTGAAGACACGCTTTAGCTTGATATGAGTGGTCTCTACTAAAATACCTAAAAATAATCCGTTTCCAAGTATTTATCAAGAACTTAAATCTTCTAAGAGTATTAATGTTGTAAAGATCATTTTTCTTTCTATGCAAACCCTTAATCTTCTTCTTACAATAGATTCTCAAGAGAAAGAAGCCCTTATTTAAAAATAAAGAAAGAATAAAAATGGGTTTTGGTCTCTTTAAGATTTGATAATATAATTTCAATTACCTCCAGCACGAAAATCTGTTGTAGGATCTGCTCCTTAGAATCCAATTTCAGCTTTGTATTTTTAAAAAGAATTCTTTCAACAAGCAGATAACATAAATGTTAATCATTTAATTTACTCCATCTCTCCGTTGCTAATTGATCAGGAAGCTGAGATCCAGTAAGATTTAAAAAGAGTTCTCGTAATGTTTTGTCATGACGAAGAAGCTCTACTTTTGTTTTTCTGATTTCTTAAAATACAATCCAGGTGAGCAAATAAAAGCACACTAGCCTTAGAAAATACGCCTACCTTCTAAGAATTTTATGCTTCTATTTAGATTAGCAATCATCTCAAATCCTCTATGGATCTTCAACATGTTGCTTTCAGTATTTCATAAAAAGATATTTTAGCATCAATAATAGACAATCTTTGAAGAGAAGAAGCACTTCTAAAACAAGAAGTTGTTTACTCCTCCGATGGGTCTATCCTTTTTATCTTTACAATCTCTTCTATTGCAACTTCTTGCTGGGCGCTATTGAATGACTATTTCATCAAATAGCTAGTTGCTTTAGGTAACTTGGAGGAGTTAACTACACTGGTTTCTAATAAAATGATTAGGAATAACATGGAAGTTTTAGAAGGGAATAACCTTAAAAATTAGGTAATTTTAAAGAATACCAAACAGCTAAATATCATGAGCGTTAAGTGCTCTCATGATCTCTCCATTGCCAGTGATTAATCTAAGAATGAACTTATGAGGTGATCTGAAGAATGTCTGATAGAAGAAATTTCCTAGCAGTGACAATTGAATGAAAATGATGTTATTCATCAGACACAAAAGATAATAATAATAACAAAAAATTAATACTTTTTTTCAATCCAAGCAAGACTCCTCAGAAATCTTGAATTTAGATTATTTTTCTTTGAAATTAAAAACAAATTGGAACATAGATATTAATGCAGATTGTTTTCAAACAAGCCGCGTAGATTATTAATTCGAAATTGACAAAGGCTAATCAATGGATTATTTATTTGAGACAAAAACAGAAAGACACACACATAAGACAATTATTCATTGATTTTTGAAGATGAGGATGATTGAGTATGAAAAAAAGCAGAATTTTTAATTTATCTGATTAGTTATTTCATGTTTGCTTTTTGATTCTTTGTATTAGTTCTCCTTTATTGGAATAGCACATTATCTCTCTCTTTCTCTCCAAGTTGTAACTTATTCCTGCTCTATCTGCTTTCAACTGATCTTATCAACTCTATCCCTTATAAACTATTAATAACACATTATGTCATTGTTTCTTGTATTTTGATCATCTAAATGCAAATTTACTATTGTAATTGAGGAGTTTATCGATGAGATCGCAGTGAGTAAGTATCATTCTTCTGCAACAATATCTGTTCAATTTCAGTTCGTCCAATGCGTTCCTAATAGCAACAATTAACAGATCGTTCAATTCCTAAATTTCTCACATATGCATGAATAAATGATTACTTCATCTTATCCTTGTCGTCTGGGTTGACATTTTCACTGATCATCTTAAGGAAATCATTCCACATATGTCCAATTACCTGCATAAGTCAGTTAACATCAAGTTTGATTTTAGCGTTTTCTTAACTTACCTTTCCGCAGGTGAAGCATCTCACTGGAATAATCATATTGACTGTGTTTTTAACACTTGTAGGGTTTAGAATGAGATTTTGGATTTTTATGATTAATTTTCGATCTTGATTTCAGACCTTTCAAAGATAAAGAGACTCCAAGCGAGACACAAAAAAGTGTCCTCTCGCTTATTGAAGTTAATTTTAAAGGGTTTTTGTAGAAGATTTTTTGGAGTTAAATTTCATATGTCTTGATAAATGGATTTCATCATTTTCTTATTTTACCAAAGAAAGTGAAGAAGAATAATAGATTTGAAATGTAATTGGGAAAATGAAGAAGCCAATGATCTAATTAATGGAAGTTGGCAAATGAAAAATTTGGAGGGTGTTGGAAAGAAAACGAAGGTTAATAAGAAGATAATCAAAGACTAGAAAAATGAAAGAGATCACAGGAATATGAAAAACAAACAAATGAAGATTTACTTTCAAAAATTTAGAGGCACTTATCACATATTAAGCAATACTTTTGGAGCAAATATTGTATTATGATTTGCTGCTTTTAATGCAGAGCAAATTTTATTTGGAAAAAAATGGTAATTTTAATTAAGTAGAAACAATAGAGATCAAGAAAGGATTTTTATAAAAAGTCAAAATAGACTAAGAAGCAGAAAAAAGCGCCAGAATATCATGGAAGAAAAGGATAAAACACTGTAGGAAAGGATGGGAGAACTCTAAATTCGTGGAGAAGAAAACTAGTCCAGGGAGATAATTGATTATCGACAATAAAAAAATCAAGAATATCTCCCCGATAATATTAGCCAACCCAAGAAATAAACAGGCAACACAAGACTCAAAATGGAAGAAGAATTTGAATGCGAACCATATCAGCCAAAAGACGAGCGTAACCGTCGATTCAAGAGTGATACTCCAAAGACACGCTCGAATGTGATGGAGGCAGCAAAAAGAGAAGAGCAAAAAGCTAAACGCATTAAACAAAGCTAAGCTGATTCTGAAGTAAATCAAAAAATCGAAGAAGAAGAGGAATCAGAGGATACCAGAAGAAGGTCGAAGAGAATCCTCTAAAAAAATATGACCAAAGAAGAAAAGCAATAGCTTTATGACAAGGACATGGAGGAATGCGCCAAAGCGGTGAAGGGCAAACACAGAGCCAGAATATGAAATAAAACGTATGTTTTTTCATCAAACATAGCTATTACAATCCATTGTATAATCTTATCAACTCTTCTACTGATCTTTTATTATGTTATTTCATGTTTCATTAAGTTACTATTATTGTGTTAACTACAAAGTGCCTCTTCAAAGTAGTTCATTATCTCTAAATACTTATTCTTTCATGTTTTGGCAACGATAAGAGCTTTTGCAAAGATATTTTCAACTATTTTTAGGAATAAATTGGGAAAGAAATGCGTTAAGATATTTACTAAATTGATTAGAAAACGAAATGGCATAGTTCGATTACTTGGCATAGTCATCATAGTTCTCAGTTGATCATAGTATGAAAATATGGTTTCAATTTTATTTTCTTAAAAAGCTTTATATTTTTTAGTTTTAAGAATGGATCACCATCTGCTTGCGCTTTAGACAGTAATAAATAATATTTAATATAATTTTCTTTTAGATTTATTAATAGGCTCTACCAAACGTGTGATCGAGATTAAACGAGAGATCCAAAGAATATCAAACTTTCCTATTTTATTTTAGCAGGAATAAATCAATTCATCTAGAATAAATACTCAAATCAAACTTGAAACAAATGGATTATTGTGAGATTGCTTTTCCTCCTCAATATTCTTGTGGTTGGGTAGTTTATTTAGTTATGCTGATTACCTGTTTAGTAGATGATAGGTAGAATAGGTTATTTAATTTCTCAAAATAGAATTTTATTTATTTTTTGCTATTTTTGGCTGGCAAAGGAATACTATTACACTAATTTAATGTGAGTATGAAATCACTGAATCAATGTGCCTTTTTTACCATTTTGAGGACAAGGTTAATTTTTCAAAATTGTCTGCAAATTGTGGAAAGAAAAAAGCGCGAAATTATTTATCTAGGATTTGATTAACTCCGAGCGCATAGCAGCAATTTGCAACAAAACTTCGAAAAACAAAACAAAAAATAGACAAGAATCAAAATAGAATTATGAGTACTGGTGCAGAGATTCAAAACCATATCGACGTCCTTATCAAATCAGAGAAGATCAGTGTAATTATTACAATTCTGTATGTCATTGGAAAGTTTCTGAAAGTATTTACTTTGTTTTTTGTTTAGTTGGTTTTAAGATTAAAGAATATTTCTACTTTTTAATCATATTATATTGTTTTTCAGGTGAATGTCTACTCTCTTTTGAAGAGCTACCAAAAAGCCGACACGATCTCTAAAGCAAGAGAGTAACAATTCAAGAATAAGTGACACTACGGCACACTGTTTTATCAACTTTTTTACTTTTGAAATATTAGAGAATTGGAGAAATATTATGTGAAGAATTTCAAGGAAGTCAAAGGTTTTTTCTAGGTGAGCTATGCTACCAACAATGGATCTAAGTTGATCTCAACCATTCTTGGTGAGAGTGAATTACAAGGTAATCAAGATATACAAATTGATACAATTAGAATCCATTTTGTGTAATAAGTATAATATCTTATAATAAAATGCTTCTCTCTTTTCTTCATATTTAGAAACAGTTGCAGACAGTGAAAAGAATGTCTTAGAAATCAACATTGCAGCGATTGCATCTGTTGAGCAAAACATCACTGCTACTGATGTGAAACTAGCTATTTCTAATGCTGATTGGCAGGGAAAGTAAAAATTACAAAAATAATGTTAAAAATAAGTAATTTTAAATATTTGGTGTGTTATGCTAATCATATTCATTTCATCAGTTGTGAGATCTAATGTAACAGACCAGCCAAAAGACAGCAAGAAAATTCTAAATAAGAACAGGATGATAATATTCTGAGATCGCATTTACCTTAAGCACTAAAGTAATAGCAAACTTCTAATACAGGTAGTGCGGAAAATAAAAAAAATGATTCCCTAAACAGCAAATCGCTTGGTTAGCATGGAATCAAAAGAAAGCTAGTTGACAGCGATGACGATGATGATAATAATGAAGCTAAGCGATTAAAGAAAAGCTCCCCTGTTGGAAATCTTCAAATTTAAAAACTCAGCATCCACGATCAATCGATGGAAGTTGAGCGGAAAATAACAAATAAAAAAATTGACAGTGACGATGATGAGAGTGATGACAACGAGTTTATTGCTATGCATTTGAAAAGAACCGCTTAAGTTGCTGCTGCCGCTGCAAAATCTTCTGTTAAAGAAGAGAAAAAAGCACCTACTTCTACACAGAATACCCTTCCTTAGAAACAACTTAACAACAGAGATTCAAGCGGCTCAAAGAACAAAGCTAGTAAACCAGCTGTCACAGGCAACAATAAAATAACGTAAGGAAATTATTATGATAATTTTTAATAGTTTTCATTTTATAAGATTTGTTTTTTTAATGAAACTAGATCTTTTTTCAAGAAGAACTGAAAGATAAATGTGCGTTATTTATGTGTAATCTTTGTTATTGATGGTTTGGTTTCCTGAGTAAATCAAAATAGTTGTTGCTACTACTGAGTTATACAGGGAGAATTTACCATTTCAAATATACACTGGAATATGATTAATACTCTGATGTGTTTCACTGAGATTATAATTGAATTTGTGAAAGGAAAAGCGAGTTATCAAAAGGTTTAAGAGCTTTTTTAGAAGTATTTCCTAATTTAGTTGGCTAAAGATTATTATTATCATCTTCATCCATTCCGTCTGAGTCAGAAGAACTATCTTCGTCTTCATCATCATCATCTTCGTTTTATTCGCTGAGAGAATAGTGTCTTGATCCACTAGAAGAAGCTAGAAACAGTGATTCTTAGTTCTGATAGAACGCAACTGAGTTCACTGTATCTTAATGAACTTGCTATTATCCAAGAATTTAATCCTTGACAATATCTACGATTGTTATTTACCCATTCTAAATTAATTACATCAAAATCGTGATTATTAGAAAATTAAATATTTTTTAAAAAGCATAAGTAGAACAGCTAAACTTATTCGCTAAACACTCAAAAGTTACTTCTTCACCGAAAGCTAGGAGTCCTTAACACACATCGAATGCCATTCTTTAATTAGTGGTGCAGCTCCGAGAGAAATAGCTTACGAAAGTGTCTTGCTTTCTCAAATCCTGTTTAATTTGTCAATAAATAAAGTAGTTTAAAAGACAGTTTATTGGGTTATTTTTAAAGATAATTGAGGAAATTGAGTCTTATTTCTGATATTATTACCCATTTGTAAATGAGATTGTCCTTTCTCGCTCCACTAAATAAGTAGTTGCCATCGTTAGGATTGAACTTCACGCAAGTTACACCACCCAAATGGATCTAATTGTAAATCAACAAACAAATCATAGAAATCGTTTTATTTAAGGTAGAGGTTATTTCTCGATATTTTAACTTTTTTTCAAAAGAGTGTTTTACCCCGAAAGAACTAGTTATTTTCTTGTTAGAGAAATCCATGATTTCGACTTTTCTATCGAATTTGCCTATTGCCAGCACGCCTGAGTCAGAGATATCCAAGCAGGAGATGATTTCATTTTTATTGAATTTTTCATAAGAATCCTTGAGGCAGAATTTGCCCATATCATATTACCCTACGAACTGTCTACCAACGCCGTAAAGAGCACCTTTCTAAACAAGTAAGGAATTCATATGAATATTGTTTTCTCTGCTGTATCTGTTTTCTCTTTTACCTTTGGTTCATGCTTAAATTGTAAAGGTGTCTAGTATTGTTCAGTGTTTTTTTTCTGCGAAGAAAGATATCCAATATTTTTTAAAGACTCTGCCATACCATTGCCATTACTCTCAACTCGATAAACGTTTATCTGGTTTTTTCAAACAAAGAATAACATGGCTCAATGATGATGATGATGAATTTAGTAGTATTTTCTAATGCTATTTGTTTTGTTTTACAGGTTGATTTTTAATTGAAACAGCTATGATATCTTATCCCTAACGATTGTTGAGCATAACAGAATCATAAATGGGCTAAGGGAATCTTTTTGAGATTGACTCGACTAGCTGCTGATTGTCTTATAACTGGAAGATCTTGAGGTCCATTTGCTCTGTTACACCATGGAAGTACTTCCCTGAATTGAAGACCTCAATGCCCTTCAAGAAATCCTATTATGTCTGTCCATTTTTCTGTGTGATGAAGTAATTTGAGCGAATTTGTTTGAGAAATCAATCAAATATATTGGTGTGTATGTTGTAATCTTTTTTTAACATTTCTACTCCCATAATCATTCGTATCTTACAATATTCATGGTAAAATTGCTGTCGATGTTGAAGCTAGTAATAGGATTGATCTTGGCAGCTAGAGTAGTTTCAACTTACATGCTTTCATTTCCTTCTTACTCTGCCTGCTGCTCCTGCAAGATATTCGATGATTCTACTGTTTCCTCCTAAATTGGTTCTTGCATATTGCCTAAAAGATTATTATTTTTGGAATTTGGATCGAGTATTTACTTTTGATCTGATGAGGAAACTCTTCTAATTCATATCATCGAAGGAAATTAACAAACAAATAATACAAAAATAGTGCAATAACAAGAGAGTGTTTAAACAAAGGAATTCAATGAATCAGCAGACAAATTCAACAACTGAAACAACTACTTCTAATATCTCAGGTGTACTCCATTTAACTAATCACGAACCACCTGTTGAAGAAGTAAAAGAAAACACATAAATCAAGACTAAAAAGAAACCACCTACTCGGGGTATCTAATGGGCTGAAGAGACCATTGACAATGAACATTTAGGCAGACTAAAGTCAAATTGTAAGAAAAACTAGCAACATAAAGCAAAATCTAATGTGTTGAATTACTTGATCATTATTATTTTTGTTTGTTTCAGTATGCTGCATCTATCATAAGCCTAAAGACGCAGAAAACCCAAGCAGCGACACATGCACAAGTGACGACGATGGAAACGAACTTGATAGAGACAGGATAACGAAAAAGCGTCATAAGAAAAATTGCAAAAAGCATGGGGATTCATGTGGAGGACATCACGGATAATGCCCGAATAATAAAAAAGTAGATGAAAATGCAGGGCAATCAAAGGAGGAATGAATATAAAGAGAGGATAATTGTGAGAATTAATTTCTTCGTGAGTGTACATACAGCACTTGTTGTTGTTTTTAGATATTGAAGCAAATTTGATATTTTAAACATTTCCCTCTATGCAATTGTAATTTTCATCCAATTACTTTAGGAACATTTGATCATTTTTTATTTCTTCAGAGATCATGAGTAACTGCATGGTAGAATCTCTTTTTCTAGTCTGTCTCTTTGTGCTCAGCGAATTCACTTTTGGTCTTTTCTAGAGCCTATGTAATAGAAATGAGCATGCATTAACAATAGATTCATTTGGAGGAAGAAATGTTTGCATTTATTTTTGGATTGTTTTGTGCTTTTTGAATACCTCCTTTGAAATGCCTGTTTTGGCGATGAATTCTTCATCTGAGATTTGCAGATCCTCATCGAGATTGATTGTCTTCTGGAGCTTAATAGCAGCTTCACATCTAGGTCTAATCACACTGCTGTATGAAGTAGCGAAGTAAGCAGGAAGACTCTTTGGTTTTCCGAAAGCGAATGCTCGCTGTTGTAGGTAACGAGCTTTCAGATCAAGACTGCCGATTGAGCTGGAAAAAAGACAAATTTATGAAATTCAAAGTCTAGAATTAAACGAAGGACATGGGACTCTTCTTACCTGATAAAGATGTTTGTGTGGTTAATCCAAATGTCTTTAAGATTATCATGAACTACCTTAAAGTTCTTGAGCATCTTGACCTTTGAAAAAATAGATGAGAAAGGGTTAGACTCCTTGAAAATATTATCAGCTATTCTCCTTGATTTTAGGTTACTTTTGTCGGGAGAATCGAGACAGGGCAGATAGAAATGAGTTCAGGATACTTTACGAAGGTATTCACAATCTAAATAAGTTAAAATGATCAAAAGATTAACTTTTATATGCCGTTGATAATCTTAGTTTGACTGCTTACATCTTTTTACGAAATTTTGAGATATTTCGGAAGGTAGAAACTTTATTTCAGATACACAGGCTTCTCAAGAAGAACGTTGGGGTTAGCTAGCACCTTTTTTAGAAATAAACACACATCTTTATCAATCCATAAAAGCTTCATTTTAAAGCAATTAAAATATTTGTCATTACCAGTGAGAAGAACTGCTAAGAAGAGAACCCTTAGTGGAGAAGGAATTTAACATTATCGTGGAGATACTCTTGGTTGAAATCGACAATGTAAGGGTGTTTTACAAAAAGTTGAATAACTTGTTCTTTTGAGATACCACCCCAAACTGTGAAAGTGCGCTCTGCAGTTTCAAATTTCTTAGCCATATTCGCCATAAAGATATTAGGATAGTGAATCAAGACTTCAAGAGCTTATGCCTGAAGAAGAAGAGAATAAATGGCAAGAGCATTAGATATTTTTAAAACGCAAAAGTTTATGATAAATGAGTTACATCATTTGCATTGAGTATCTGTTTCAGAAGTGCGAATCGTTCATTGATTTATTCGGGTGTGAGGGACAGCAAAGTGTGGTTATTCTAGACAATTCTATGGATGGCATTATTATCCAGGGAGTATTGCTTCTTCAAGAAAGCAGTCAGCTAAATGATGTCCTATTGTAGGTGATTATTATTTCCATTGTTGACAGTAAGTGCTGAAATCTTGCTTTTGAAGATTTTACCGAGTTCATTTCTTGTGAACCCAAGTTGCTTGAATTACTCAAGTGCAGGCTTGATATCCTTTTCGAAGTCTACAGTCTATCCAAAGCCTTTTTCAGCTCTATGAGGTTGATAGTCTTCGATGTACTTACGAACACCTTTGAATGCATCTGTTGCAACTGCTGGTGCACTTACTCCATTAACACCACGACTAAACCAATACCTGCAGATAACTCTACTCAACATAGTCACAAATAGTTGTAAAAACAAAGGAAAAGTTCACTTTAATTGTCGATTTCAAGATTTAACTCTCACAGGTAAAAAACAAAATAGCAAACTAAAAGAACTAATCTAATCCTCTTTCTCTCCCAAATATCTTCATTTGTAGTTTTAATTCTATCAAAAAGAATATGAATGAACAAATCTTTTTGTTTGTTTCACACACATACATTATTGTGTTTTTGAAGGAGTTTTCGATGATTTAATTGTAACATTTCATTTAAAAAAGCATTATTTTTGACATTAAAATGAAGAATATTTTACATTTTTGCCCATCACAAAAACATTCCAGAAGCAAAAAGAACTGCATTGAGCTTCTAGATGATTACTTTCGAATCTTGAAGGGTTGTTTGTACGTTTAAAGCAGGGAAGATAGCCTTCAAGAAACTGAATTCTTAAACATTACTAAAAATTATCTCATTTTCATTTGGTGATATCAGAATAGCTTCTCCTTGGATTCCCCTGATTTCAAGTGCAATTAATATTGTTGCTGTAATTCCCCGCAGTTTGTTTCCAGGTGCTAACAGAGGAATTGATGGGAATTATGAGTTATTCAAGATTGTTCTTTGAGAAGTCAAAACTTTGCTTAAGGAAGTTAATTTTTTGGTGCCTTCAGAGGAAGATCCAGATGCGTGTTATGCTACCATTGACTCATATGGAAGGGTATCAAGGATCAGTACATCTTGAACTGCATTGGGTTGATCTAAGATCTATGAAAGTAAGAAAGCTCCAAAATCTTGATCATATGATTCAGGACCTAAATCGAAGTTGAAGACAATGAATAGAATATTTGGAGAACTTGAATTCACAAACAACTCCGCAAGATTCATTTGTTTCGCTCTGACAAAATTTAGATGACCAACTGGGACAAATTGTTCTTTGCTTTTCTAGATGATTGTGTGGACAAATGCTTATGGATGACCTGTCATTGCTAGAACAACGCGGTTTGCTTTGATTTTCTTGTTATTGATGTACTGCTATGCATTTATTGACTCATTCACAGTGAGTTCAAATTTAAATATTGGAAGAGGTTCACCTTAAAAGGAAATATATTCTGATTCACTTGCTTGATTGGTGATATTCTCTAACTTAAGTGATGATATTCCACTCTCGATTTCCATTTTATTTTCAGAAAGTACTTATTCGCTTTATGAGATAATTGTTTAAAATTTTTGTTTTCTTTAATTGTTATGTTATTTTTGTGGATTTTGTTATAAATTTAAAAAAAGAAAAGAAACAGAAACGAATCCTTGTCTGATCTCTGCTTGTCAATCGATTTGATATCTCAATATCTAAAAAGGAATATATATTAATATTAATTTGTTCTTCTTATTTTTTTGGATTCTTTTACCTTATTTATTTTCTGTAGGGATTTTAAACACAGCCTTTCAATCTACATGATAAATTCTTTTTTTGAATTGAAAAAAAAAAGGATTATGCAACTTTTGAGTGTTAATTAAGACATTTTAATTCATTGGGTAATTAATATCTCAATTCCTGTGATTATCTAAAGTTTTACCGCGTAAAATGATTGTGTCTCCCCCTCAAAGAGATAACGTATCATTTCTTTTTGTGAAAAGATTCTGAGGACAATAATTAAAATAAAGTGACAAAGTTCTATTTTTCAAGGCGAACAACATCCAGGTGAACATAATTACTGATGGTAATTCAAATGGTTAGTTAGTTACTTAATGGACATATTGGTTTTATTGTTTCATTAGTCATTCTTCAGAAGAGTCAAAGCTAAACTTGAGGAAATTCTGAGTCAACAGTAATAACGACATTCATCCACTTTTTCTCATTGCTAATCGATTCATCAAAAATGTATTTGGCACTCAATAAAACAGCAAAACAGAGTTGACTGAAAGCTAAGAAGAACATGAGTCTAAAACGTTGAAAACCCCCTTGCCTAAAATAAAAATGATTGCCAAAGAGTAGATTCTGAATAGCTTTCTGAATAGTGCTAGGAAGAAGAATGGTAATGGGTAAGTGAGTCTAGGATACACTATTAGATAAGCTATGCTAAAGAAAGGAAAAGTAGTTCTTGACAAACCCCAGCCAGATCAACTAAACTGCATGATCTGTTTGAATTTCTTAGTTCATCCAGTATTGATGAAATGCAACCATATCGCTTGTGAATACTGTCTCGATGAATATGCCCTAAAAGAATTAGTAAAAATTGAAGATTTCTTTATTGAGTTTTCATCCTCTTTAAAGTTAGTTATTTTTAAGGTCTTACATGTTTCTCGTTTTATTAGACATGCCCAGTGTGTAAGAAGGCGTTAAGCTACTCGAAGCTATTTCTCTCGCCTTCCCTGGAATACGCTATTACCAAGTAAATATTTTTAAGGATATTATACCAAAATATTTGTTTTTAGCTATCCTTTGAGGAGAAAACCTTTTTGGGTAGTTTCTAAGTAGCCTTTGGAAGAATTTAGATATTTTTGGTTTGGAAAACAGATAAATGGCTGGCGAAACACGTCCAAAGAGCAATCATTATTTGAACACGAAGAAAATGAGAGACGCATGGAGATCTAAAAGATAGTAAAAATGCTTTGCTTTAATGGATTATAAAGTTGAAATGCTAAGATTATTGTTTTCAACAGTATTTCTGCGTTTGATGTTGGAATGAAAATTGATATACGAGACAAAAGATTCGAATGGGGATAAGGAGTTATTGTCAACATAGCCAAGGCTGACAATAAAAGCTTCTTAACTGTTGAAACTTAGGTAGATAAAAAAGAGAAAGAATAACACAGAATAAGTAGTTTTACGGCATATAAAATGGCAATATTGCTGATGTTCGTTTGTCTTTATTTGAAAAATCTCAAAAGCTGGAAGAAGCTACAATTCGAACAGATCTGTTGGACTCACGTAGTCCTCGTTTGGCACCTTTTAAATTTTTCACCACTCGATAAGGTATCAGCAGATCTTAGAGACTATTAAGTTTCAAGTTCAAATCTAAATTTGACTTTGTGTTCTTTGTAGGTGTTGTGACGAGTGCTTAGCAGATGCTTTCAAATGTAAGATAGATGATCTCAGATTTTGAAGCAGTCAGATCTGCTCGAGAAGCTGCATAACAAAATGCAAATTTACCTGCAACAAATGCTAATAATAATTCTTAAAATGATCTCAACAACCCTGAAAACCCTTAAAATGACATAACCGAGGAACAACAACGCTAGTTGCAGAGACAACGTGATCGAGAGCAATACCATCCCTTGATTCGTCGATTTTTAGGTTCTGCTGAAAATCTTTAGTTGATGTCTTAACTAATGAACAATGCTTTCTTGAGGTCCCAATAAAATGCTGCAGCAAGTGGTACCCTTCCACCTCAAATATTTTAGCAACCTCAATAGAATTCAGCATAATTAGATGCCCAACAATAACGATTGGCTTTAGAATAAGTAAACTCATAAATTAATAATTTTTTCAACGGAAATGATTCGAATAGCAATAATAATAATAATCAAGTGGAAATGTAATAAGAACAACAATAATAAAATTAACAGTAGGTTCTAGCGATGGAGATCGGTAATGAGAATGTTGGTGAAGAACTAGAGGTGAATTATGATGATGAGCAATAGGAAATAGTCAATGATGACGCAGAAGAAGATGATGGATAAGATATTGCTTCAACATCTGAATTCTCATTTGACATTATTGACACTGTCCTTATTGTTGATGAATGGCAGCAATAATGATATACTCTTACTAACCAACCAGTTATTCACGAAATCATGTTTAATTGTTTAGAAAGCAGTATGATTAGTTGAATAGAAAAGGATAACATATGCATACTTAGTACAAATAATTGAAAAAATATACTATCTTACTCTTAATCCTTTTTTCCTTTAGATCTTCACAGATCAACTTCTTCTTCAAAGTTCTCTTCGTATTCATCATCTGCAGGCTGTTATTCTTCTTTCTTTATCTAGCTGGGATTCTTGGTGTTATTGTTCTAAACTTACTTGTTTTATCCCCCATCCTTTTTCTACTGCGTTTCTTCTTTTTCGATTTCGTTCATGTCTTCTGCTACTTCTGAGTCACTAAAGTTCTTTTCTGCTTTCTTAGGATTGCTAGCTGTTTGCTTACTTTTCTTCATGCCTTCTGCTTTATCATTAAAATTGCTGCTGTTATTATTGTTGACAGTCTAAGAGTATTCGAGATCAACATCTTCTTCTTCGCTTTCTTAATGATGTTTTCCATTCTTTTTGCTTTCTTCTTTTGGTTTATTTTGCTATTGCTTTTGTACATTTGGATTTGCATTAGCATGAACTTACTTTCCGTTGTTCTTTTTATGATCATCCACTTCCTCTTCATCGTTGAATTCCTCACTGTAATTCTCTTCTTCTTCGTTGTGTTTATCCACATGTACTTCTTATTTCTTTGGTTTGGAGGATTCATTTTTCTCTTTTGAAACTTCTTTAATCTTCTTCTCATCTTTGTGGGCAGTTTAGTCTTCTTCTTCAAATGATACATCATAATTGTCTTCTTCTATTTTCCCTGCTGCATGATTGGTATTATTATTTTTATTACTTGCAATCTTTTAACCTTTATGCTCTTCTTTTTTAGCTTTATGCTTATCATCATCCTATTCATATTCCTCAATATCATAGTCATCTTCTATGTCTTTGGATTCTGCTTTAGCTTATTGATCTTTTTTAGTTATTTCTTTTGAGGAATGTTGCTGATTTTGAGTAGTCGATTTTGATGGAGCATTGTTGATTTTATGACTAGACGCATTTGTATTCAATTGTTGTTTAGTTGTTGACTTTGTGTCTTTGGAGCCTTCTTTCGAAGCTGTCTTTGAAGCTAATTTCTACCTAGCAGCTTTCTCTTTCTCTTTTTGTTTCTGTCTTGCTTACAACTCCTCTTCTTCTTTCTTGAGCTTTGAATCTTCATGATTCTTCTTTGGCTACATGTATCTCGGCTAGACTGAACTTTCAATATCCTGGCTTTTGGTCTTCTAGCGCTTTTCAGCATTTTCAGCAGATATCTCCATGGGTCTTTTCTTACGCAGAATAAATAACTTGTATGTGTCTTTATCCACACGGACACGAGAAGCCATCAGATCAACATCTTCATTGAAATCGTGAATCAAAATGTCTAATCCTGTGAATTGCAAAATGTATGTAAAAATAATCAAAAGTTATGATATGCACATATGAATTCCTAACCTTTCTATGTGGGTGTTTCATAGCAATACTATTTTTATTCAACATTATCGGCAATAATCCTGAATTTACTTCAAAAAATAACAGAAATTGAATTAACATTTTTGGTATTATCATAATGGAATATTTAAATTGCTGCTGCTTCTTTTTGGTTTTACTTATCTTCTATTTTGATCTCTAGGAAATAGGCTTCCTCTTCTATCCTGATTGGTTTTCTAAGAAGGACATGCTTATTTGAGACTACTTTGACTCCCGATGAGAAGGGTAATAATTGAAACCCTCTTTGCTTGGCTGAAAAAGAAAGAACAGATTAATATAATTATCATTTAGCCTTCCACTTTTTATTTAAAAATCAAGATCATTAAAAATAACCGAAATTTACATATTTCTTTGGAAGTATCATGCTAGGAACTCTCAATAGAAGGGAATTCATCTTGATTCTTATGTGATTTCACACTTGGATCAGGGACAGATTAGATTTATGATTTGTTAGAATTCCGAACTGTCGAGGGGTATTCTGTCATCATTTCTAGATAATTCACTACTTTTTTCCTTTCTGACTACCATTTTTTAATATCAAAAACGCTCTTGACACCTTAAAGCCTCTTAAAAAACGAGCAATTTTCATTTTCTATTTCCTCATTCTTCCTCTTGCGCTCATCTTAGTTGCCTACATTAGGGATAGATGGGAGATGGATTCGGGTGTAAATATTGTTGTGAAGGAGCGATGAAGGAGTCGCGTTAGGTTTCATGATTTCATGAAGTTTTTGCATGATTTTTTTATTATCTTATACGATTTATTATTGTTGTTGAGAGGTGTTAGAGCCACTTTTATGGATTCATTGTGATTTGGATGGCTGCGATTGATGTTGCTGCAGACTACCGCTGATCTTGGAAGTGTCATGAGATGAGTTAATTCTTGCTTTAGATTCCTTGGAAGACTCAAATCCCCCGAAGCTCACTCCACCTTTTTTGATTTCCCTAAGCGTGTCTTGATGCCGCTATAATCGCATCTCTAAATCAGCTCTAGCGATTATCTTGGAAGGTGACTTGAACATGTTGCCTATTATGCTTAAATGTTTTTCCCAGTTGATTATCTTTAGGAGTTGAGAATTATGATAGAAGAAAAAACTATCTTTTGGTCTTTTCTTGAGTAATTTATTGATTAATTAATTCTTATTATTCCTAGTTTCTCATAAATTAGGCACTTCAATTCCATAATTATGTCTAAAGTTGTTTATTTTATGTAATTAAACTGTTTTTTTATTCTAGCTCTTAATTGGAGAACAAAAAAAGAAGGATATTTCTCATGAAATATTCCAAAACAATCTTCTCCTATTTTATAAAA
>Ga0302284_1000565_pt1 | contig 17247 bp, 14 predicted proteins | sample III_Fen_E2_1_FD_198760 | JGI IMG/M metagenome (GOLD analysis project Ga0302284, IMG submission 198760) | Peat permafrost microbial communities from Stordalen Mire near Abisko, Sweden - III_Fen_E2_1 | ecosystem: Environmental > Terrestrial > Soil > Wetlands > Permafrost | place: Sweden: Abisko...
AAGGATTAGCACCAATGGCATCAATAAACCCTGCACGATAAACTGGGCAACCATCACTGCCACGAAACGATAGGATGAGATACTGTTTCGTTCAGCCATATCTCCTGTTAATACTCCACTTAAGGAGGCATAGGGTAGATTATTTGCTGAATAGGTTATTAGCAGTAAAATATACGTTATCAGGGCATAGGCTACTTTCCCCCCGGGGCTAAAGTTCGGTGTGTTGAAGGCCAGCATTGCAACTACCCCAAATGGGACTGCTGTCCAAAGGATCCAGGGACGAAATTTGCCCCAGCGAGTAGTCGTACGATCGGCAATAATCCCCATCACAGGGTTGAAAAATGCTCCGATCATACCACCTGTAAAAATGATGGCAGATGCCGTGGCCGGAGGTATTTTATAAACATCGGTATAAAAGAATGCGATAAATGTCATCAGGGTTTGAAAAATTAAATTGGCCGCAAGGTCACCCAGGCTGTAACCAATCTTTTCAATAACAGAGACTTTCGAAGAAGTATTGCTCATAGATAAAATTTTTGATAGTAGTTAGTGATAATAAAAATAGTGTAAAATATTAAGATTGTTTCCATCAGATAGAATTATTCTGAAAAAGTTCTTTCATTCACAAAACCTGACCTAACCCTGGCACAAAACAAAAAACACCTACACGGTTAAATGTGTAAGTGTTTGATTGTCTTTGTAGCGAGACGGGGGAATGATCCCCGGACCTCATGATTATGAATCATGCGCTCTAACCAACTGAGCTATCTCGCCAAATTTATGCTCTAACCTCCCGATAGCTATCGGGATGAGCTATCTCGCCAAAATGAGAAAATAACTTTCCTTTTTGCGGGTGCAAATATAATCAGTTTGTTACAAATTAGCAATAAGGTTTTTTAGTTTCAATATTTTTTCTATATTGCAGAAATCATAAGGCTGTTACACGAAGTCCATATAATGAGATCAAAGTTCGAAATGGAATATAATCTTAACTGCTCGCCAAAAGTGCTCTTCTCAAGGCTCAGCACCCCTGAGGGATTAGGTGAATGGTTTGCCGATGAGGTAAATGTTGATGGTGATATCTTTACATTTTTCTGGAATAATTCTGAATCCAAAGCAAGGCTTTCTGCTCTGAAAGAGAATAAAATGGTCAGATTTGAATGGTTAGGGATGGAAAATGAAGAATCAAATTTCTTCGAATTCAGAATAAATTTAGAGGAACTGACCAACGAACTTGCTCTTATGATTACAGATTTTGCAGAAGCTGAAGAAAAGGAAGATTCTATTTATTTATGGGATTCCCAGATCAATGATCTGAAAAGAGCATTAGGGATATGATTGTTCATTTCTTTTGCTCCTCCAAAAGAACCGAGCAAAAAAAGAAACACAACTTTAGAACCAATTTTACTATTGTGAGCTCGCCGAAGGCAAATGAACCAAAGAAAAAGAGGCCCGAAATGCCAACTTCAACCAAAACGGGCGCCCGCTACGCTAACCATTCGCTCTACCGTTTTGGCTGAAGTTCGCACCATTTCGGTGTTGCCCTCGCTCCGTAACTTAAATCATTCTTTTCTGACTCCAAATTTCTAGAATCTTATGTAATCTTTTGGATTTCAAATGGCCTCAGATAATTTTGGGAAAAAGCGACTGTTTTTAGGATCGCTGCGAAGTCCTTTAGTGAGCAATACTGTTTGAGCGATCCCGCGAAGAGGGAGAGCGAGTTGTATTGCACTGGCAAGCCGAAAAACAGCCGCCCCAAAATTATCTGCAGCCTTGTCCCGATAGCTATCGGGATTTCTTTGGTTACTTTCTTTGTTTCAAGACAAAGAAAGTAACATTGATTGGAATCATTCAAAAAATGAGCAAATACTAAAGATGATTTTTGATAAAAATCAAGTAGTTTTGCACTTCAAATGCTATAATGCAGTGAAAAAAGTAGATAAGTTTTTATTAAAATCATTTATAGGACCACTGATATTCACATTTTTTATAGTGCTTATCATTCTCATTCTGCAATTTCTCTGGATGTATGTAGATGAACTTGCAGGCAAAGGCCTTGATTTTAAGATACTTAGTGAGCTTCTTTATCATTTTGCCCTTACCTTTGTTCCAACCGCTCTTCCTCTGGGAATTCTTCTGGCCTCATTAATGACATTTGGGAATATGGGAGAATTCAGTGAACTATCAGCACTCAAATCATCAGGGATATCTCTTCAGAGGATCATGCGTCCATTAATTATACTTATAGGTTTTATTGCAATTGTTTCCTTCTTTTTTTCAAATAACGTCCTTCCTTATTCAACAAATAAAGCCCGTACACTCTTATGGGATATCCGTCGTAAGAAGCCGGATATTAATATTCAGGCTGGAACCTTCTATAACGGCGTACCTGACTTCAGTATAAAAGTTGCTACCAAGGATCAGTTTACAAACCGTCTTTACAACCTTATTATTTACGACCATCGTGACAGGCGAGGAAATTATTCCGTTATAGTGGCTGACTCTGGTTATATGCGATTAACCCACGATGAGACAGGTTTGATTATGACCCTCTATAGTGGCCATGGCCATACCGAATTAACAGAAAAAAGTATAAACCCGTCACTAAAAAGATACCCATCAAGAAAAGATGATTTTAAGGAACAGACCATCGTAATCCCCCTCACAGGATTCGATTTGCAACGAAGTGAGGATGGTGTTTTCAAATCGGGTCCTGCAATGCTGAATATTTCTCAATTAACTTTTACTATTGATTCTCTCAATAAGAGGCAAATTTATAAAGTCGATAATCAATTTAAAGATTTCAGGAACTTAAAACTTTATCCTGTCAGAAACTTTAAACCCAGCACTCCCGATCAGAACGAAAAATCTGATTCTCTTAAGAAAGTCAGAATATTTGATACAAAAGCACTTTTCGACTCTCTTACTGTTATGGACAAAAGGACAGTTCTGGCAAAAGCAATTGAGAACCTGAAAGAGGGAAACGGTGTACTGGTGGAGAAAAATGAATCTCAAAGATATGAGATCAAGAATATTAAAAAGTATGAGGTTGAGTGGAATAAAAAGCTGACAATGTCTTTTGCTTGTCTGGTTTTCTTTTTTATTGGCGCTCCTCTTGGCGCAATAATAAGAAAAGGAGGATTAGGAACACCTGCTGTCATTTCTATTCTGTTCTTCGTAATCTACTATGTTATATCCATTTCCGGACAGAAACTTGTGGAAGAAGATGTTGTAGGTACATTTACAGGAATGTGGGCTGCTTCATATATTCTGTTGCCAATAGGGATTTTCCTCACATATAAAGCTACAACCGATTCTGTTATTTTGAACATTGAAACTTATCTTATGTTCTTTAAAAAGACTAAGGATTTCTTTTACGGAATTTTTATAAATGATTCCAGCAGAAATTCAGCAAAAGACTAAAAAAACTATTATAATGAATGATATTATTCTGAATACTATCGAAGATGCAATTGAAGATATTAAGCTGGGAAAACTGCTTATTGTTGTTGACGATGAAGATCGGGAGAATGAAGGTGATTTTATTTGTTCAGCAGAACTTATAACCCCTGAAATAGTCAATTTCATGGCAAAACACGGACGGGGACTAATCTGTGCCGCATTGCCAGAAGAAAGATGCGAAGAACTTGATCTGAATCTGATGGTAGGAAACAACACATCAATTCATGAGACACAGTTTACTGTTACGGTTGATTTACTGAATAAAGACACTTCCACAGGAGTATCAGCCTTTGACCGTGCTCTGACAATCAAAGCTCTTGTTGATCCGGCCACAAAACCATCAGACCTGGGGCGACCCGGACACATTTTTCCACTAAAAGCGAAATCTAAAGGAGTTCTGAGGAGAGCCGGACATACAGAAGCTGTGGTGGATCTTACACGATTTGCAAATCTGCGTCCCGGAGGTGCACTTGTGGAGATTATGAATGATGATGGGTCAATGGCCAGATTGAGGGACCTGGTTAAGATCAGGGAAAAATTTGATATAAAGATTATTGCAATTAAAGATCTTATCAAATATACTCTTGAACGCGATTCAATTATTGAGAAAGGTGAAAGGGTTAAACTTCCAACTGAATCGGGAGATTTCGAATTTATACCTTTCCGCCAAACAAGTAACGGAATTGAACATGCCGCACTTGTAAAAGGAAAATGGACAAAAGATGAGCCGGTTCTGGTACGGCTTCATTCATCATGCTTCACAGGTGATATTTTTGGTTCTATGCGCTGCGATTGCGGGCCACAATTACGTAAAGCTATGTCGATGGTTGAAGCTGACGGGAAAGGTGTAGTCATCTACCTGAGCCAGGAAGGAAGAGGCATAGGACTTTTGAATAAAATAAAAGCTTACAAGCTTCAGGATGAAGGAATGGACACAGTGCAGGCAAATATAAAACTGGGATTCGGTGAAGATGAAAGAGACTATGGCGTAGGTGCCAGCATTATGCGTGAACTTGGACTGGGAAAAGTTCGCCTCATCTCAAATAATCCTGTAAAAAGAGCAGGATTAGAAGGTTATGGGATTAAAATTGTTGAAACAATCCCTCTGGTAATCGAATCTAATCCACATAATCAGTTCTATCTCGAAACAAAGGCTAATAAAATGGGGCACGACCTTACATGTTATAAACACATCGTTAAGGATTAAAATTTATCATTATATTTGTATGATAATAAACTATTTATGAAAAATCTCAGGATAGTATTTATGGGGACTCCTGAGTTTGCAGTTGCAACACTTGGTTCACTACTTATGAATGAAGTTAATGTTGTTACTGTTGTTACGGCTCCTGACAAACCTTCAGGCCGGGGCAGGAAGATAACAAAATCCGCAGTGAAGAAATTTGCCGAATTAAGTAATCTACCCATTTTACAACCTTCCAATCTTAAGGATCGTGATTTCATTAACTCTCTGAAAAATTTAAATGCCGATCTGTTCATAGTCGTTGCCTTCAGGATGCTACCTGAAGAGGTCTGGAAAATACCTCATCTTGGCACAATAAATCTTCATGCATCTCTTCTTCCTGATTATCGGGGAGCAGCACCTATAAATCATGCAATTATCAACGGTGAAACTCAAACCGGAGTCACAACTTTTTTTATTGATGAAAAAATAGATACTGGTAATATTCTTTTGCAGGAAGAAGTACAAATTTTCCCTTTTGAAAATGCCGGTGATCTTCACGACAGACTTATGAAACAAGGAGCCTTGCTTGTGATAAAAACTCTGAATTACATATCTAAGGAAAAGGGAAGGGAACAACCACAATCAGAATTAATTAATAAGGAAGAACCACCAAAACTTGCAGCTAAGATCCATCCGGATGACTGCATTATTGATTGGAACAGTGACCCTGTTAAAATCCATAATCTTGTCAGAGGACTGGCGCCTTACCCTTGTGCAAAATCGTGGTTCAGAAGTGATACCTCAACAATATCATTCAAGATCTTCGAGAGCCAACCCGACATTGAAAAACACTCTTTCAATCCAGGAACTATACTCACAGATGGGAAAAACTATATCAGGATTGGATGCAAGGATGGGTTCTTAAGTGTTTTAAGTCTGCAACTGGAAGGAAAGAAGCGAATGACAACTGTCGAATTTCTCAGAGGATTTAAAATAGATAATTTTACTATTCCGGTTATTGCACCGGTTTAATACTTCTTAACCAAATTTTCTTTCCTGCTTCAGGTTCTGTACCTTCTTCCATCCTGTTCATCTCATAGAGTCTCTTTAGTTTTATTCCGTATTTCTGTGAAATAAGGTACATTGTATCTCCGTCCTCTGCGGTATAAAACTCCTTTCCTGGCTCTGATTTATCCCTTTTGGGCTGAAGATAAAGTATCTGCCCTGGAACAAGTTTAAAATCATTTTTAAGTTCGTTATATTTAGATAGTTCCCATTTTAATAACTGAAACTCATTTTCAAGTTTTTCTCTTGTATCACCATCTTTAACTATTATATACTGAATTCTGTTGTTTTCCATCACTCTCGGCGCACGTGCCAATACTGCCATGTTCGCACTCTGCGATTTTACAGTTTTTTTAATACTGTCAGCCGAATGATTTGTAAGAGGTCCTTTTATTGAATCACTTGACTGGGGCGGCAGGATAGCTGCAACATACCCCCTGTCAAAATACCACAGGTTATTTTCTTCAACTGTTCTGATAAGCATATTTGCATAATCAGGATTTGTAGCATAGCCAGCCTTCTTCAATCCGTGGGCCCATGCCTTATAATCAGTTGAATTATAGCTGAACAGGAAACTATAGCGTGATACTGATTTTAAAAAATCAGAATGGTCATAAAATGACTCCTCAGCTCTTCGATATTTTCTGAAACATTCATTTCTGCTGTTATCATTATGCCTGATTGTAGGACCAGTCCAGTCATCATGACATTTGATTCCAAAATGATTATTTGCCTCTCTGGCAAGAGAGCTGTGTCCGCAATCCGATTCAATAATGCCCTGTGCAAGAGTAATACTTGCTGGTATACCAGTTCTTTTCATCTCGCTGATAGCCAAATCTTTATACGAATTTACGTAATCCTGAACCGTTTGATCAGACACTTTGGTTGATACCAGAGGTTTATAAGCTTTACAGGAAAACAGACAAGATACTAAAACCAGGTCAATGAAAATAAATAGTCTGTTTCTCATCTATATAAATTTTATGACAATAAAAAAAGTGCCTAAAGTGACTGGAGGACCTAAAGTTATAAGAATCTTTAACTTCAGGTACTTCAAACTTCATACACTACTAACTTTTTTTGCTACCTTTATAATCCTTACTGAATAAAAGTATCATGATCAGAACGAAAAATATGTCATTTTCATATACAGAATATGAAAAAACTGAAGAACTGGAGTCCGATAACATGGAACTTGTTGCCGCTGCCAGAGAAGCAGCCTTGAACGCTTATGCCCCTTATTCAAAATTCAGGGTTGGTGCAGCTGTAAGGCTCGAGAGTGGTATTATAGTCCGTGGAGCTAATGTCGAAAATGCTGCATTTCCTTCAGGGATCTGTGCTGAGAGGAGTGCTCTTTCGAACACCGTATCAAATCATCCTGATGATAAGCCTGTTGCTATTGCTATTGCATCAATGACCAGGGACGGGCTTACTGATGACACTCCCTCTCCTTGCGGTAACTGTCGTCAGGTAATAGCAGAAGAGGAGTCGAAAAACGGAAATCAGATAAAAATAATTTTATCAGGCAAAAACAAAACATTGATTATTGAAGGCATAAGCAACTTGCTTCCCTTGCAATTCGACAGAAAGAATCTGAAGATCAATCTTCTCTGACAATCAGCTGGAAACCAGCTCCATGGATATTCTTAATATTCAGATCAGGATCATCCGATAAAAACTTTCTTAGTTTTGTTATATAAACATCCATGCTCCTGGCAGTAAAATAATCATCTGAGCCCCATATCTTTTTAAGCGCCATCTCCCTGCTGATCAAAGCATTCGGATTAACAGCCAGTAATTCGAGCAATTGTGCCTCCTTAGGTGAGAGTTTCTTTTCATCGTTGCCTATTGTCAATGTCCTGAGTTTTGAGTTAAACACAAACTTACCTATATCATAAAAATCCTTTGTCCCGGCTTGAAAATCGCGTCTCAGGATGATTGCCCGAATCTTTGCCAGAAGTATATCAGTATCAAAAGGCTTTGTGACATAATCATCCCCGCCTATTCCATAACCTTTCAGGACATCCTCTTTCAGCTTTTTGGCAGTAAGAAAGATTATAGGTATGTCGTTATTAATCTTCCTTATCTCGCTCGCAATAGTGAATCCATCAACATGAGGCAGCATTATATCAAGGATACAGATATTAAAGACTCCTTTTCTGAAATGATCAATTGCATATTTTCCATCATCAACCCACTCAACAGAGTAGTCATTGATTTCGAGGTATGACTTAAGCACTGATCCAAAACTTAAATCATCTTCAACAAGAAATATTTTAACAGGTTTGTTGCTCATTTTAATTCTCCCAGTTAAATGGTAAAAATATCTCGAACCGGCTTCCTTTTCCAGGTTCGCTGAATACATTAATAGTGCCCTTGTGGGCTTCAACAATAGACCGCGCATAATTTAAACCAAGTCCGAATCCCTTGACATCATGCACATTACCTGAACTCTGACGGTAGAACCTTTCAAATATCTTACTTTGAACAGCTTTAGTCATTCCAATACCCTTATCCTCAACAGTCAGAATAATACCTTTATCCCGGTTCCTGGTAGTGATAGTGATATCAGGAAATTCCGGTGAATACTTAATAGCATTATCAAGAAGGTTATTTACAAGATTTGTTAGATGTTCACCGTCGCCATATAAATAAGGTTCTTCAGCATTCAGCTTAAGATCTATATTCCCATTTCGCTGATGAACCTGGATCTCTATAGTTTCAATAGCATGTTCAATAAGGTTATGTAATGAGACATTTTCAAACTTGAATTCTATTTCCTTTTTATCGAGAGAGGCTATCTGCAATATCGTTTCTACTTTTTTATTCATCCTGCTGTTCTCTTTTTTAATCATGCCGATGAAATGTCGAATACTTGCCTCATCATTAATTACTTTAGCATTAGTTATTGTATCCGCTGCAAGAGATATTGTAGCGATCGGAGTCTTAAACTCATGCGTCATATTATTTATGAAATCAGATTTTATCTCTGAGATCTTTTTCTGTCTTATAATAAAATACAGACTTAATGCAAAAGTCGCAAGTATAAAAAGAGAGAAGAGCATTGAACCTCCCAGCATCCACACGATTGATCCCAAAACATAATTAGTCCGTTCGGGAAAGATTACTGAAAGTACAATGTTTTTTCTAAAAATATTATCGGGAAATAACCTGACTTTATAGTTGCTCTTCAGAAAATCATTTTTTCCTGAGGTCTTAAAAGTTCCGTCCTGAACTACTCCATCTTTGATTATTGCATATTCAAATGGAGTCTCAATTCCAGCGAAAGGGAAAGATTGCTTCAGGTAGAAGTCAACCTCTTTATTGTCAAACTCAAGCGTCTTTTCCCACTGATAAACCTCCGTTATCTCCTGGTCACTCATATTTTGAAGCTCACCTCCCTTTTTTTTGACCCAGTCGAGGAACTCATTCTGACGGATATATGATGCTCTTGAATTGGTATTCATTCCTTCCCGCTGCTTAACAAGAGATCTGTTGCCTGACCTTCTTAATGGACTGACATCCAGAGTTGCCGGGGCAGAAATAATAGTGTCATTTGTTATCAGATAAGATTTGTTAACAGTAGTCACCTTTCCATTGTCTGAATTCTGGGAAACTGACTGATTGGTAATCCTTAAACTAAAATTATTACCAGGTAATGAGGAATAATTACCTATGTTTAAATAACCTGAATCATCCCCTGATGAGTCATCTATTGAAAAGGGGTCAGCTAACATAAAGTTATTAAAGAAATTCATTTTCCTCGAAGATTCCATAGAGTTTGCTGCATTGTTAAGACTGACAATAACAGCATTATAGAAACTTTCGTTTCTGATACTCACAACATTTTTAATCCACACTATCTGAACCCATATAATGCCAATAATGGATAAAAGCATCATGATGATAAGACCGGTAAATTTCTTCCTGTTCATGCTACAAAAATAAATTATAAAGTCGTTAATAAAGAAGTATTTAACTTTTCATTAACTCTTATTAACCGAATATTAACTGGAAGATCGCCAAAGTACAGTAATTTTGAAGTATAATAAATCAACCATACATGCCATGAGAAGAATGATCAAAATTATTTATGCCTCTTTTTTGATATTTATGCTATCTGCAGCATTGGTTTCGGCACAGGATAAAAAAACCGAACAAAAAATAAAAGTAATAGTAGAAGACGGATCAGGAACAAAGGTAATAATTGACACAGTTTACAAGGATACTCCGGCACCGGATTCAATAAAGCTGAAGGATGGAACTGTCATATTTACGAAACATGAGGGGGATGGCGCCGATACAAGACATAATAAAGGAAAGAAAAATTATTTTGTAACTTATTCCACTGACGGGACAAATGAAGGGAAAGAGGCTCATGAGGTTACGGTTATAAGCACTGATTCAATACGTTCAAATAAAGGAGGCGACAGCAATGATGTAATTTACTATACCAATTCAGACAAAAGCAGAGGTGGTGAAAAAGTCGAAGTTATTATGAAGGGTACAAAAGAGGATGGTGATAATGACTCATTAGCTGATAAAACCAGGATAGTAATCGCAAAAGATGGTATGGTAGTCACTATAGAAGGTAATGATGAAGCAAAAGCGCAAGAGCTGGCGAAGGAGGTCGAAAATAAGCTTGGCATTAACAGCGAAGGATCAGAAAAAAAGGAGACAGTAAAAGTTGAATCAAAAAAGACAATTAAGAAATAGCAACTCCGATCAGTTTAGTTTTTTCAACTCAGAAGATGAGCCAGATTTTCCGGCTCATCTTCTTTATTTAACCGAATCCATGAATACAGGCCATATATCCCCTTCGGGAAAATGGGCTATAATTTTGATAGCTTCTTTTTTAACCGGATGAATAAACTCAAGTCTTCGAGCAAACAGGCTTATCCCTCCATCTTCATTGGAACGCGAGAATCCGTATTTCAGATCTCCTTTGACCGGGCATCCTATTTTAGCCAGCTGGGCTCTTATCTGATGGTGCCTTCCAGAATGAAGTTCAACTTCAAGGAGGTAATACTTTTCTGATCTTCCTATAAGTTTGTAAGTAAGACTTGCCTCTTTTGAACCTTTTACCTCAGTATCATACACATATGTTTTGTTTTGTGTCTCATTTTTCTTAAGAAAATGGGTAATTGTCGCCTCGTCTTCAGGTGGTCGTTCTTTTACAATTGCCAGGTAAATCTTTTTAACCTGCTTCGTTTTGAACATCTCATTGAGCCGTGAGAGTGCCTTGGATGTTCGTGCAAAAAGCATTACACCACTCACCGGTCGATCGAGTCTGTGAACCACCCCGAGGAAAACTTCTCCGGGTTTCTTATACTTCTCTGCAAGGTATTTTTTAATTTCGACATCCAATGGGGCATCACCTGTTTTGTCGCTTTGAGCCAGGTCAGAAGATCTTTTGTAAACTGCTATTATATGATTGTCTTCGTATAGTATTTCTGCCATCTCAGCTTTTATTAATACTGCTCTTTTTCGTTAGGAAAGTCCTGAGATCTTACATCAGTAATATAAGCCTGTACGGCACCCTTTATCTCCGCATAAAGATTATGATATCTCCGGAGGAACCGGGGAGAGAATTCCTGGGTTATACCGAGCATATCATGAAGTACCAGTACCTGTCCGTCAGTCTTTCCACCTGCGCCAATACCTATCAGAGGAATTTTCAGGCTGTTTGTGACTTCTTCTGCCAACTTAGCCGGTATTTTCTCAAGTACTATTGCAAAACAACCTGTTTGTTCAAGTAACCTGGCATCTTCCATCAGTCTGCGAGCTTCCTCTTCTTCTTTTGCCCTGACGACATAGGTGCCGAATTTATGAATAGCCTGAGGTGTCAGTCCAAGATGACCCATAACAGGAATTCCTGCAGAGAGTATCCTCTCAATTGATTCGACAACCTGAAGGCCTCCTTCTAACTTTACTGCATGAGCACCGGTCTCCTTCATTATCCTTATCGATGAGACTAATGCCTCTTTGGAGTTCCCCTGATAAGTGCCGAATGGCAGATCTACAACAACCAATGCTCTCTTGACAGCCCTTACAACAGAGGCGGCATGATATATCATGTTGTCGAGAGTAATTGGCAGTGTTGTATCAAAACCAGCCATTACATTTGAGGCGGAATCACCAACCAGTATTACATCTATTTCCGCTTCATCAAGAATCTTTGCTATTGAATAGTCATAAGCTGTCAGCATAGCAATCTTTTCACCTTTTAATTTCATCTCATTCAAAACATGAGTTGTGACCCTCCTTACAGATTTATGTATCGGCATAGTAATAAATGTGTTAATTTAATGGATCAAAGTTACAGATTTGATTTGGATGATACATCTTCAGACTATTAACTTTTTAATTTGGCAGACTCAGTCAGTCATTCTGTCGTTTTGTCATAAAAAACATGAAAAACTTTAATGGCATAATCATTGCAGATTCATCATCGTACACTTTTTTATACAAGATAGAATGAAACCGGCCTGCAAACATTCAGGCTTTATTCAAAATATCAAAATGAAATTTTAAAAATTATTATAAAATGGGAAAAATAATTGGAATTGATCTTGGAACTACAAATTCCTGCGTAGCAGTGATGGAAGGTAATGAACCTGTTGTAATCCCCAATAGTGAGGGGAAAAGAACCACTCCTTCAATCGTTGCATTCGTTGAAAACGGAGAACGTAAAGTCGGCGATCCGGCTAAGCGACAGGCTATAACCAATGCAAAGAAGACTGTATTCTCAATCAAGAGGTTTATGGGTGAAACCTACGATAAAGTTACAAAAGAAATTAAAAGGGTATCATATACTGTTGTTAAGGGCGAGAATAATACGCCCAGGGTGAAAATTGACGACCGTCAGTATTCGCCTCAGGAGATTTCTGCAATGATTCTTCAAAAGATGAAGAAGACAGCGGAAGATTATCTCGGACAGGAAGTAACCGACGCGGTTATCACTGTTCCTGCATATTTCAGCGATTCACAGCGCCAGGCAACAAAAGAAGCAGGCGAGATAGCCGGATTGAATGTAAAAAGGATAATAAATGAGCCAACAGCCGCTTCCCTTGCTTATGGGTTGGACAAGAAATCACAGGATCTTAAAATAGCTGTATTTGATCTCGGAGGCGGAACTTTTGATATATCAATTCTTGAACTCGGAGATGGCGTATTCGAAGTTAAATCAACAAATGGAGATACCCATCTTGGAGGTGATGATTTTGATCATCTGATAATCGACTGGATGGCAGAAGAGTTTTTAAAAGAAGAAGGCGTTGATCTGAGAAAGGATCCAATGGCATTACAACGTTTAAAAGAAGCGGCCGAAAAAGCAAAAATTGAACTTTCAAGTTCAACAACAACTGAGATTAATCTTCCTTACATTATGCCTGTTAATGGAATTCCAAAGCATCTTGTAAAGACACTCACCAGGGCAAATTTTGAAAAGATTTGCGATAAACTCATCCAGGCTTGCATTGAACCTTGCAAGATTGCACTTAAAGATTCAGGCCTTTCTGTATCAGAAATAGATGAAGTACTTCTTGTCGGAGGTTCTACCCGTATACCCGCAATTCAACAGCTTGTTGAAAAATTCTTTGGCAAGGTCCCATCTAAAGGTGTAAATCCCGATGAAGTTGTAGCCGTTGGAGCTGCAATACAAGGAGGAGTACTTACCGGGGAGGTAAAAGATGTTCTTCTGCTTGATGTTACACCATTATCCCTTGGAATAGAAACAATGGGAGGTGTAATGACCAAACTGATTGAATCAAACACCACTATTCCTACCAAGAAAACAGAGGTGTTTACAACTGCAGCTGATAGCCAGCCATCTGTTGAGATACATGTCCTTCAGGGTGAAAGACCTATGGCTGCAGGTAATAAAACTATCGGTCGTTTCCATCTCGACGGTCTGCCACCTGCCCCCAGAGGTGTTCCTCAGATCGAGGTAAGCTTTGATATTGATGCAAACGGGATTTTACACGTTGCTGCCAAGGACAGAGGTACAGGTAAAGAGCAGAGAATCAGAATAGAAGCTTCATCCGGATTAAATGATGAGGAGATCAGAAGGATGAGAGACGAAGCCAAAGCCAATGCTGAAGCAGACAATAAGGCAAAAGAAAAAGTCGATAAGATAAACACCGCTGACAGTATGATATTCACTACTGAAAAGCAACTGAAGGAATTTGGTGATAAACTGCCAGCTGACAAGAAACCTGCAATTGAAAGCGCACTTGCAAAGCTGAAGGAAGCTCACAAATTACAGGATGTGGATGCCATTGATAAAGCCCTTGCTGAATTGAATTCGGTATGGCAGGTAGCTTCGGAAGAGATGTACAAAACTGCACAGAATACAGAACAGACAACAGCTCAACCAGGTGCCGAACAACCCTCTGGCAATAATACAAAATCGGGGAACGAAGAGGTAACCGATGTTGATTTTGAAGAGGTAAAATAAATATTAATTGACTTTATTATAAGAGGTTGGAAAATATTCCAACCTCTTTTTTTGTTTTCTTTCTTAAGTTATCCATCTTCAAAAAACCCTTTGTGAACCTTCGTGATAGCACCATCGCGGCAGCCTGGCACCTGCGCTAAAATAGCCTGCAAGGCTATTTCTAAACGCTTGGTCCCCTTTGTGGTAAAAACTAATTTATGTAACCATAAAGGATCACAAAGTAAAAATCAAAGAATTACAAAGTTAAAACAGACAGATGGACTTTTAAAAGACAAATATTTTGCTTATAGAAATCACTTGCAATTTTTTGTACTTTTATCTTAAGTTTTGCGTTTTCTTAATATGAAACTTAAATTATTTATAATAGCCTCTCTTTTAGCTATTTCAGTCATAGCCAACTGCCAGACTGAAACCAAAATGAATATTACGGATCAACAGGGAAGAAAACAGGGCCACTGGATTAAAAAATATCCAAATGAAACAATACTTTACGATGGCTTTTTTAAAGATGATCACCCTGTAGGGGAGTTTAAAAGATATTACGATGACCAATCTCTAAAATCTGTTCTGGTATATAGTGACGATGGCATAAAGGCGATAGCAACTATTTACCACCCAAATGGAAATGTTTCCTCAAAAGGAACCTATATAAACCAGATGAAAGAGGGCAAATGGCAATTCTTCTCAGATTTTACCAATGGTTTTCTTGTTTCTGAGGAATACTATGAAAAAAATCTTAAAAACGGATTATCTCTTAAGTTCTTTCCCGATAGTACCATTGCAGAAAGAATCACCTATTTAAAGGATATAAAACAGGGAGAATGGATCAGATACTATCCATCCGGTGCTGTCTGCATTAAATCAAATTATCTTGATGGAAAACTAAATGGCAGATTTGAAGTTAGATTCGAAAATGGCAGTATAGAATATTCCGGGCAATATAAAAATGATTCAAGGGATGGCCAGTGGGTTATATTTAACAACAATGGCACTGTTAAGTACAAAATAGAGTACATGGCCGGAGTTACAAAGGATCGTCAGATGGAGAATGATGAATCGAACTTTTTAGACTCTCTTGAAATGAACAGGGGAAAAATTACTGACCCTGATAAAACCGGAGTCATCAGGTAATGAAAACTTTCAATCATTTGATCAAAACCAGGGCTAACATAGTAATTGCTATGTTTTTATTATTCACATCCTATTGTATGTACGGGCAAAATCCGACCTTTTCATATTTTTACAGAATTTATTTTCGTGATAAAGGAGAAAATGTTGCTGGCAAATTTTCAGCAGCCGATCTTCTTGCTACCAGAGCAATAGACCGCAGACAAAAAGCCGGAATTCCGGTGCCTGATTTCACGGATCTGCCTGTGAGCAAAATTTACCTGGATGAAATATCACTTTTGGGGCTTAAGCTTCATACTTCTTCAAAATGGATGAACACGGCCCTTTTTAAATCACAGTACACATACGATATAAAAAAACTTCTTGATTTACCATTCGTAATTGATGTTAAAATTGTTAAAACTCCTGGAAAAAAGAATAAATTTAATGACAAACTCGATTTTCAGATAATACAGACTGATTTACCCCCATACGACCGCCCTATTACTATGATTAATGGTTATCCAATGCACAATTCAGGATATGATGGGAAAAATATTCTGATAGCGATACTTGATGGTGGCTTTCTAAATACTGATCTGATCTCTTCATTAAATGATCTGCGGGCCCGGAATGGAATTAAAAGAACTTACGATTTTGTAAAAAAGAATGGATCAGTTTATAATGCAAGTGTACATGGTACTGCAGTTCTTTCTGTTCTGGCTGGTAAAATTCCAGGGAAAATTGAAGGAACAGCTCCCGGAGCAGATTACATTCTGCTTAAAACAGAAGATGTTGAGTCAGAGTTCCCATGTGAAGAAGATTTTTGGGCCGCCGGTGCTGAATTTGCTGATAGCACGGGTGCTGATATAATTTCATCGTCACTTGGCTACTTTAATTTTGATGATCCGTCTCTCAATTACAAATATTCAGATCTCGACGGGAATACTGCCTTTGTGACCAGAGTTGCTGATATTGCTGCGTCAAAAGGTATTCTTGTGGTCAACAGTGCTGGGAATGAAAGGAATCTGGATTGGAAACGAATTATTTTCCCGGCAGATGGAGACAGTGTAGTTGCTGTAGGAGCTGTCGATGGTAATAATATAATCTCAGATTTCTCATCAGCTGGCCTGTCAGCCGATGGCAGAATTAAACCTGATAATGTTTCAATGGGGGTTAATGTGCCGGTCCAGACATCCGATAATTCCATTGGCAGGTCAAGCGGGACTTCATTTTCGTGTCCGGTATTAAGCGGTATCGCAGCTTGTCTGATGCAAGCAGTCCCTCAGGCAATAAGTAATGACATCATTAAAGTACTGCATTCGTGTTCTGACAGGTATAATATCCCCGACTCACTTTATGGTTATGGTATTCCGGATATCGTTACTGCTCTAAATGAACTTCAGACAAAGTATATAAAAATTCCTGGAAATGGAATAATAACTTTCCCAAACCCAACTACCGGAGAGTTTGAAATAATCTTTTCCTATCCACCTGAAAAAGTTAGTTTTGAGATTTTTTCTATCACAGGGAAATTGTTATTCAGTAAAGACCTTACTGATTATGCCGGAAGGACTCTGATTATCACAGAATTAGAGCACAGGGAACCGGGTGTCTATTTTTTAAGAATTGTAAACGAAACCGGAGTAAGTGTTCGGAAAATAATCAAACTAAAAAACTGATCATGACTGAAAAAATTTCATTAACTGAATTACAGCTGATCATAAGAGATTCTTTGTATATGGCATTACCGGACGTATATTGGGTAATAGCAGAAATCTCGGAACTTAAGGAAAACTATGCAGGGCATTGTTACCTTGAACTAATTGAGAAACAATCTGATGAACAAAATGTCAGGGCACGTGTAAAAGCAATAATCTGGAGTAACAGATACCGATTCATCAAAGCATTTTTTGAAAATGCTACAGGAGAGTACCTGAGAGAGGGACTTAAAATACTTGTAAAAACA
>Ga0302284_1000566_pt1 | contig 17241 bp, 5 predicted proteins | sample III_Fen_E2_1_FD_198760 | JGI IMG/M metagenome (GOLD analysis project Ga0302284, IMG submission 198760) | Peat permafrost microbial communities from Stordalen Mire near Abisko, Sweden - III_Fen_E2_1 | ecosystem: Environmental > Terrestrial > Soil > Wetlands > Permafrost | place: Sweden: Abisko...
ATTTTTCCTCTCGAGCCTTTATATCGCTAGAAGGTACATTTTAAGAGCAACAGCAGTCTCATGAGCTTTTTAATCTCCAAGACTATCTATCATCTGAACAATGAAACTGAAATCTGAGATTTAAGGTGTAGTTGGGTTTTCGATTGAAACCTCAAAGAATCCCTTAGCAGCGTTCACATATTCTACCTATTGAATATGATTGAACCCTTTCAAGCTAATAAATTAATCCTCACCTTTCCAGTTGTATTTCAGGAGCTTAAAGTCTATTATGATCCCTCCTCTGATGAAATACCTATGCTCATTATCTAGAGGGCGGTCAATCAGCTACACAGCATAGAAGTCTTTCTAAATGAACTTAGGTTTATTGTTTATTTTGAGAGTGTCATGTTTTTTCGATGTTTTTGTATTTCTCTCTTGGGGTTTATTTTCCTCTGATTGCCTTGTCATCTCCTTATCTTTCTTTTACTAACTTAGTAATCATATTCATGTTCCTAAAATATCTCAACCAAATTATTAATAATAATAATAATAATATCAAAATATTTCATGTATGAGATAATTGAATTAGGTTACTAATGATGTTTACTTTTTTGAAATGAGATAGATTCTTCCTTAGCTGCTGTTCTAGTCATTAAATTTGTTAAATTAGCTTTTCTCATTGGAGAAAGAAAAAAATCATAATTTAATATCCACAAGATTCAAAGCTTATGAATGTGTGTTTGTTCATCTCTTTCTCTCAGTTTCAATGAAATTAAGAAATATTAATAAAAAACAAAATTGTCTCTCATTCCTCTTCAATCACAAAAATAATTAATTCTAAGTTAATTTGATTATTCGAAACCAAAAAACAATCATTCTATTTGATTCTTCCTTCTTAGTATTGCTGAAGCAAATTATTTTATGATATGATATGAAGGTCGTTTTAAACGATCATTCTTGATAATGGAAATCGAATATGTATTTTTTTTTAAAAGGGGTATTATTAATTCAAATTTTGTTTTTAAAACACTAGAAAATACTACAAGATTAAAAAAATGTTTTATGTGGGGTGGGAGGGAATAGCAAGCTTATTTTCAAATGTGAATATGATGTATTCATTTTTGTAAATTATTAAATAATTGGCAAGGCTGTGGACAAAAAATTAAAAAAATGTTGATATAATTGCCCTTAGAATTCTTAAAAAAATACATGAATTAATGATAGCTTCATTTTTCATTTAATTAATTTAGTCTTTGTAGGAATTTTATAATTAGTAGTAATTCAGATGTGCAAGGATATCTCATGGACTGGAAATTGAAGGAGAAGTTAGTGATTGAGAGGATGTCTTCATATTGGAACTATTAATTGAAGTATTAATAGGCTATGTTGTAGGTGTCTATGATGGTTTTGAGGGATAAAACTTTTCTATGAAATATTCGCTTTGCGCTTAGTATCTAAAGTCTTACAGGAGAGACTTTCCAGGGCCCATAAAACAGTTTAGTTTCTGCAGAAAGAGCTAATTCATGAGATGTTGCTGTTGGATGGCATCTAATTTTGCTACGATAAGGAAGTCATTCATGCGATCTAGATAGTTACTCAATCGATATCTTTCGAAAGTAAACTCCAAGTCAAAAATATAATTGTTCAGAGTGATATGTCGAAGTTGCCTTTTCACTGTCACACACTCAGGCTCGAGTGAGCCAGGATTTGATAAGTAAGTGTTGAGTTCGTGAGCCTTGATTTCAAGAAATGAATCAATGCATGGATCCACAAATAAGACTCCATTCTCTAAGAGCACTCTAATTAGTTCTGCCTGGTCAACTTATCCGAGTACTATTCGTAAAGCTGCTTCACTAACTCCATAATTAGACAAGGCGTAATGATTTTCAGTCGCTTTGATCACAAAATAAAATTAAGCAGTCTTTCTGACGTTTTCCCTCTACATTATTTCAGCTACCTTCTGCCTACTCTTTTCGAAATTCCAATCATTCAATTCTTATTTACCAAGCTAAAGTACTGGATCATTCTATGTGAGCCCTAATAGACTTTGAGCATCTTATTGCCCTTTAATATAATAATTTTTATCTTGTTGATTTTTCCTCTTGAGATCTTAAATCGCTAGAAGGTACTTTTTAAGAGCAACAGCAGTTCCATGAGCTTTTTAATCTCCAAGACTATCTAGCATCTGAACAATGAAACTGAAATCTGAGATTTAAGGTACAGTGCTTTCTATTTAAACCTCAAAGAACCCGTTAGCGTTGGCAAATTATACTGATTGGATATGATTAAACCCTTTCAAGTTAAAAAATTAATCTTCACCTTTCCAGTTGTATTTCAGGAGCTTAAAGTCTATCATGATCCCTCCGCTGATGAAGTACTTATGCTCATTAGCTAGAGGGCTGCTAACCAGCGACACTGTATAGAAATCTTTCTAAATGAACTTAGGTTTTTTGTTTCTTTTGCGAGTTTCATGTTTTTTCTAAGCTTTTGTATTTCCTTCGAGGGGTTTATTATCCTCTGATTGCCTTGTCATCTCCTTACCTTTCTTTTACTAACTTAGTAATCAAAAATGTATGTTCCTAAATAATCTCAACCAAATTGTTAATAGCGATATCAAAATCCTTCGTGCATAAGCTAATTGAATTAGATTACTAATATTGTTTTCGTTTCTGAAATGAGAAATATTCTTCCTTAGCTGCTGTTTCTAGTTATTAAATTTGTTAAATTATCTTTTGGATCATTGAAGAAAAAACAAATCATAATTGAATATCCACAAGATTCAAAACTGATGAATGTGTGTTTGTTCTTCCCTTTCTCTCAATCCCAATAAAAGTATGAAATTTAAATAAAAAAACATAATTGTCTCTCCTTTCTCATTCAATTCACAAAAATAATTCATTCTAAGTTAATTTCATTTTCGAAACCAAAAATAATTCATTCTAAATTGATTCGTCCCTCTTAATATTGCTGAAATATAGATAAGGAACAATCCTCTGAAGTAAATTCTAACATTTGAATTTTCTAAGAAACTATTTTTAGCATTTTTATTAATGACCTCAAGACTAAATGTACTACAATACTACCCCCTACATTTTATAAATGATTTCTTTTTTTTTTTCTTTTTCTAAATTATAAATTAGTGATAAATTTTTGATTTTACAAATGTTTATTTGTTGAGAATTGTTCTACAGGTGGTCATCTTTAAGAAAAATGGAGCTAATAATTATCTTTCATTAAAAATAAATATTCATTCAAGAATGGTTAATCTTAAGCATACCCAGCATCAGGATTTATGATTATCAAAAGTTATTCCAATTAATTATTAGGTTCATTAGTAGTGAAACCCCACGGCATTCATGTCAAAATCAAAAAAATAGCTCCTCAAATTGTTCCTTAAAATTATTCTTCAAATCAATTTGATTTCCACTAATCTTTTAGATTTTCTTTAGATCTTTCTCTTTGATTTTTAAGCTGCTTTCATTTTAAGCTCTAATATTTTCAGATAATTAAGCTTCATGATGCTATTTATTAGAGTCTCAACAGCAATAAGATCAATTTTATTTTAACTTAAATCTATATAAAGATTAGATAAATTTGCCAGTTTAAGAATGGCTTATGAAATTGAAATTACACCTGCATTTTCTATTTTATTGTTGCTTAGAATTAACTAGAAATGCTTGAGATTATGAAGTTTTGAAATAGAAATAGATAGCATCTCTATTTCAGAATCACCTATAAAACAACTTATCATAGAAAGAGAAAGACTACCTAGATTTAGCACTTTTTCAATACAACCAGCCAACAATTAGACTCCAAGCTTCTCAATTGGATTTTAATTTAATCTAATGGTTAGATATATCAAGCTAGTAAGAGTTTAAAGACCATTGGAAATATGTTCTATTCCTTTATGTCCAATACTGTTTTCATTCAACGAAAGTTCAAGCCTTGATAGAGATACAAGAAATTTTAAGCCATTCGAAATATTGTAGGCTCCTGTATCTCCAATTTTGTTACCATCCAGGTTCAAAACTAATTTAGAAATAGTTACTAACTTAGATAGACACACTTCAAGATGTGTTAAAGCATGAGAATCGATTGAAGTTTTTGCAAGACTTAATTCTAAGATTGAAAGGAATTACAAAGTCTACAAGGCTTTAAAAATGTCTTCTAAACCATCAGAAATTCTGTAATTTCTATCGAAATTGAGATAGATTTATTTAATATTGATTAAGTCTGAAAAATCAAATGTAATATGCTATTATTATCTTCCTTAGTAGTTTATTTAACAGGAGGCTAGCGAAAGATTCAAGTATTGAAGTTGAGAGAGTTTCGATATGGCTTGAAATATACTTTCCATTTCCTCATGTTAGATCAAATTGTCATCCAACAATAATTCAAGGCAATTCAGTTAGTTTAATCTCGAAATGCAAGAACCTAGGTGAAAAAATTAAGAGCTAGAAGCCTTATTTCTTCTAAGTCCTAAAATCAAGGAAGAAAGCTTAGTCATTTTAGATATTGCAGATAAGAGAGATTGTAATTCCACTGCGTAGATATTTTTATTTTCTAAAAATAGCTCAAGGCTAAGAAGATTAGGTAACTTTTCTAATCCAAAAGATACATCTTTTTCTGTTAAACATTCAACTGAACCCGCGCTTAGATTCAACGAAAGATGATTGAGCTAATGGAGATGAGAAATTTCCTTGGATATTGCAACTACTTCGTTTTTATATATTTTAGTGCATGAAATATCAACTGAGAGATGCCTTACATGCGTAAGTGAAGAGATAACTGGCCAAAAATATTCTCCTCGATATTCTTGGAAATAAGGAATTGATATGTTGATAGTAACATCCCTAGTATTCTTGAGATTCTAGAAAATGAATATCATCTTTTCTCGCTCAGATGGTCCAATCTCAGAAGTGGTAATATTCAAAAGAATACTCGGTAGCTTGAGGAAATATTAAATATTCTAAGCAAGAAATTATTTTTCTCTCATTTATCTAATAGGGCATAAATAATGTGATGTCTGTCTCATATTCAGACTAACTTTTTAGATTAATGTAATAATATTAAAGTTGATAAACTTTTTCTCTTTAGATTTCCGAATCTACAACACTTTTTAATTACATTAAACAAAAAACATCTAATTAAAAGTCCTGTCACTATTGTAGTTCTTATTAATATTGATAAGAAAAGAGTGTTAGGTTAAATAACAAAAGAATTGTTTTTTCTAGATGAAAAAAATAATTAATGAGAGTATTAAATGGGACAAAAAAAGTTAATAATGGTTTTTGATTATTTGGGTTAATTGAAATACAGGTGTTATGTGTTTGCCTTTATGAATGAATGAATTTGAATCAGCATCCCACATTGATTTAATTAATAGTTTCATTGTATTAGTTGTATTTTTTGAGTAGTAATTCAGATGCTCAAGGTAATCTCATAGACTGGAAGTTGAGGGAGAAGATAATGTTTGAGAGGATCCCTTCGTAGTAGAACTAGTGATTGCTGAGTTCGTTGGCTTTGTTGTAGGAATCTATGATGGTTTTGAGGGATAAAATTTCTCTGCGAAATATTCGCTTTGCGCTTAGTATCTAAAGTCTTACAGGAGGGATTTTGTAGGAACCATAAAGCAGTTAAGTTTCTGCAGGAAAAGCTGATTCATGAGAAGTTACTGCTGGATGGCATCTAATTTTGCCACGATAAGGAAGTCATTCATGCGGTTTTTATAATTACTCAGTCTATAGCTTTCGTAAGTGAATTCCAAGTCAAAGACATAATTGTTTAGTGTGATATGTCGAATTTGTCTTTTCACTGAGATAAATTCAGGTTAGAGAACCCTAGGGTTCTATAAGAAACTGTTGATTTATCTAGCTTTATTATCAAGAAACAAATCAATGCATGGATTAACAAATAAAACTCCATTTTCTAAGAGCAATCGAGTTATTTCTGACTGATCAACTTACCCTAGTACCATTCTAATAGCTGTTTCACTAATCCCAAAATGAGAAAATGCAGAATTTTCTTCAGTTGCTTTGACTACAAAATAAAACTAAGCATTTTTTCTGATGTTTTCCCTAGACATTATTTCTTCTACCTTCAGCATACTCTTTTCGAAACTCCAATCATTAAGTTATTACTCGCAAAGCTGAAGCGCTGGGTTATTTAATTCGAGTTCTAATTCGCCTTGAGTTCCCTATTACCCAATAATCGAATTATGATTATCTTGTCTGTTTTTCTTCTCGAGCATTTAAAGAGCGAGAAGGTAATTTTTCAGAGCAATGGCAGTCCCATGAGCTTTTTAATCTCCAAGACTATCCAGCATTTAAATAATGAAGCTAAAATCTGAAATTTAGGGAGCAGCATTTTCTATTGAAACCTCAAAAAATCCCTTAGCTGAGGAAAACTCAACTGATTGAAAGCGATGGAACCCTTTCAAGTTAAAAAATTTATCCTTTCCTTTCCAGTTATTGTTTAGCAGTTCAAAGTCTATCAGGACCCCTCCGCTGAGGAAGTACTTATGCTCATTATCTAGAGGATGGCAAACCACCTACACAGTTTTAAAGTCTTTCTGAACTAACATAAGTTTCTTTTTTCTTTTGCGAGTTTCATGTTTTTTCGATGATTTTGTATTTTCATCTAGGGGTTTATTATCCTCTAATTGCTTTGTCATCTCCTTACCTTTCTTTTACTAATTTAGTAATCAAAAATGCATGTTTCTGTTCAAAATTAATTTATCTCAATTTTTTCAGCCAATCGACTCTTTGTGCAAGAGTAGATTAATAAAGTTTACTAATCTAGTTTACTTTTTAGCATATGGAATAATTTCTTCCTTGAATGCTACGTTTAAGCATTTAATGTTTAAAATGAACTTATCTCGTCGAAGGGGTAGCAGGAGAAAAAAAGATAATTTGACATCCACAAAACTCAAAACAAATCAGTATTTTCAATTGAATTTATTTCATTTTGCTGGGCAGCAATTCTAAAGTTCTTTTTAAAAGACTTCCTTTCTCCTTATTAATTAAAAAGCCTCTAAAAATCACAAATGTATTAATATGAGATAAATCACCTTACATATTTTGCTGCTTTAGGAGATTAGCTTTATTTCACTTCAGAAAAAAGAATACTTAACTATTCTGCATTCTTTCAATAACTTTTATAAATATCATTTTTCATATCACCCCAATTAAATGTAAGAATCTTTCTGTTTACACTTTTCATATCATTCTTTTTTAGATTTGCGAAGTAGCTCATTTGATTTCTTTCAAAGAACATTATTATTTCCAAAAATAAAGGTTATCTTTTTTTTTTAAATAGATAAAAAATATATCTAATCATTCATTTTTCTTATGATAAATTATTTTTAGGAAAGTTTATATTTTCTCAACATCTTATGATATCCTTATTCGTTTATCAATTGCTTTTAGTATTACTTTGTACTCGTTATTTAGTTTACTGAAGGCAATTATATCAGCTCTCATCCAAAACATATGAGAAAAGACAAAAAATTAATAATTAGATTAATTATCCCCTCCCTTCATCACTTCCCCTATTTTTATTTTTTTTGAAAAATAATTCATAAAAAGAATCAGAAAAGCAAAAAATACATCTAAGAAACTAAGCTTGATAGTAAATACCAACTCATATTATCTTGTTTGAATAAAAAGATCCTAATCGATTAATTCTTTTCATCAATTCATGTGATAACATTTAGAAAAAAAGATCCGAATTTGTTAGTTGAGTTGCAAAAATAAATTATCAATAGATTACTAATACTTATGGCATGAGGTATCTTTTCTAAAAAATCTTGAATTCTAGATTGTTCACACACTAAAGAGAAATAAACAGAATTTAGAGAGGAAGATTCCCTTGGCCAAACTAGAATACGCTTTTCTTCTGAAAGGATTCTGATTCAAGAAATTGAAGATTCATTAATTAAGATATTCCAAAGGCAAGCTGCTAAACTCTTATATCAGAAACTTAATTTGATGAAAGATTAATGCTAAAAAAAATTATATTTGATAGGGAAGATATCTTTAAGCAATAATTTAAACACCTTCGTCAATGATATTATTATCGAAGAATGCAAAGAAAGTTTTCCAGATTGATGAGCTTGGATATTGTTTATGAAAGATGCCTGCATCTTTTTGTAATAATTGAAGTAAATTTCTGATGTTATCAAATAATACTCCTTTTTTGCGCATTTTTTGAAATACAAAAGATAATTGATTAAGAAGAGAAGAAATTAAAAAAACAAATATTTCTAGAAAAAATACTGACATATTAAAGCAATTGTTAAATGATAGAGGAAGAATCATCAGATGCTCAAGCAAAAAGTTAACTCTCAAGCTCTTTAGATATCAGGAAAGTATCTTAACTTTCATTCTTTTAGCATCCAGATCCGCTCAGTATCAGCAATATTAATTTCAACTTCAACGACAAGGAAATCTAAGAACATGAAATTCAATTGCTTGTCAACATTCTTTCTAAGTTCACAAACGCCTTGAACCTTTCTTTGGGTCTTCAAAGTAATAAAATCACTAGCGCTTGTGCGTAAGCTCTTTCTGATTGCATAACTAAACTTACTTCCATTTCTTCATTCTATTTAAATCTTTCCTCTCGTTAAATCAATCAACTAAACTTGGAGCCAATATTAAATGGTATTTATTCTCTTAGCCACCTCTCAAGTTTATCTTTGGTTCTTGAAAAATCGCACTTAATGAGTATCGAAGAACAAAGTCTTTACAAGACTGTCTTGCAGTTTCGCTACTTGATACATCTAGATCTTGATTTAATTTCAAGCAATATATCTCCTGAAGGAATCAAACAAATCTCATTCGCTATCTCTAAGCTTTTCAATCTTCAGAGCCTGAGCTTGCATCTCAGTCTAAATAAAATGGGTAGTCATTTAATTCAATATCTTTCAACATCGCTTTCATAGCTCCTTAAGCTTCAAAAGCTCAATTTAGGATTGATTTAGTAATCTCGAGAATTCTTAAACATTGAAAAACTTTTTTAAGGCATCTTAAAGCTCAAAAATCTTAACAATCTTACATTAGATCTTTTGAGCGAGGATATTAAAGCTTCCGATTCAAAATCACTGTTAACAACACTTTAGAGTCTTGAAAAACTTACAACTCTGCGTCTTTTCTTTAGAGAGGATAAGAATAACTATGAACTAATAAAGATACTTAAAGATGGGATATTTAATATTTCAAATTTAATTACTTGCTCTTTTTCTATTGAGAAGACTGGAATATAATATGAAGATATTGCATACTACAATAAGTATGTTTAAAATGAGAAAAAAGGATTTTACCTTTATTTAGATGAATAATAATTAAATGACTCTGAAGCTGAGGTTATCTCATAAGGAATAAATAAACTCAACAATGTAATTGACTTAGATTTATAGCTTTCTGAAAACTAAATCACAGCAACTGGAGCATCGAATCTCTTTCTTGCTATTTCTCACCTCAGTAGCCTCTAAAGTCTTAAACTTGGATTGGGATAAAATAGAATTGACAATTCTGGATTTTAAAGTCTTTCCTTAGGACTCTCTAGACTTTTATAGCTTAAACTTCTGTAGATTAATCTTTCTGATAGCGACATAAATGAAACTGGCTCATAGCATATCTCAAAAGGCATAGCCCATCTGAAAAGCCTTACAACTCTATCTCTCGTCCTTTCATCATGTAACATAAATATTCTAGGAGCAATTCATATTGCTATTGGAATTTCTCATCTGCCCTTACTTGAGACTCTCTTTTTAGGCCTTTCATATAATTCCATTTAGGATGAAGGGATTCAAAATATTGCAGGAAGTCTTTCGAGGTTATATTAACTCAAATATTTGAGAATTTCCTTAAGAGATTGCCAAATCACAAAGATTGGAACCAAACAATTCTTTTAGATTTAATAGAATACCAATCTATTAGTGCTGACATTTGTGGGTGGAGGATAACCAGAGCTTAGATTGGCTAATAATTTTGCAATAAAATATCTCAAAAGGAGTGTCATGCTTAAATTTGCATATTGATTAACAGTAAGTTGTGTTTAAGATATTGCATCCATCTATGCTCGTCAGAAAATAGATATTTTATGTTTTCGAACATATCTTTCTTAATTAAAAATGCACAAATTAAAAATAAATAAACAAATAAATTAAAAATTAAATTTGATCTCAAATGAATTCAATTTAATTGTGAGGGCATTTGATGAAGCAATTAGTGATATTATCATCAAATTTACCAGATTCGAAGAGTATTTTTAGTTTAATATCTGAAAAATTAATTTGGGGTAATTTTTGAAATGCTAACAAATAATTGAATAGGAAGATAACCACCACATTTGAAGAAATAAAATAACAAATAGTTTTAAGAAGAACACTTTCTTTTTCTAAAAGACTGTTGAAATGATAGAGGAAGAACAATCAGACACTAAACTCTCAAGCACTTTATCTATTTGGAATGAATCTTAGCTTTCTTCCTTCTATCATCCCGATCAGCTCAGCGTCAGCCATATTAATTTTTACTTCAACAACATGTTAATTGAAGATCATTCTATTCAAATGCTTGATACTTTCCTTTCGAAATTCAAGAATGTCTCGAATCTTTCTTTGCACCTTCAAAATAATGAAATCACGAGTATTGGGGCTTAAACCTTATCTGATTGCATAGCTAAACCTACTTCAATATCTTCCCTCTATTTAAATCTTTCCGTTGGCAAAAAACACCTAACCATCAAGTAATAAATCTTGGAGCCAATATTGAATTGTATTTATTCTCTCAGTCACCTTTCAAGTTTATCTTTAATTCTTGAATAAACAAATTTAGCAATTACAGAAGAACAAAGTCTTTACAAGACAGTCTTGCAACTTTCAAATTTGAAATATTTAGATCTTGATTTAATTTCAAGCAATATGTCTACTGAAGGAATCTAACAAATCTCATTCGCTATCTCAAAGCTCATCAATCTCCAAAGCCTGAGCTTGCATCTCAGCCTATCCAAATTGAGCAATCAAGAGATCTAAAGGCTTTCTGTATCAATTTAGTAGCTCCTTAAGCTAGAAAAGCTCAATCTAGGATTAATTCAAAAAGCTGGAGAATTCTAAAGTTTTGAAAGTTTATTTGTAGCTATCTCAAAGCTCACAGATCTTAATAGCTTAACATTAGATCTCTTAAGTGAGAATATTAAAGCTGCAGATTCGGATTTACTGTTAACTACAATATAAACTCTTGAAAAACTTACAACTCTTGGTCTTACCTTTCGAAATGACTAGCATAACAACGAACTAATGAAGATACTCAAAGATGGGATATTTAACTGTCCAAAAATAACTTCTTGCTCTTTTTCTATTTATCAATATGGAGTAGATCATGAAGATAATGCATACTACAATTAATAAGTATAAAATGAGAAAAAAGGGTTTTATTTAAATATGGATGAATATGTATTAAAAGACTCAGAAGCTGAGGTTATCTCATAAGGAATAAATAAACAAATCAATATGACTGGCTTAGTTTTATTGTTTTCTAATAATAAAATCACCCCAACTGGAGCATCGAATCTCTTTCTTGCTATTTCTCATCTTAGTTTTCTCTAGAGTCTTACACTTGGAATAGGATAAAATAGGATTAATAATTATGCACTCGAAAGTCTTTCCTTAGGACTCTCTAAGCTTCTTTCACTTACTGTACTTTCCATTAATCTTTCCAATATTAAACTATTCGAAATTGGCTCATAGCATATTTCAAAAGGCATAGCTCATCTGAAAAACCTTACAAATCTGTATTTGATCCTTTCAGCATGTAAAATAACTAATCTAGGAGCAATTCATATTGGCACTGGAATTTCTTAATTATGTTCACTTGAGACCCTTTTTTTAGGTCTTTCATAAAATTCCATTTAGGATGAAGGGATTCAAAATATTGCAGAAAGTCTATCGAAGTTACCTTAACTCAAATATTTGAGAATTGTCTTGAGAAATAATAACATCACAAATATTGGAACCAAACAATTCTTTTAAATTTTATAGAATACCAATGTTTTGCAGTTAAGTTTTGTGGGTGGGGAATTACCATAGCGAAGATTGACTCGGACTTTTGCAATGAAATATCTCAAAAGAACTGTCCTCCTTAAGTTATCAAATTGATTAATAATGGAATTATGTTTTAGAATATGAATTAATATTAAACATGCAAAAATAAAAAATCAATATTCTTTTGTTAAATAATAATCTTTCGATATTAAATTTGTTATTGTTGCTGATTAAATATGTTCGTAAATGAATTTAATTTAAATTATTAGGGTACGTGATGAAACAATTTGTGATACGATCATCAAATTGACAAGAATTGACAAAAAAAAATTAATTATTCAAAATCTTATATTTCTCAATTTGGCGGGTCATTTTTGCAATTAATTGCTGAATATATTTGGTTAGGAAGATAACTACTTGAAGAAATAAATAAAACAACAATATTTTAAGAAAATCCCTACTTTGTTCTAAAAGGCTGTTGAAATGATAGAGGAAGAACAATCAGTTGCTAGTTTCTCGAGCACTTTATCTATCCGGAGAGAATCTTAACTTTCTTTCTTCTATCATCCCAATCCGCTCAGTGTCAGCAAAATTAATTGCTATTTCAACTATTTGGAAATATAAGATTATTCTATTCAAATGCTTGATAGTTTCCTTTCGAATTTCAAGAATGTCTCGAATCTTTCTTTGCACCTTCAAAATAATGGTATCACGAGTATTGGTGCTTAAACCTTATCTGATTGCATAGCTAAACTTACTTCCATTTCTTCCCTCTATTTAAATCTCTCTGTTGGCAAATTATTCAAAACAATCAAGTAATAAGTTTTAGAGCCAATATTTAATGGTATTTATTCTCTCAGCCACCTCTCAAGTTTATCTTTAATTCTTGAATAAACAAACTTAACGAGTATCGAAGAAGAAAGTCTTTTTAAGACAGTCTTGCAGCTTCAAAACTTGAAATATCTAGACCTTGATTTTATTTCAAGCAATATGTCTACTGAAGGAATCTAACAAATCTCATTAGCTATCTCAAAGCTCATCAATCTCCAAAGCCTGAGCTTGCATTTCAGCCTATTCAAATTGAGCAATCAAGAGATCTAAGGGCTTTCAGTATCAATTTAGTAGCTCCTTAAGCTATAAAAGCTCAATCTAGGATTAATTCAAAAAGCTGGAGAATTCTACAATTTTGAAAGTTTATTTTTAGCAATCTCAAAGCTCTCAGATCTTAATAGCCTAACATTAGATTTATTAAGTGAGAACATTAAAGCTGCAGATTCAGAACTACTGTTAACTTCAATTTAGAGTCTTGAAAAACTTACAACTCTGCGTTTTATCTTTCGAAATGATTCGCATAACAATGAACTCATGAAGATACTCAAAGATGGGATATTTAACTCTCCAAAACTAACTTCTTGCTCTTTTTCTATTTGTTAATATGGAGTAGAACATGAAGATAATGAATACTACAATTAATAAGTATAAAATGAGAAAAAAGGGTTTTATTTAAATATGGATGAATATGAATTAAAAGACTCCGAAGCTGAGATTATTTCATAAGGAATAAATAAACTCATCAATCTAACTGACTTAGATTTATAGCTTTCTAATAATAAAATCACCTCAGCTGGAGCATCGAATCTCTTTCTTGCTATTTCTTATCTCAGTAGCCTCTAAAGTCTTAAACTTGGAATGGGAGAAAATCGGATTAGCGATTCTGGATTTGAAAGTCTTTCCTTAGGACTCTCTAGGCTTCTTTAACTTAAGATGCTATCCATTAATCTTTCAAAAATTGCGCTAGGCGAAACTGGTTCATAGCATATTTCAAAAGGCATATCTCATATGAAAAACCTTACAAATCTGTCTCTTGTCCTTTCAGTATGCAAGATAAATAAGATTGCAGCAAAAGATATTGGCATTGGAATTTCCTAGCTGCCTTTACTTGAGACACTCTTTTTAGGTCTTTCAAATAATTCCATTTAGGATGAAGGGATTCAAAATATTGCAGAAAGTCTAATCTAGTTATCTTAACTCACATATTTGAAAATTGTCTTGAGAATTAGTAGCATCACAAATAGTGGAATCAAATCATTCTTTTAGATTTTATAGAATACCAAGCTTTTAAAGTTGTCTTTTGCGGGTGGAGAATTAGATCGTAGATTGATTAAGACTTTTGCTTTTAGATATCTCTAAAGAAATGTCCTCCTTAAGTTATCATGCTGATTAATATTAGAATTGAATTTATGTTATTAAAGATTTGCAAGCCGATTTGGATCTAGTTTGCAAAAAAATTATTATATGAATTAATAATAAATCTGCAGAAATGAAAAATAATTATTCAGTAACTGGTTTGTTTTTTTGTAACAGGAATACATTTTTATTTTATTCTTTTGTTAAATACATTGTTTAGATATTAATAAGTGGACTTAGGAAAATATAAGGATGAAACTTCATTTTTCGATAAAAACATATCTTTTTATGTTATCTTTCCCTATTTTCTGCACTTAATTTTAAGAGAGAATTTAAACTGGCATAAGTTAGATGTTGGATTTAGAATTTTCTCTCTCCTTTATAAAAAAACTAACAAAATTTTCATTTCTTTTCTAAAAAATAAATAAACAACACTCCAAACAAAGAGATAGTTTAAACTGCTAAGGATGTAGAGAATAATTAAGTTCAATTATTTCTTTATGATTATTATTGAAAGAAATACAATTTCATCTCAATTTAGTATCCTTTTTTATGGAAGATCTTTTTGAAATTACTTACAATAAATGTCTATTAAGACTTGCAGTAAACGTAAATACAATTATCTTTTCCTTCATTAAAAAGCAATAAGCCTTGGTGCTTTTCTTTTAATAATCTTACTAATTTAGAATAGATTTTAGCCATGGATACTTATTGAATTGAGGCTTAGGAGATTTTACAGTTGTAACCTCTTTATCCCTTCTAGGTCGAAGGCATACTCCCTAAAATGAAGTGATAGAGATTGAATGTTAAGAAGCTTAGAAATTGCAGTGAAAATGAATTCACAGTGACTTCTACTCACCTAGAATAAATCCAGACTCATATTAAGGGAGATTAAATTGATCAACTCTGAAATACCAACGAAAATATAATCTATTTCTGTGTCACTCGGCTTACTTTCCCAGAAATCAATTTCTAGTACTGTAAGATTGCTAAGCTTTGAGATTGAAGAGGATAAATTCTTTGCTCCTTCTACTCCCATGCGATTTCGAATGAAATCCAGCTTCAAACTTTGCAACCGCTGAAGAGAAGAGACACTCTAAAATAATTCTGCAACTCCAGAAAAACCAATTTTATTAAAATCCAGAAATAATGAAAATCTCCTCAAATTGATCATCTTAGATATCTCCAGAGAGATCGCTTTAGCTCCTGCATTACCGAATTAATTATCCCTTACGTTTAGTTCCAGATTGGACAACTTTGGTACATTTGATAGACCCTCGATAAGCTACTCATATCCTGTTTCTGAGATACTCACTCTCATAAAATTAAGATCAAGAGATCTAAGATCTGAGAGTTTTGATATCTCAAATGAAATAAGTTATGCTCCTCGATAACATATTTAATTTCCTGCTAGATTAAGACAAAGAGTCTAAAGTAGAATTAAGTTTGAAAGACATTCTGATAGTTACCTTGCTTCAGCAACTCCAAAGTTATTGCCCTAAAGTATCAGTGTTAACTAAGTCAGCTTCACAAGAGTTAACAATCCCTTAGAAAAATAACTTACACCTTATTTTTTTAAGGCATTTCTACTGAGTTCCAGTGTTAAGCTGTGAAGACATTTTAAGTTGGAAATACCAGTGGATAAATAGTTAAACCCTTCATCTCCAATATTGTTCAATTTTAGATTAAGATCGAGACACTCCAGTTATGTTAGTTTAGAAATACTTGAAGATAAATATTCCACGCCTGCATTTCCTATCGAATTCTGAAAGAGATTCAAGGATAGCCGCTTCAGAAAAGAACAATTCCCAATTGATAAAGAGATATTCTACAATCCTAGCTTTTGAATGTGATTTCCCTCAAAACCAATTAAGAGATATTCAAGACTACTTGATAATTTGAAAATACTTTAAGCTAATGAATAAACTCCTGATCCATCTTTATCTTCAAATTTAATATTGAGAGTGAGACTGCTAATACTAGTAAGTTTCTCAATACCACTTGAAAGATTCTTTAATCCATCAGAATCTAATAATTGTTCTTAAGTATTCAATGAAAAACTATTTAGATTAACAAGCTGCCTAATGCGCATTGAGATATTTATAATATTTAGATTATCACCATCAATGGAAAGGTTTATGGTGAGATTGCTAAGATCAGTAAGCAAACTAATATCGATTTGCAGAAATCTTGTAGCATTGATAATTCTAGAAATTGTAGTTTTCTTCAATATTTTGAGAAGATCTTGTTCATTTTACTTATTTGCTTCTTCTGTGTTTTCCATAGATCAAAGAAAACAAACAAGCTTTTGAGAGCCTCTTCTTTTCTAACCAAAATATCTTAATTTTTCTAATTAAAAACTCATTAATTTACTCTCTGATTCAGTTTATTTTTTAAAATCCCAAAATATTGATCTAAGGAAATTTTCTAAAGCTTTTTAAAAAGGTTAATATTTTGTAATATTCAAGGTGAGTTAATACATCAATAGGATTAACATAGTGACAGAATATCACTGGATAACACAATAACAAAACAAAATCATGTTTAATTCAAAAAAACCAATTGAAATTAGGATTTTAGAAGAAAAAAATGCAAACTTTTTTATTTTAAAGTCAAAATTCTTAAGTTTACTAATTTAAACTCTTAGGTTTTAAATACAAATATCAGACATAAAAAGATCTATTTCATTATCTTATTAGTTTATTAAAAAAACCTCCTTTTGTCTGTCTGAGCTATTCAACATGCCCGCATTCAACAATTTATCCCTTTTCCATAACAACAACTCTGTCAAACAAGTCAATATTTTCCAAGCGATGTGTGATCACTAATAATGTCTTATTTTGTGAAAATTTAAAAATTTCCTCGTGCAAGAATGCATCTGTCTTCGGATCCATATTCGAAGAAACTTCATCCAAACATAGTATCTCAGTGTCTCGTAATATCACACGCAAGAAATTCACCAGCTACTTCTCTCCATTCGACAAGTTCTTTCCACCATTTTCTATCATGAAGTCAAGATCTACTCCAGGTTAGAG
>Ga0302284_1000571_pt1 | contig 17104 bp, 13 predicted proteins | sample III_Fen_E2_1_FD_198760 | JGI IMG/M metagenome (GOLD analysis project Ga0302284, IMG submission 198760) | Peat permafrost microbial communities from Stordalen Mire near Abisko, Sweden - III_Fen_E2_1 | ecosystem: Environmental > Terrestrial > Soil > Wetlands > Permafrost | place: Sweden: Abisko...
GTTCTTGAGTTACTTAATAATTAATAATCTTTCTATTCATCCACTTAATCAAAAATTTATCAGATTTCTCACAAATCTTTCTCTTCATTTAAAATCAAACAATTATGCATTATTATTGTTGTCTTTCTCTTATTCTTCCACTTTTAATTCATAGACCTTCGCTTAAGAGATTAATATTTCAATTTCATTTTCCACCGGACAGTCGAATTCAATCCCAAGCTGATAATAATAGTTATTTCCAATCACATTCTTGAACGCCACCTTCGAAGAACATTCATTGATATTATCTTTTGCAGAATCTGAAACTCTAAATATTTACCTAGCAATGCATACTTCAAACTCTATCTTTGTTAATGCCGTGCTATTAGAATCTGAATTCAACAGCGATCCCTTAATTATTTTACTCACTCCTAATCCAGAACAGGAATCAAAATAACAATCCCCAACTTTTCTCTTCCTATTTTTCTCTCCTTTATTATTCTCTTCTTCTTCAAACACCCCAATAGCAATCCCTTTTCCTCCATTCAGTGGTTTATTGAAACAACAGCTAAAGGTGTAAATTCTCTCATTGTCTAAGAAGACATCGCTGATGACTAAGCACTTTGATTTATTAGTCGAAGTAATAAGAGTGAATCCCTCATCCCAATCTCTGTCTATTGTGACTGAATTTAAATTCGAAGAGAATCCAGATGAAGAAGAAGATGCTATCTTCCAGTGAAAGTCCATATTTGTAAACTAATCACTGCTTAAAATATTATTTCCTCCAGGGAAGATTGAAAGTTCTGATTCATTTAGTTTCTTTAAATTACTACTAAGATTTAAACTGGGTTAAACATAATCAGAGAAAGGTACTTGAACTACTTTAGCTTCTTCTTAATAATCTTATTACTGATTATTCGAAGTAACATTATTTATTTGGTTTATTTAGTGATTTGCTGCATATGCTGGCTTAACTATTTTGCTGGTATTCTTATCCTTTGCATTCTTGGTGCCTTCGAAAGCTGCAGTGTATTTGCTGATGATAATGTTAGAGCTAATGCATAACTAAAGCAAACTAGCGGTGATGTTTCTCTTGATAATATTCTTTTTGTCTTCTTCAGAAAGATTCCCAGCGAATTTTGCTTTTTCAAATAGTTCTGAATGTTAGTTTGTAGCTTCTTCAAGGTTTTCTTTCTTTTTCATGGCTGCTTTAAGGTATTCCATGCAGAAAATTCTACAGAAACGAAGAAATCAGTAATTTTTACAGATATTTTGAGAGTAAGAATTCCAAATTTTACCTAAAACGGAGTTATTTAATTATTAATTTGACAAATTTCTTTCTTTTATCATCGATTCTTTAGTTTGTTTTGATCGATCAGATAGTCTCTGGAATTTCCTCCAAGATATTTTATATGCAAGTATTCAACTTTTAGGAAATGATAATATTATGTAAAAAAAGAGCTGCTTATGATGCTAACTATTACTGGTGGATAGGGTGTATTATGCTATTTAAATACTCTACAAGAGAGGGAATAGTTTATTCTCTAGAGATGGGAAGTCACAAATAATTCATGTATGTTTTTCAATCATAAAAAATTAATTATTATTTTTTTCAGCGCAAATTAATTAATCCTTTCTCAGCTAATATCCTTGGAACACTTCAAATCTTCCCCACCACATCTAAAATCCTACATCATCAATCGCGAATATTCAAACTCTTTCTCTTTCCTTCTCAATGGCTAAAGATAATTAACCACCGTAAACGAATGACAATGACAAAACTGACATTCCTAAAACCACAGACATCGATTAGCTATCTCGCCTGAGCGATGTCAGAACAGCCGCTTAAACTGACAGAATCGGCTAATACCGCTAAATCTACGAGTAATATCAAGAAGAAAAGGCCAATTACCTCAAACTTTATTAAATCTTCCATGATAATCTCCTTGTTGACGATTTCACATACTCAAGACGCTCAGCTCTAGCATTAATTATCCTTCCTGCAGCGCTTAACTTATACTATTTATGGAAACCGTACAGTCCAATGAAGAACCTATTTCGGTTTGGATCTGTTATTGGTTGCTTTCTGCACTACAACTATGCCCTAAAAAGAGATTTCAAAGAGCTCTGCAAGAAAGATACAGAATTAGCGAACAAAGCTAGACTGTATGCTTAGAATATCTCCATGCATAATCTGACATCGAGATCGTTCCAAAAGGATACTTAATAAGTCTACGGTAAGAGATAAAAAAGGGAAACCATTTTTTAATGCAAAAAAGATGAAATTGTGATTGAAATGATTTGAGATATTTTGAGGTTGATTCCCTTTTATTTATTGTTGTTTGCAAAGAATAAAGAATTGAAAAGACAAAGGTAGATAGCTAAAAGAGCACACAACAGTGAGGAGAGAAATATTAAGAAAAGAAGCTAAACAAGTTTGTAACATCAAGCTAGATTTTTACAGCAGTTTAAAATGAAAAATTAAATTTGCAATACAATAGCTCAAATAAATAGCGATGTCCTGTTGCTTTTCATTCTTCTGAATGTAAGCATCTTTCTTGTGGTTTGCGTGTAGAGTTATGTATATTGTTAGCTTTTATTGTATGGGAGAAATATTGTTATTTTTGCAAGTTAAAACACTACATTCTTTTGATGGTTTTTTTCATTTAATTCCTCCATTAATTCTTACTGAAACCCCCGCAAAAGAATTAAACTCCTTTAAAGAGAAGGAGAACTATTCTGGTAGCATTAAGCGCAATTTCAGTAGTGAACTAATCAATAAAACACAATCCACTTTGCCCTCCTACAAAATAACTACGCTCCTTCGATAGCATAACTTAACAACATCCCTCCAAAAATGGGCTGTATTAGTGCCAAATCCAAGCGTGAGAATTAGTACACTCGTAAGCCATCTTCTTCGATGGCTGACAGTACTAAGTTCTGGGATGATCCACATATTATCGACACGAATTCAAGAGAATAAACGATTGCTTCTGTTGAGAACATTAGATATTACTACAAGTTCGAGAAGCGCTTAGGATCGGGATCGTTTGGACATGTTGACTTAGCTGCTCCTTTGAACGAGCCATCGAAGAAAGTCGCTATTAAGACAATTAAGAAGGAAACTGTTTAGAATGTCCCATAACATTACTTAAAGAGAGAAGTCGACATCATGAAGAGGTTAGATCACCCGAATATATGCAAGTTCCTCGAAGCCTATATGGATAAGGATCATATTTACTTAGTCATGGAGTATTGCAGTGGAGGGACCTTAAAAGAATTAATCTATTCCTCCTTGAACACCGAGTAGACAGTTGCGAAGATCATGCAGAAACTCTTTTGGGCTGTGAACTACATGCACAACTCTAGCATAGTCCATAGAGATCTCAAACTTGAGAATGTCATCTTCACCAAGAAAGACACGTCCACCGCAGATATCAAGATCATAGACTTTGGGCTGTCGAAGAAACTCCTCGCGAATGAGAAGAGAAGACACACAAAAGTAGGCTCGTTTAACTACATGGGTAAGAAATAATAGTGTTTTTCAAAGAAAAATTGATTTGTGGGGTTGAATTGATTTTTACAAATTAAAGCACCAGAAGTACTTAAGCATAGCAAATACGATAAGGAATGCGATGTCTGGTCACTTGTAAGATCCTATTAATGTGTTAGTTTTAGGAGTTAAAATATTTGGAAGTGTTTATTTTTGTTGTATCATTTCTTTAGGGCTGCATTTTCTTCGCGTTGATATGTGGAGAGCTTCCATTCTACGATGTAAAGAGTATTCAAGAAGGAATTATTTAATTTGACGCGCCGAGTTGGAAGCTCGCTTCGAAGGATGCTAGACAACTCGTTGAGCAAATGCTGGTGGTTAACGTAGAAAAGAGGATAACTCTTGCGCAAGCTATGAATCATTTTTGGTTCACTCGATTGAGGAAAAACACTCTCGGGGTGATAGCCCTTCCTAGATAAGAAAGAGGATCAAAATAATTAGTCTTAGATAGGTTATTAAATTTCAAGGAATCAACGATGTTCAAGAGGATAGTCTTGTAGGTTATTGTACGATAAATGGAGAGTGCAGAGAGCATGACACCACAAGAAATATTTGCATTATTTGATAAGAATTCCAATGGGTTTATTTCGATGGAGGATCTCAAAGGAGTTATCAAGCGATTGTAGTTTGATGAGGAATAGTTTAAAGAAGAATAGGAGATTGAGTAGTTATTTCATATGATCACGAAGAAAGGGGGGAAGAAGGATAAAAATGGAGAAAAAGAAGACAATTAGATTGGGTAGAAGTTACCTCAAAAGAAGATAAACTACTCGGAGTTTCTGGCAGCTACCATGGACGATCAATATTATCTGCAGCCGGATAGACTCAAGAAGACATTTAGTTATATGGATGCATCGGAAACAGGAACCATCAGCTAAGAAGATTTAATTGATGTAAAAGATAGTCTTTTTGAAAAGTTTGACCAATTTGGATTTATTGTTTGAATCTCAGATCTTAGCTCGTGAAGGTAGAAAGCTTCTATCGGAGGATATCAAAGCGATATTTTCAGAGATAAGTTAATTCTTGAATGCAACAACAGGGGAGCTGAGTTTTCAAGGTTTCTAAGAAATCATGAAATTAGGGACGATTCATGGGAATCTCAATTCCGTCAACGAAGAAAAAGAAGATAACTCATCGAATCCTAGTAGTAGCAGTAATAGTAGTGTAGAATAGGATTCTGAAGAAGAATAGAAGGGAAATGATAAAGGGAATGATATCAGAAGTGCTTGATTCTTTGGGATAATACATTCACAAAATAACAAATATAACTTAGATGATGATTTTATTATAGAAATGAGAGTAATCCTATGAAAATAAAAATATTACCGAGGATTAAGTGAAGAACTGTTTAAATTTGTTAAATTGTTAAAATACTCTCTCAATATGTCTTAATTATTGTTTGTAAATAGTAAATTAAACAATATTATTCTAAAAAGCCAAAGTGATTTTATGAATTATGTTTTGGTTTTGAATTTTTTTGAAAGAATTAATATGGCATTTTATTTGGTATATTTATAAAAATTAACACAAGCAAAGCAACATTGTTTTTTCCCTACAGATTTAAAAAAATCAATTCAATCCTCTTCTTGTTGTTTTTAAATTCTCTCTTTGGAAAGAGTTTACATAAAAGGGTTTTGAGTGTTAGCCTTCTCTAAACAGCACAATTAATCTTTTTGATAAAGAAAAAAAACTGAAGAAATTCACAAGATTTTGTACATCGCAGTTTTTTTCTTATGTTGACAATGAGCATCCAGGATATTTAGCAATTTTGACCTTTAAGGACAAACAAACACTTCTTAATAGTAATATTCCCTTGGTTTTTCTCATTTAATAACTATTTCCCCTTCCTAGTACATCATTCCTAGACCAAGAAGGCATACATTAGATTAGATAAGCTCGTTCTAATCTGTTTTAAACCACAAATGATCAGCCTAAACTTTTCTCGTGCCATTAAAATGGGGGGGAGGAGGGATGTGATTGAGACTTTTCATAATAAATAAAAACCTCTAAAAGAATAACACTTAATACACAAAAAATCCATGAGAATCTTATTCCCATTTGAACTTCCTCTGCTATTACTTTTAAGTTTTATGCCCTCTATCTGTTTAACTCAAGAAATCTTAATTGATAGCTTAAACAATCTGGAATCTGCTGATGATGGAAAAATAAAGAAAATACCTACTCCAGAGAATCTCACACCACTCAGAGGAATCTCTGTATTTGGATGGATTAAGATAACCTCTTCAGATACTTCTGGAGATATTCTCTATTTCAATCCTTAACCAAATTCAGTCCACAATCATTATTCATTTGAAAATTCTTTGTTTTGTCTGTAATATGTTTCTTGGATTAAAAATTTGTTAGTGTTTTCTTTTATTGAGGACGCAAAAGAAACAGAAATCTCTAGGTTTGAAATCCCAGAAACAGAGCTGAATTCTTGGATCTTTGTTTATCTTGGCCATTCTTTCCTGTACTCCAGGTAGACTTACTATAAATTCGCCTCAGATTCCATCACCAATGCAGCTGTCACAAAGAAAATCAATCTCAAAGATAGTCACCCTTCATTTAGCTATCATTTAATAGCTGGGATCGGGAGGTTCTTGAAAAGAATATTTTTTGTGGGGAATATCGAGAGACTAGCTGTGTTTTTTGGAGATGACGCTTACAAAGAAGAGAACTTCGAATCCTTGCATGTATGGCTCCCAGATAGAATTTTGAACTGTTCTTTCGCGTTCACAGAGTGTGCTTACACAGGAAAAGCATATGACTTATGTGAAGAGACACCCAAAGAACCAGTAAACAGTATATTGCTAAACGGCAATTAAACGATTCAGATTTGTCTTGGGGAGATTCAAATCAAAATCAACAAGAGTGTTTAGTGCCTCACTGACAATAATTGGATGAATCTCGAATATAATAAAGACATCACAGTGCATTCGTTTAAAGATAATTTATGTCCAATTAAATGAACAGAAAAGTATTACTTGATAAGGAAAAATGCATATGTATTTCATGTGATTATTTAAAGAGGATCATGAAGGTATAAAAGGATTATTTTATTTGCTGATTCTCTTTGGATGATAGATAATGAAAGAAAATAGGTTTGAATTGAAAAAACCCGAGTAATACAGTTCAAACAAAGCATGCTTAGATTGCACTTATTCTTAGAAATTCAAATAAAATTTTTTTAATTTTTTTAAATAAGCAGCAGTAGAAAGTACTACAAGAACAAAAATCTGCTTTCTCTAGAGTCCCCTTGGCTAAATCATTGTCCGTGCTAACTACCATAGATAAAACTGTTCAAAAGGTGGGGGGAGGAGGGTAGTGACCTATTAAGGGATTGAAAGCATATGCACTTCATGTCGATTGTTTGATTGTCAACTTTTGTTGTTATTGTTGAGCTTGCGCTTAAAATAACCTAACAAAACAAAGCAAAGAACTGCTGATAGGCATCAGAGGCAGTCATCTCCCCAGTGTTATTCAGAATAAGAAAAGTAGAGAAGTCATTTCAAGAAAATATAGTCTATTATGAAGTGTGACATTATTTATCCAAATAAATAAATTCCAATTCTGAGATTTTTAGCAGTAATAATGCGCCATTAATAACTATTCCAATTTCAACTACTTTTGGTCCATTAATTTTTATTGCAACTATTATTTTGATCAATTTAAATTTCATTTTACACTTTTTTATTGATTTTTTCCTTTGATTTAAGAGAAAACTTCTTTTGTTGTTTTTATCTATTATTTCAATATGCATAATATCTTTTTGTAGTTATGTCGTTTATCCTTCGAATGCTGCAAACACTTCCTTTTGATGTTGCTTTTCATTGTTTTCTTGTGTTTTAATTTGACAATTTTCTTATTGTTTTTGTCTTAAAAAAAAAGTGAGTTTCTTAACCAAGATTCGCATCCTAAAGATCATTAAATTTTTTATATGGAAGGTTGAAATCTTTTCTTAAGATACCAAGGATGCATTTTATTCAATTTTTTGTTTCTTGATCACAAGCAAAAAGGAAAAAAAAAATTATTCTATTTGACAAGTTTAAATATAAAATAAAAAAATTTTTGCAGCAAATACTTATTCATTCTTGATAAAACATGAACTCTACATTTTTGAAAAAAAGCTTGGATAAGTGAGTTGTTTGTTTAGTTTGGAGATTACTACAAATGTGAAGGTCAAAACTTGAAAGACTGCGCAAGTTAAAAAGGGGAAAGAAAAGAGAATATTCTCCAATATCACCAATTTAGTTGTGATCTAAATTGAGAGAGAGATTTTATAGATTGAGGAGATTCACTAAAACAGAAAATAGAGATTACCCTCCACGATCTCCAATTTAGTTTCCAATTAGATTTAGGGATAGCCTTGATAGATTGAGAAGATTCGCTAAGGGAGATAACAGAGAGTACGCCCCTGTATCTTCGATTTAGTTGAAATTTAGTTCTATGTATAGGCTTGATAGATTGAGGAGATTCGCTAAGGGAGATAACAGAAATTAAGCTCCTATCTCTCCAATTTGGTTTTTATTTAGTTGTAGGATTAGGCTTGATAGATTGAGAAGATTCGCTAATGGAGATAATAGATATTATGCTCCTATTTCTCTGATTTAATTTGAATCAAGATTTATGGTTATGTTTGATAGATTGAGGAGATTCGCTAAGGGAGATAACAGAGATGATGCTCCTATTTCTCCAATTTAGTTTCCATTTAATTTTAGTTCTAGGCTTGATAGATTGAGAAAATTTTCTAAGGGAGATAATAGATATTACGCTCCTTTATCTCCAATTTCGTTTCTATTCAGCGAGAGAGATAGGCTTGATATATTGAGGAGTTTCGCTAAGGGAGATAAAAGAGATTATGCTCCTTGATCTCCAATTTTGTTTCCAGTTAGCCTTAGGGTTAGGTTTTATAGGTTAAAGAGATTAGCTAAGGGAGATAACAGAGATTAAGCTCCTATCTCTCCTATTTAGCAAAAACTGAAATCTAGTGCTAACTTTGATAGATTAAGGATATTTGTTAATGGAGATAGCAGAGATTACACTCCTTTATCTCCAATTTAGTTTAAATTTAGATTTAGGGATAGTCTTGATAGATTGAGAAGATTAACTAAGGGAGATAACAGAGATTATGCTCCTATTTCTCCAATTTAGTTTTCAATTAGTCTTAGGATTAGGCTTGATAGATTTAGTAGGTTCGCTAAGGGCGAAAGCAGAGATTAAGCTCCAATATCTCCAATTTAGTTGTAATTTAAATCTAGTACTAAGTTTTATAGATTGAGGAGATTCGATAAGGGAGATAACAGAGATTACGCTCCTGTTTCTCCAATTTTGTTTCCAAATAGTTCTATGTCTAGTCTTGATATATTGAGGAGATTCGATAAGGGAGATAATAGAGATTAAGCTCCTGTATCTCCAATTTAGTTTCCATTTAGTTCTATTTCTAGGCTTGATAGATTGAGGAGATTCGCTAAGGGAGAAAACAGAAATTACGCTCCTATCTCTCCAATTTAGTTTTCATTTAATTCTATATTTAGCCTTGATAAATTGAGAAAATTTGCTAAGGGCAATAAAAGAGATTACACTCCTTTATCTCCAATTTTTTTGTGATTTAAATCTAATACTAAGCTTGAAAGATTGAGAAGATTCCCTAATGGAGATAATAGAGATATCGCTCCTATTTCTCCAATTTAGTTTGTATCTAGATTTAGAGTTAGGTTTTATAGGTGGAGGAGATTCGCTAAGGGAGATAACAGAGATTACGCTCCTTTATCTCCAATTTAGTTTCCAATTAGTTTTATGTCTAGGCTTGTAAGATTGAGTAGATTGATTAAAGGAGATAATAGAGATTGCGCTCCAATATCTCCAATCTAATTGTATTTTAAATTTAGTGTTAAACTTGTTAGATTGAAAAGATTCGTTAAGGGAAATAACAACAATTATCCTCCTTTATCTCCAATATTGTTTTCAGAAAGGTTTAGAGTTAGGCTTGATAGATTGAGGAGACTCGCTAAGGGAGACAATAGAGATTACGCTCCTATTTCTCCAATATTGTTGTCATTTAAATCTAGTGCTAAGCTTGATAGATTGAGGAGATTCCCTAAGGAAGATAACAGAGATATTGCTCCCATTTCTCCAATTTTGTTTCTATTTATCACTAGAGTTATGTTTTATAAATTGAGGAGGTTAGATAAGGGAGATAATAGAGATTACGTTCCAATATCTCCAATTTAGTTATCATTTAAATCTAGTTCTAAGCTTGTTAGATTGAGGAGATTCGTTAAGGGAGATAATAGAGATTATGCTTCTTTATCTCTAATTTTGTTTTCAGTTAGCTTTAGGGCTAGTGTTGATAGATTGAGGAGATTCGCTAATGGAGATAATAGAGATTATGCTCCTATTTCTCCTATTTAGTTTGAATCAAGATTTAGGGTTAGGCTTGATAGATTGAGGAGTTTGGCTAAGGGAGAGAACAGAGATTATGCTCCTATTTCTCCAATTTTATTTCTGTCTAGTTTTAGAGTTAGTTTGGATAGATTGAGTAGATTCATTAAAGGAGATAACAGAGATTGCGCTCCAATATCTCCAATCTAGTTGTAATTTAAATCTAGTGTTAAACTTGTTAGATTGAAGAGATTCGTTAAGGGAAATAACAACAGTTATCCTCCTTTATCTCTAATTTTGTTTTCCGTAAGGGTTAGAGTTAGGCTTGATAGATTGAGGAGATTCACTAAGGGAGATAAAAGAGATTATGCTCCTATTTCTCCAATTTTGTTTCCATTTAGTCTTAGGGTTAGATTTGATAGATTGAGAAGATTCGCTATGGGAGATAACAGAGATGACGCACCAATATCTCCAATTTAGTTGTAATTTAAATCTAGAGATAAATTTGATAGATTGAGGAGATTCGTTAAGGGAGATAATAGAGATATCGCTCCTATTTCTCCAATTTTGTTTCTAGTTAGCCTTAATGTTAGGCTTGATAGATTGAGGAGATTCGCTAAGGGAGATAACAGAGATTACGCTCCTATATCTCCAATTTGGTTTAAATTTAGATCTAGGGTTAGGTTTGATAGATTGAGAAGATTCACTGTGGAAATTAACAGAGATTAAGCTCCTTTTTCTCCAATTAAGTTTCCATTAAGTTCTATTTTTAGTCTTGATAGATTGAGGAGATTTCTGATTGGATTTAAGAGAGATTCAGCCTTAGTATCCTCAATACATTTCTAATTTAGATTGAGGGAAAGGCTGACACATTTCATGATGGCATATTTTTAAACATCTAATCCCTTGAGACCTTTAATATTTAGCATTATTTACCATTGATAATCATTCTCATCAAAATCCTTTGTAATTCCTTCCTTCCAAGATTCTGTACACTCCTTAATCAATTTCCTTAGAAATGTTCTTTATTGTGGCAGAAACCCAAGGAGCTGCTTAGCAATTTTATCAACACCTGTTGTTTTTCTAATCTAAGTATTCATATCCAAGCAAATCACTGCAGATCCTTGAGGAAGCGAAATCAACTTTCGAGCTAGTTATTCTTCTGAACAGACAAGGTAGTTGTCAATGAGAAAGATGCAAAGACCTACTGAGAATCTGTCCGTGAAGTATGTCGAAATGTTTGGATTTTTCCATCTCTCTGGTGCAAAATATAAGGGAGATTCTCTGTCATGTCTCTGTAGAATACAATTCATAGGTGATTTGTATTACAGGTTAAATATTTGCCTACTTATTTCTAAAAAAGAATCCTCAAAGCTCTCCTGTAATTGAGCCACATGACTGAAGTTGCCAAGCTTAATAATTTATTTTCCAGATTCGTTTTCTGCTATTAAAAAGCTGTCTAGCTTGATGTTTCTGTGGAGTATTCGATTCTAATGAAGAAATTCTACTGAATCAAGGATTTGAAGGGTCAAAATATGCTTTTATTCTTCTGAGAGTTGTCCTTTAATTCTCTGCAATTCTAAGTGATGGGTAAGTGAATATTTGCATCTCTCCAGTTCATAGACTACAAATTAATTCCCGTTGGCATCTTTGAAGAACTTATGACCATAGAATTTCACTATGCAAGGAGCTTAACAAATCCATCTTAGACCAATTTCTCTGATTGTGTCTGCTTGGTTGGTGCATAGAGAGAGTTTGAGAGCAGATTTTCTATTTTCCTTGAGGTTTTCTACTCCAAAGACGACTCCTCCAACTCCAACTCCTAAGACATCATATTGTCCACTAAACTCATTCCAATCCAGCATTATGTTTAAAGCGCTCTTAAGTTAATTCATAGTTAGCTAGGTTTTTCTTAATCCCTTGGCAGTAAACCAGCTGTCTAGGTTAGGGAGTTTACGTTGCCTGCTAACTTAGTTCAAGAAACAATCAAGCATTGTCCTTTTGTAGGGAAGTGACAGACGAAGAGAGTCAACTTGGCTCTTCAAAACGATTGAAAATAAAGGTATTTTGATTGTTTTTGCTTGTTTCTAAAGAAGTAGTAGCAGCATTGAGCGAGCACTCTTATTATTTTCCTGCGATTTACTCAAGAAAGAACATGCTATTTTGTAAAGCAAAGTGCTCTGATTGAGCTGCTGCTCTTCCAATATGATTGTTGAGTCAGGTTAAGCAAGCTCAGAATTAAAGATTGTGGACTAATCAATATTAGTGCCAATGCTATCCAACTGAAGGAAAATTTACCCTAATGAAAGAAAGTCTTATTCCAGGCAATCTCTTTGGATCTCAGTCATAGGAAACATGGAGTTCAGAGATTTATTTGCCTCTAAATTTGCTGGGTTTCTGTGAGAGATGCAGCGAAGATTGCATAGTTTCAGGATCATCAGAGAATCTTAGCTCGAGGAGACTAAGAAATGTTGTGTGGTGATATTTCCGAGGGCTATTTGCCTTTGATGGAGCAGATTCACAGTATCGAGTATTTGAATAGCTAGAACTTCCTTGAAGCTTTCAGTAGGAGGATCCTTGCCTTTTTATGAAAACCACTGTATGGTCTCCTCTAAATTTCCTTGGCACATCTCCATTTCCTGTATAAAATAGACATTCCTAGCAATACTTGAATTTTCACTCTAGGCCTATTCAGCACTTTTATCCATTTCTGTGAGAAAAAACTAATTCTAAACAGCTAAGAAGTAGTCACTGAAAGGAAGTTATTTGAGGATGGCATATTCACTCTCCATGGCTTTAATCTAGCAATCTGTATGATCAGCGCATTCAAGCACTTTCAGAGCTACCTCGACTATCCCATTCTTCTTAGCTCTGAGCACGAGCGCGAAAGGCCCATTTGCTTTGTAGCTAAAGTCGGAGTATTCTGTCTACTAGGTTACCATCAAGACTAAAAACTTCTCTATGGACTGAAGATTAAAGCTGCAGTTTTTGGTTTCACTTGCAATTTTATCAGATGTGGCACTCATTTTCAGATTTATTTGTGGGGTTTGATTGATTATCATCAGTAAATTTCTTTTGTTCTTAAGAAGATTAACTAATCTTGAAGGTATTGATTTCAAAATTGTACAGTTTTCCCAGTTGTAGCGTACTAAGATTCTTTCAAAAAAATTACAATAAAAGCAGATTTTTTTTTATTCATTAAATAAGCCTATTTCTCTCTCCCTCCTCCCCTTCTCCAAACAAAATCCAATGTTAGTTATTTTTTATTTTCTTTCTTGAGTTAGAATTATAAAATAAGCATAATATTTCGTTATGATTCTTTAATAATTATGCTAAAAAAAAGATTTATTACCTCTTTAATAATAAACAACCATAATACAACTATTCAATACTCTTCTTGTTGACAAATTATTTCAAAAAAGCCAATTTCCCACAAAGACCTAATAAGTTAAGTTTAAATCAATCTTATTCATTTTCTTCTTCTTTTTTGTGAAGTGAAGTCAAATGTACTTCTTTTTATAAATCCTCTAGTGTGAACGATAATAAAATCAATAAAACAATCCCCAAGGGTTTCATTAATGATTGCTTCATTGAATTTATTTTTTTGAATTTACTAAGATTTACCTCCCAGTATATATATTTTCTCTTGCTATTTTCGATTTACATAGGATCTTTCAGCAGTTATCTTGCGAAAAGGAATAAAAAATCTAATTGTAATAAATTAAAAAATCAGTAGGAAACCCAGTTTATCAATCAAGGAGTTATTGATAATATTTAAAAAATCTATTTCCAGCGCTGTATCTATCTATCCAATCATATCTGCAAATAAAATGTATTCTTACTCCCCATCTGCTTACATGAGTTAGCAATCAGTGCCTTCTAGACACATAGGGTCATACAGTATGGGAGTAGCACCTCCTCCTCCTCCAGCTCTCAATTATTCATACGAGCAATAGTATCCTGGAATTGGAAATAGCATACCATTAGTTTAAAGTAGATTTGGTGATGCGCCTGCGATTATCTCCTAATAGCCAAGAGCAGTTAATTACCTTGCAAGTCCTGCTTAGATTCCAGTTTAACTAAATGGAGCAAGGTATGCATAGTAGTAATAATAAGGGAGATACTAAACAGATTACTAAGTGCCATTGTAGTAATCATAGTAATAAGAGAAATAATCTCAGCAGGGGTAATAGTAATAACAGCAATAGCAACAACAACAACAATAGCAGGTTCAAGTTTAACAATAGCAATAGCAATAACAAGTGCAGTAACCTCAATAATTGGTGACAAGTTCGGTGAAGTTTGCAAATGGTGAAACTAAAGACTCAGAGGTTTATGAGAATCCAAATTATAGAAAGAAAGAGAGAAACAACATCTATGAATAAGATGCCTATCAAAGGAATGTTAAATATGGAAACAAAGGTCCTTCTGTACCTGTCTACTCTTAAGGTAACGAAAATTGGAAAAAGAGGGAGAGAGAGAGATATTTTTTTTGAGTTTTTGTTAACCTTTTGTTATCTTGAAACCAGACGACATTGACAGTGATTCTAGAGTGCGTAAGCCCTTGGACAACGAGTAAGAGATGAAAATGCAGAAAATGAAGAGTGAAAAAACAAAGAGAGAGCTGCATATTCAAGAACTCGATTATAAAATACACGTACTCGAACAGGAGAACTAAAGTCTCAGAAACCAAATGGAACAGATGAAGACTGATTATAAGAGACTCAATCAAGTGTAACGATTATTATTATTTTAGAGGAGTAGTTAGGAAATGCAATAATAAGATTGGATTAGCTTGATGTTTGATGTATAATTTTACTTTGGGTTAAACAAAAGGTATGAAGAGAAATATAGTCATGAGATTGACAGACTTCGACTGGAAAATTAAGACTACGAGAACTCCAATAAGCAATGGGCAAATAGGTTTAAAGATCTAGAAGCTAAATGCGATGATTTAGTCTCAGATAAACAAGTAATAAGACAAATAATCTTAAGATTAAGACAATTAGTGTTTAATAAATTCACCCTAATTTCATTTATTGTATTGTGCTTGCAAAAATAAAAAAAGGACTTCGAGGACGAAAATCGCAAGCTCAATGATAAGATCTTGAAAATATAAGTGCTTCTGCATGAACAGCCTATCAAGAACCAAATGAAATTTGAGAATCCCTCCAAATATGGATGAGTTGGTTATTTGGATGTTTGTTTGTTTTTTATTTTTTCGTTTTTCATTGAATTCTTCATATATCTCTTTGAGGAATAAGGATATGGCATTTATCCTGTGAGGGAGGGGAGTAATAATCTTTTGAATTTAGAAAAGCAAATCGAAATTAAAAGAATGTACCAGTTATTTCACTAAATCTTTTCTTTTTTTTAAGCAAAAATATTTTTCAAATACATAGAAAAGCACAATGAAAACACATCATAAAAAGAGTTTTCTTGCATAAATAAATAATAATTGTAAGGTTAATAAAGGAGAGATATATTGGAGGTATTTCGATTCTTTTTAGATTTAGAGTTTCGAAAGAAAAGCACATGGGAGAGATTGACTTGCTGTTTTAAGGGGAGTTTCAAGAAAAATGGGTGGGATATCTAAAAAAGATGTTACTCAATTCTTAGACTCTTCTTGTCCATCAGCATTTCTAAGATTATGCTCTTTCATTTGAGTTTCCAGCATGTCTTCTAGCTTTTATCTCATCTTCTCATCTAAATCTATTCAAAAAATTATTTAATTACAAGTAACGTTTTATTATTGTTGTTTACTGTGACATCCAGAGAATTCTCGGGAGAGATCTTCAGCGTTATCTCCTTTGTAGATTGTGATTCTCTCCTGTTTGTCCTTCCCAATATTCACATCAACAAATAGCAATGGGATACGCTCTTCATTGCCTAAATCGAACCAAACAATATCTCCTTCATAAACTATCTTATCTTTTTTCATCTTTTTTTCTTAACAAACAATAAAACTTACTGTTCATCGATTGTTTTGTGTTCTCGCCTTATGAGAGCCTGCCATTAGGGTGAGCGACTGAATCTGCAGTCTTCATGAAGTTTCCTTCGGCATTCGTTGCATTCCATTCTTAGGACTGATTCCACTCCATTCCTCCAAATCTATTTTCATTATTTGTGCTATTCACTGGCTCGATAGCAGTAGGTGCGTCACTAGCAAGACTCTTCATCATGAATTACTTGGAATTGTCTATCGCGGAGTGCTCATCTAAAAATACGATACATTTCAGAAATTACTCTACCCAAAAATTTAATTTATTTTACCAAATGTCCTGAATAACTGAAGAGTTTGTGAATTTTTCTTGCTGGAGCACATAGAAGCGTTATTACTGGGTGACTTGAAATTCGGAAGATTATGGTATCCTCTAGTAAACATCAATGATGTGTTCTAGCTATTCTATCTCGCTTATTTGATTCTCTCGATACTTTTTCCAACATCTCTGTTCACAAATGAATGCGAATTCTACATTTTTTACTAACTGAGGAACTTAGAATCCTTTGTCAATCCGAGATCAGGGTTGAACGTGCATTCATCGCATTGCTTTTCATACTCAACATCATATGTAGATTTGTCTCTCCTTTGAGAACTTGGTTTGAACATCATTTTATACAATGCTAAGGATTTTTGCTTCCCAACAGTGGGGGATTTGATTCTTTCAGCACATCGATCGAGATTCGGCTGGAAAGTGCATCCATCTAGCTCAGTTTCACGTTCTGCTTGCTTCTAAGCACTGTGATTCTTTAGCTGCATGGTCTTCTGCTAGACGAGCAGAGCTACGTGATCGTTGGGAGAGTTGACTCGTTTTTTCAAGTCAATTTAGATTGTCTTCGCGCATGTGCTACTGTATTGCAGACTTTATCTTGTTTGAGCAAGTTTCTAGATTTCTTGTGATTCTTTCTCTCTTATAACTCGAGGACTTAGATTCCTAATCTGCTGCTGATTCAATCGGTTCTTGACAAGTAAATCATACTTGGTATGTATCCCACTCATGTCCTCACCTGCAAACCAATTCTCACCTTCGAAATATCCAAACATCTTAGAGCTACCCGATGAAGGAATGTAGCCACTGAAATTCTGACTTTTGTGGATATTTTTTTCCGAACTGAAGCTAGAATCATTCTAAGACTCACCTGAGCAGAGACTTTCAAGGGATGGAGCAGTGTTTTTGATGCCTTATAGGA
>Ga0302284_1000572_pt1 | contig 17097 bp, 9 predicted proteins | sample III_Fen_E2_1_FD_198760 | JGI IMG/M metagenome (GOLD analysis project Ga0302284, IMG submission 198760) | Peat permafrost microbial communities from Stordalen Mire near Abisko, Sweden - III_Fen_E2_1 | ecosystem: Environmental > Terrestrial > Soil > Wetlands > Permafrost | place: Sweden: Abisko...
TTTACACTACGGCCCGGATTGAAGTATTCCAACTTAGCAATTAAGTGTGCATTAAGCTTGTGCTTTTTCTGAAATCTGTTTAACTCTAAAAGTGGCGTATTGCCAATTAAATCGGTGAGTTTGTTTGCTATTTTTGCCATGACTTTGTTGAGATTAAAATTCTGATACAAAGTTCAGCATTCAGGATATAATTTGAAATACCATTAGTTAGGCATTTATATACCTTGTTTGTGGTATGAAAAAAGGGGGCTGGTAAGAGTAATCTGGAAGATAGATGGACTCAATTATTTGATTTTGGGGTATCAAACATTTACAAAGAACCACATTGATGAAAACCCCCTGAGACAAAAGCTTGACTTTTGGGCAAAAAAAAGAGACCCGTTTAGGTCTCTTTTTCACTTTTAGCGGAAGCTATTTGCCCGGGCAACAAGGCATTCAACTTACTGTTGGAACAGTAAATGGAATAAACCCTCAACAGTCATCTTATGGTGGTGTGTCTCTTTCCACTTACACTCATAACGACAGTCGTTGGATTTTCGGAGCCGAGTTCTTGTTAAAGCAACTTAATTACAAACAAATACAGATTCCGGTGACTCAATTTACGAGTGAAGGGGGATATTATTATAGTTTTCTTTCAGATCCAAGTAAGACTTTCCTCCTATCCATTGGTGCATCGGGTTTAGTCGGATACGAAACCAGCAATTGGGGAAACAAAACGCTTTATGATGGCGCTACGATTGTCAATAAAGATGCATTTGTGTATGGAGGTGCATTGATACTGGAACTTGAAACTTTTATTACAGACCGAATGATCCTTTTAATCAATGCCAGGGAGCGGGTACTGTGGGGTTCGTCTGTAGGGAAGTATTCAACTCAATTGGGTGTCGGAGCTAAGTATATTATCAATTGAAAATACAAACAAGCATAAACAAATAATTTTATGAGAAGAACTCTTTTTATGGGCATGATAGCTGCCATAACTCTGCTATCCACTGGTTGTAATGATAAGTTGGAGGTTCAACAGATGTACGAATTTTCAGTTACCACTCTGCCACTTCAAGCAAAAATTGGTATTATTGAATCGGTCAAAATTCAGTTCAAACTTATCCGAACTCAAAAATATGATGGGGCAAAGTATTATTACAACTTCTTTCAAACAGCAGGATATGGATTTCTCTCAAATGGAAAGAATAGTAATCTTTCTCCCAACGTAAATTACGAACTGTTGGGTGATACACTCAGTCTATATTACACTTCTTTTTGTGTGGTGAAACAAACAATTGATGTCACTATTCGGGATAATTTCAATCAGGAAAAAAAGGTGACTTTTAATTTCGAGCATGATCCGAATTATAGTTATTTTATCAAACCAGAGAGTCCGATTGATTTAAAATAATCCATTCCATACTTATCGATATAGGATGCTTTGAATTCAATTGCGCATAATAGCTGTCAAAAACGGGAACTAACTTTAGGTGGGCGAATCTAGCCTGAAAACGTTGTTCTCGTTTTTTCATCATTTAAACCAACCTGTAAGCACGTTTTATCTTCCACACGAAGTGTAAACATGTGTTTTATTGCACGAAGTGCTAAAAACTATAACTTTATTTAGCGTTTGAATTATTTTATTCCGAGCGGTAGCAAATAATTAAACGCTGAATGTAGTTTATCTGCTGTACCTATTCAAAACATTTTGACTGTTTTTTTTCTTAGGTTCAAAAAAGTATTGTCTTTAAAAACAGGCATGTTGTTTTTGGTCATTTATTTCAGGTTCATAGAACAGTGATCCTGAATTTCTTTAAATATTGGAAAGCAGGAAATCAGTTTTCCGTAATCCATATAAAGAAAAGTAAGAATTAGTCGCGAAAACTTATTCTTACTTTTCAACATTACACAACTTTTTCACAACGTATTTTTATTTGAGTGGATACCGGGGCTCGAAGTATCAGGCGAGAAAAAAATGGGTTGTGTCCGCTGTCCCATAAAGAAAACCTATTATGCCTTCTATGCTTCCATCAAAAAGTAAACAGGCATATAAGTCATAAGTGGTTTTCAGGGCATTGTTTTCGGATTGACATAGCACGAAAACTCACCGGCAGGGTGTAATAACTTGTCGCTCTACCTTTAGGAGATTTAGTACTTGCCGGTGTATGAAAAATACGCCACTGGAAATGCGTAGGGAAATGGCTTGGTAGTGACTAACTGCATGAACGGGGCGTGCGGAATGGAAAAAAAAGTAAACTATCGAAGCTGTGCGATGCTGAGGTATATGCATGAAATGTAAGGGTTCAAAGTCAGGTACGAACATAATTCTTTGAACATAATAGACTTATATACACTCATAGTAAACAATTGTAAATCAATGTATTTGTATTTATTTTCTGCTACTACGTCACAGCAATACCAAGCGTTTCTATGATTCTTGAGAAATCAGCACCCATTGTTTATGGAAACTTTGAACGAATCATGAACTTCATATAACTATTCCAAAGTTTCCAATCAAACGAATTTATAGAGGTAGCAAAGTTGTGAGAAACATATCTACCACAATCAACCCTCTTTTTCTATTTATATCAAAATCAACATTCAAACAATAGGAACCCTTTGAGCCAATATGTATAATTTAGTTCTATGACTTCCCTAATCATAAAAAAACGAGCAAAGATACTAACTTAAAATAAGGTTTACTATATTTTCAAGGGTACAAGTCCACTCAAAGGATTTGGAAAAAACAACCCCTTTTCCTACAAACATATCTAATACACCAATGTGTAATTTCCAGCATATGGTTTAATTTCACTCATACTTGTGCTAAACGCGCTCTGCAAAGTTACATACTTGGACGAGCAAAGGTATCTTCGGATCAATTATTAAACCTGCAATAAACATGAACAACACAAGGTTTCTTTTAATCAATAAAAAAGGACCTGCAATTAAGTAGCAGAATGTCCGTCAGGCTGACGGACGGGTGAGGTGATTTATGCTTATTTTTTTGTGACAAGACAAAAAGTAAGTCAGGGTTTGGGGCGAAAGCTCCGATAAATGAAGAGAGCATTTTTATAAATCAATTCAATGTTTAATGTTATATATTTATGAAAGTCATTTATTATAGTATTGTTGTAAAATTGAAGAGAGCATTGGACGAAAAAACTTGAAAAAAAAAACATTTTTGGAATTGCCATCTAACATAAGAGCCAAGTGCTGCCCTCCTATAAAATATGAAGAATTTAAAGGTATCTTATTATCACAATAGTTACCACAGAAATAATAAAACTCATAATCTTTCGCTTTATGCATTATGACAGATGGAAAAATAGCCGGAATTCCGTTTTTATTTAAAAACTGTCGTCCACTTTCATTTACCAATAATTCATAAACAGATATAGCATGATTCCCTGAATCGGCAATTTGAATAATATCAAACCAATCCAAATAAGGCATCTTTTTCTGCATTCCTAAACGGGTACTGCCATAAGCAAGAGTATGGATGAGCGGCACGGGATCGATTAAATCTTTTTTTCCGTCAAGCACCTCTATTGTTCCATCCCTGTTTACAAATACAATACCTGAATGGCTGAAAGGCCATTTCCCGCAATGTTGTTTCTTATAATCGATAAAAAGCCATCGGGGAAGTTGTGAATTTACAGTATCCAACGATGCAAAATAGCGACCAACCCATCCACTCCAACGTATTCCAAATTCATTTTCAAAGTCACGTCTAACATTTGTATTAGTAGACAACGTAAAGTTAAATTCTGTAAAGATAAGCTTTCTGTTTCTCTTCATTTCCTTTAAAAAACACATGTCTTTCTCAGTCATACCACTCTGTGTAAAACCCGAACGTTTGGCTACATTGGCAGCAACCCCAGAAGTACCGACATAATATGTAACATCAATGTTTGACGCTATATGTTGAATGTCTTTTTCAGACATATTCTGGAAATCCTTAACTCTACATTGATTATTTTTTAACGGAAAAAGTCCTAAATAGTCTTTACGTACATCGTACATCAGTCCATTTTTCCGAACATATCTATCATGTAACAATATCCAAAACAGAGGTTGCCTTTCTTGTCCATCAGTAGTTAATCCTGTTTTATCAAATGCAAGTACTACCATTGGTTTCTTTGGAACAAACCACCACGCAACTCTCATCCCTACAAGCAGTGCTAAGGGAGACAGGAGTAAAACAATTATAGTCCACTTTCGCATCTTTTGCATATTCAATCGTTTAAAACCGTCTTTGATACGAGACAGATACTCCAATTTGATTTCCTTTTTGTCCTACTATATATTCCTGATTAGACAAAGAAGCAGTGATAGAAACGATATTCATTTTCTTTATGCTGCGCTTATACCCAAGAGAGAGACCTTTTGAAATCAACTTATAAATTGAATTATTATAAGCAAGAGACACATTTGCATCATCCGGCGAAATTCCATAGTTTAAACTTATGTTCAGGTAATCATCTGCACCTCCAATGTAATAACGGGATATGGCTGTATATGAATGTGAGATATTATTCTCTCCGGGCACCATTGTTAACCTTCCACTAAACCAAAAGTTTTTGTAGTATTTAGAGATACTGCCCACATATATCCATGTAGAACTGCTAAATTTCAAATATCTGAATCCAAGTTCTGCCTCAAAACTGTTGGGTAATGTTGCGTATAAAGAGGTGCCGAAACGGTAATGGGGAAATACGGATGACACATCTGATATGCCCACATTTGTATATGCATACAAACCTTTGCAAATCCGAGGGTAAGCATCAATCTCAGCCTGTAAGGCACTATTTCCAAAACGGGTTCCATAGTTCACACGCCCTGTTATAGATCCTAACGGGGTGTATCTCGCATATTCAACATTTCTAATCTGCCATGGAGATTTATGTAAATAATCACCATAACCACTATCAAACCAAGTAAGATCATATCCCACACTTGCTTTATTGAGGGAGGCGGCGTCGTTTATATCAAGCATCAACGATCTTACAGTTGTGTTAGCTGGGTCCTTTTGCAATATCGTTGTTGCAATCTGATATGCCTCAATAAATTTATTATCAGATTTTAGAATTTTTATTTTTTTTAGCAATAATTCTTTTGATTCCGGATGATATTGTAAACCTTGATTACAATAGTCTAAAGCTGCTGAAGAATTGTTATTCCAATACTCTAGGTCGGTTATAGCGGCCGATGCATCCTCAAACCCCGGTTCACTACTTAGTACGGACAAAAATTCTATTCTGGCACTATCCGCTTTATCTGTCCATGTATAAATCCGTCCAAGAAAAACCCGTATATCACTATAATTGGGACTTTTCGTTAAAGCCAGATGACAGAACTGTACAGCCAAGGGATAGTTTTTTTTATTAAATGCGGTTTCTCTCGCCAGTTGAAACAATGAATCGGAACTGAGATTCTCTTGCGCGTTAGTTGCAGAAGTACTACACAAGTAAAGTAGACAAATAACTAATATATAGAGTCTTTTTCCGTTCATGTCAACAATTAATGATTTCATCAGTAAATAGAATTAAAATTAGATGTTATTGTTTTGTAGCTAACAAAATAAACGAACAGCTATTTTGCCTTGTATTTCTTTAATATGCTATCCGGCATCATACTTCTCTTTGTTATCATTTTGTCATTTCTCTGTCTAAATTTTTCCAAAAGCAAATTTACTTTAGTTCTTTGTTCATTTCCATTAGTAATAGGATCAAGCCCCATGTTTGCCGTCAATTGAAACACTGTATTCCCGCTTAGCATATAAACACCCGATAAATATTCGCTTACGCCTTGTTTTGTCGGTATTAGCGGATAGTTACTGTTGTTTCTAAAATAACGAACGGTGTCTAATCCGGCCCCCAACCATGTAACCAGAGAAGGTGATTGGATATGGTATTGGTTCTTCATTAAAGCCAGCAGGCTTGGAGTAATATCCAGATGCGACACCACAGCCGAAAACTTTGCAGTGCGCTTAAGCATAGGACTATAAATAATCAACGGTACATGGTAGCGGTCAATTTTGGTGCTCATAGGAATGTCTGGCATTCGATGGTCTCCGGTAATGATAAAAATAGTATTTTTAAACGACGGATGCGACACATAAGATTTAAAGAGTTGGCGCATTGCATCATCCATATATAAAATAGAGGCATACTGTGGTTTATATTCCCGGTGTTGAGCAATAGATGCAGTATCGAATTTCAGGTCTTGCATTCTTTTCTCAAACATTGCATCATATTTATTTTGATTATTTAATTTAAAAGGGCTATGTGTTGCAATAGTAAGCAAAGTATTTACATGAGGTGTATTAGGTTGCTTGTCCAACTCCGCCATATACCTTCGAAATAATTGTGAATCACCATATCCCCAAGTAAACCCTTGTGGATTTTCTGGCAATTTTTGATAGGAATGGTCATAAGTGGCTTCATCATAAATATGTTTGATATTCTGCCGCTTCATATACAAATTCATATTATCAAACTTCGAATCACCTCCGTAAAAAAAAGATGAATTATAGCCATTGGCTGCCAATACACTAATAAGTCCCAAATTTGCTGGCATTTGTTCTCCCAGTTCGGCAAAACCGTGTTGGCCGTAGGGTAGTGAACCTAAAACAGACGGAAAAACACCAAAAGTTCGTCCGGCACTACTGAGGCAATTCTCCCAATAGAGACTATGCTGCGACAATGAATCCAAAAATGGAGTAAAACTGCCTAAATATGCATTTTCATTAGTGAAAGCCCTGCCCAGACCTTCTACAATAACAAAAACGATATTCGGAGCTGCGTTTCCTTTGTTGAAGAAAGGAGATAATACATCCTTTGTGCTATCGGCATGAAGAAAAGGATAATTGGCATCATCTTTAAAGGCAAAATCATTAGCATACCCACCTTCATGGCTATTTCCAACCAAATTATCAGCAAACATTTCAGACATTTCGTCAAAAACATCCCGTTCCGGTTGTGGAAAGTAATACTGCAACACAGCCTTATAGAAATATATCGATTTATTTAACACCAGGTTGTTGTTATATTCAGATCCAAATTTTGGAGATAATGAAATTTCATTAAAACTGGACATGACACCTACCAAACAAAGAATCAGGAATATGACTCCCACGGCTTTATTTACTTTTATATACCGTGGCAAATAGATAAAAACCAACATGAAAACCACCATCATACAGCAAACAGTTAGTATCAAGGTAAGATTAACAGCCGATCCAACTGTTTGTTCAATTTCTGCCATTGAGTATTGAAACACGTCACCTCCCAAAGGATTAAGAGCCATGGAAAAATATTTTATCAACATGAGATGCCCCAGCGCTACAATAATCAATAAAACTGATAACAAAACATGAGATGCTTTTCGGGAAATAAAATAGATTATACCTGTGAATACAAACAAATAACCTGCAACCATACAAAAGAAAAGAAAATCCGATATCAAAGCTGTCGAAATAAAGTCAACCAAGCCAGATTTAATATATCTATCCATTTGATTGATGAATAGCTCATAAACACGTAGTAATAAAATAAATACGAATAAGACTATCGCATTAGATGAGAAACGTTTCAGCATAGCCCAAAACTTATTATCTTTCGGTGTGTGATTTCTATCACCCAATGCAAGGGTTTGCGCACTTTCCGTTACTTGTGTTGTAGGCATATACGATGATCCGGTTACATAGATTTCTTGGTCTGAGGTTTCAGCTGAGGTAAATGTAATAGCTGTTACTTGATTCGTCTCAACCGTTGTTGGTAAGTACTTAATATATAATGCGCCACCTATAGAAGCAATAGAAACCACATTGCTCCAATTTACACTGTCTGAACTTACCTTGTAATTAACCGGTGCAATGACTGTGATTACTATTGACTGATTACTATCTCCGCTTATTGCAAAGGCTTGTACAACCGATTCAGCTCCAACTATCGAATTAAAAACTCCATTTGCAGGCGTTACTTTGATCGTAGAAATCGACTCTGTTGTTACCGTGTTAGAAACACAACTTTGCATATCCGTTTCACCAGTTTCTATTTTAATCTTTGATTCTGCATTCTTCATAAAAAACATATTAATAAACAGGTAACCTTCTTACATTTTAGTCACCACTTCATCCCTAAATTTTATAATTTCATCTTCCACAGCATCGTAAATACAACAACATGCATCGAGTGCTTCCGGCAGTTGGTGAAGTTTTTCCCTGTTTCTTGCATTCATTTCAATGGTGGAAAGATGACTAATCATTTCACTCATTTGCAGTACACCTACACTACCTTTTAATTTATGGGCAACTTTAGTGACCGTATCCCAATCTGTAGCCTGAGCAATGCTTATTTTCAACTCTTGTAATGCTTTTGGAACTGTATCAAAAAACATATTCAATATCTCTAGTGTGAAATCGACATCGTCCATTTCCAATATGTTTGACAAGTCATATAGCGGCACATTTTCAGGCTTTGTTTGTACCTCTACAACTTTATCATTAACCTTAATTTCTATAACTTCTGTTGAAGATTGCTTTATGGATTCTACTTTTGTTTTTTCACGGGTTAATACGTTTTTGATTGCATACAATAATTCATTTACCTGAAATGGCTTCGGCACAAACTCATTCATCCCTACCGACAAACATCGGTCTCTCCCTCCTTTTAATACCGATGCGGTCATGGCTATAATTGGTATATCTAAACCAAGTTCGTTGCGTATTACGATTGTTGCCTCATAGCCATTCATTTCCGGCATCTCTATATCCATTAGTACAAAGTCATACAAGGCAACATTCTTTTTCAACATATCGACACCAATTTTCCCATTATTAGCCATATCTGCGGCTATACCTTCATTTTTGAGGGTATGAAATGCTACCATCTGATTAATTAAATTGTCCTCAATAACAAGACAACGCATCGAAGCAAAAGGCTGAATAGAGTCTAGTTCACTTACATTGTTTTTCTGTTTTACTTGTTCTATTTCGACTGGTTTCGCTTTAATGTAAGTTATGCTGAAGCGGAAGATACTTCCCTTGCCCAGTTCACTACTCACACTTATCTCTCCCTGCTGCAAATCTACTAAACTCTTACAGATAGATAAGCCTAAGCCCGACCCTCCAAATTTTCGGGAGATATCTGAACTAGCCTGTACAAAAGGTTGAAATAATTTTCCCAATCCATCTGCGCTAATTCCGATTCCTGAATCTTCTATTACAAATTTGATATTAACTTTATCCTCCGATATGTTTTCATATAGTAATTTCAACTTTACAAACCCATGGGCAGTAAACTTTAACGAATTTCCAATCAAATTAATCAATATCTGGTTCAAACGTGTTGGGTCTCCCTCTAACATGTGAGGAATATCCGGTGGCATTTCTATCGAAAAAAGAATCCCTTTCCTAGTGGCTTCATGAGTAAACACACTATTTATAGCAGAAAGGATTTCACTCAGATTAAACAATACACATTCAATATTCAATTTTCCTGCCTGTATTTTCGAAACATCAAGAATATCATTAATCAAGACTCTTAGATTATAAGAAGACACCTTCATTGCCTCCAGGTAGTCTTTTTGCTCAACTGATAATGGGGTTTTTTCCAACAAATTAATCATACCTACAACACCATTAAGGGGGGTGCGCATATCGTGACTCATAGAAGCCAGAAAACGCTCCTGCGAGCTAGCAGCAAATTCTGCTATTTGCCTTGCCTCTTTAAGCTCCTTTTCGCGGATAGACATTTCCGTTATATCATTCGTTATACATCCTACACCTATTAACTCGCTATTTTTGTCATAAATAGGGAATTTTACTGTTTCAGTATATAGTACAGAGTCATCTTCTAACAGCAGTTTATCATAAAATGTCATAGGTCTGTTTTGATCAATTACACGAGCGTCATCAATTTTTGAAAGTTCTGGACTGTAGAATTCTACCGAATTTAATTCTGGATTGAACCTTTCCAATTTACGTAACAAATCATATTGTTTTTTCTTCTCATTAATTAAAATATAAAACCCATTTGAGTCTTTTGCAAACATTGCTGAAGTTGCATTGTCCATAAAACTTTTCAATAATTGTTTACTTCTTTCGCTTACATTCTTAGCTTCAACCAATTCTGTTTCTTTTCTAACTTGCTCTGTGATATCATTAACTATAGATCCAATGTGTGTAAACTCACTTTTTGAATTATAAATCGGAAATGTATAGGACTTTACATTGATTGATTCCCCGGTTAAAAGATGGAGTGACCACATAACACTCAACGACTTTTGATTTTCTTTAACATAAGTGTAAATTTCATTAAGTTGTTTTGCATTTTCAGAATTCGTTACTTGATCTGCGTAGTTGAAGCCTATCAGTTCTTCTTTTGTTACTTCATAGAGTCTTGCGGTATTTTCGTTCATCACTACATAGCGTTGCTCCAAATCTAATATCATTGCAGAATAAGGTATGTTCTCTAGAAAATCAGTCAATAAGCGCTTCGAGTCGGCAACCTCCACTTCCGTTCTTCTCAATTCGGTAATATCTACAATGACTTCCAATGTACTGACAAGTTGTCCATCCGCATCCATTTCGGCAATTGCCGACAAAAGGCAAGTAAGAATCTCACCGTTCTTTTTTACGAACTGGAATTCTTCGTTAAAACAAGCCCCATTCTTCATAAAGGCAGGCCATACAACTTCTCTTGAATATTGAAGTGATTCCGTTGTTACAAATGAGCTCAATTTTTTTCCCAATACTTCTTCCCGATTATATCCCATTATCTCCAACCAATAATCACTGACAGTAATCATTACACCGTCTCTATCGATGGAGTAAAGCATTGCAGGAGTCGAGTTGTATAACTTATGAAATCGATCTTCTACTTTATAAAAGGCTTCCTGCTGTAGAAGTTCATCAGTAATGTCACGAGCAAAAGTCAGCACCCCCCACACCTCTCCGTCGGCATTTTTCAGAGGAATCTTACTGGTTCTAAAAGTATGTACCACCCCATCAATGGCAAACCGTTCAAATGGGAGAACCTCTATTTGTCCACTATCCATAACCAAATTGTTATCTGCCCAAAATCCGGTGATTCCTTTCTCAAGGTTACCTTTTACCAATTCTTCAGGAAAGCCGAGTTCCAAATCATCTTTACCAATAAAATCAGTTGGAGAAAAGTGTAATGAATTAGCAAACGCGGGATTCACCATTATGTAGCGGTGGTCTTGACCCTTAATAGAAATAAAATCCGAAGTACTTTCTAATACAGAATTAAATAACGCATACTGCATTTTAACATCCTCTTGTAATCGTTCTCGGACCTCATCTTTCGCCCTCTTTTCTGTAATATCTACACGAAAAACTCCAACTGCGAACAAGCTGCTGTTTTTATCAAATAACGGAAATATATTTGTAAAAAGTGCCAATTCACCTTTATCCGGAAACGAAAAAACAGATTCATCCTTAATGGATTCTTGTTCTTTTATTACGAACTCCGATTGTTTAGAAAACTGCTCAACAAACATATTATTTGTAGTGAATTCGGCATAATGCTTGCCAATCACATCTTTTCGCGCCATATTCCAGAAACTCAAAGCATAATTATTGATAAATTTAAGTATTCCTCCTTGATCAAATATCGTAACATAGTAAGGTATATTATCAAGATATGACTGCATCAGGCAAGATTGATATTCCGCCTCTTGTTTATATTTGTCAGCTTCGACCTTGAGCAACGTTAATTCAATTTGATGCTCGATAGACTGTGTTATGTCAGTAACAATAGCGCCTACGCCAGTAATATCTCCATCAACCGAGAAAAGCGGAAATCTAGTGAAACTAAGGTGTGTAGTCTTTTTCGAAACTTGGTCCAACACTGAAGTTTCAACAGTAACCGCCTTCCCTGTTTTAATAACTTCATCGTAAGCATCCAAAATCCCTTGGTTTATTTTACGACCTATCACATCCTCAACTTCCGATCTTGTTTTACCTAAGAAATCTTCAACTGATTTATTGTATATATCTGCAAAAGCCTTGTTCACCATTGTTATTCGATCTTCAATATCGGAGGAATAAATCGGATTTATGGCATTTTCAATAAAGTTAGATAGTAAATTCTTGCTGTTGACAGCTTCTGCACGAGCCGATTCCAGTTCCAATTCAGTCACTTTCATCCTATTGACATCTACTGCAAGTACACCCGTAAATTCAACCACGCCTGATTCGTTGAACATTGGAAATATAGTCATTAAAACTGCAACTAATCTGCCATTATTATTGATAGATAATTCTATAGTTTTACGTTCTTTATTGCGTATTGCAACTCTAGTAGCAACTCTTATTTTCCTTTGCACTTCAACCGGCCAAAGATTCAATTCTGATTTACCAATAACCTCATCTGAAGAAAAACCAAAGGTCTCAAGAAAACGATTATTTGCCCAAGTAATCGTATCATCAATTTTTCGAACTACAATATGGCCTTCTGTATTTTCAATCAGATTACGAAACATCATAGCCTGTTCTTGAATTGTTTTGTGCAACTGATCTATTTCGATCTGTAGTTCTTTTTCACGCGTAACATCTCTTAACACGCATTGTATACACCGTTCATGATTAACGGTTTCTCGTTTGTACGTTAATGTCTCAATGGCTACCCAACCCACTTCACCATTTCTTTTGACATATTGAATTTCTTGAATATCAGGTTCTTTAAGCTGTCTTTTCAACATATCAACAAAGAAACGTTTATCACTGAAATTATCTTGTTGAGTCTTGAAAAATAATAAAGCTGATTTATTTATAATTTCGGAATGCGAGCAACCAACCATTTTAATAAATGACTGATTGGCATAAGTTATCAAACCATCGCCAGAAAGAAAGATGATTGGCAATGTCGAATTTTTAATTAACAAAACACATTGGTGATTCTCTTTTTCTAATTGTTTGTATGAATTATGAACACCAAATAGTTTAGTCGTTAATTTTGCAAGTTTTTTTTTCATAACCATAAATATGTATTTAAATAGCGGGGCACATTTTTTGTTCTGAATGTTTGCTTTTTATCGTATTCGTTTATTATCGTTCAACCTTTGGTTGGTTATTTTTTTGTAAAACCAGCATGCGTCATTTCACCCCATCGCATAGTCTCCTTTAACAACAACCTTAACATTCCTCTAATACCAGCCCCAACCACATATAAGTGAAAAATAACAGGTTCTAGTAACACTGCAGAAACTAGTTTTAGCACATCTCGTTTTTCCTTGTATTGTCGAAACGTAAACGTTTCTATGAGTATCGAGAATGCAGAAAAAAGATATCCAAAGCTTATGATGAAAATTAGTAACAGACAATAGAAATTCCATTCTATCATCCCTAACATGACAGAAACAATAAAAAATGTCCAACCGATAAACTCTATAATGGGGGCCAAAAACTCAAAGAAAAACCAATAGGGATAACTTAACAATCCAAGAACACCATATTTACGATTAAAAAACATCTTCTTGTGAGTCCAAAGTGTTTCTACAGTTCCACGTGCCCATCTATCCCGCTGACGCCACAAAATCTTGTAGCTGATCGGTACCTCGGTCCAACATAATGGATCTGAAATATATCGTACAGTATAAGGACGTTTAGCATCTTCCATATATAGTCTCATACGTACAACCAACTCCATGTCTTCTCCTACGGTGCTAGTATCATAGCCTCCTACAGTTAATGCAATTTCTTTATCAAACATACCAAATGCACCTGAAATAATCAACAAGCCGTTTAATTTACTCCAAGCCATCCGCCCTAGTAAAAAAGCTCTGATATACTCGACCGTTTGTATTCGTGCCAGCATATTCTCTGGAACATGTACTTTTATCATTTTCCCCCCTTGCACTTCACATGAATTTGCTACACGAATCACTCCCCCAGTAGCAATTACATGTTTATCGGGGTTTGACATAAAAGGTTTTACCATACGCAATAGTGCATCCTGCTCCAAAATACAATCCACGTCGATGCATGTAACATATTTTTTTGAAGCAATATTTAATCCTGCATTTAACGCATCAGCTTTACCTCCGTTAACCTTGTCTACAACTATTAATTTATTATAAGCTACATTTGTACTTTTATAAATACCCCTTATTGACTTAGTTACTACCCTTTCGTTTACAAAATAGGGTACTTTGATCAAGCTATATGCATCAATTAATTTTTGCAGCGAATCATCCTTACTTCCATCGTTAATTACTATAAGTTCAAGATTATTATAGTATATCGAAAACAACGATCGTACATTTTCTACAATAGAAGCACTTTCATTATACGCCGGAGCTAGAATACTAATTGCAGGTACAACAGAAGAGCTTGCCACCATGGAATAATCTGTAAATGCATGTTTTCTCATATGTTGAATATTCTCAAAAACCGAGTAAATACCTATCAGAATGTACGCACTTAAAAGCGTAATGGAATAGATCAATATACTATACGTAAAAAAATTAAAAAAATAAAGTTCCCAAGGCATACTATAAACTAATTTTATTTTGATTCTTCACTTTTAATTTGTTCCAGCATCAGGGTTATAGAATCTTTTATTTCTAGCTCATTTTCCGCAGTGCTAATAATATCGTTATGATCACACAGTTTATTTAAGACTCTCAAAACACTAAAACGAATTTCCGTATCATTATCAGCAAGTTGTTTGTATAAGAAAGGAATACTTAGTTCTGTCGAAAGCAATTTTAACACATCTAAAATTGCTATTTTTACTGGTTTGCTTACAATTTCGTAATTTGCTATTAACAAGAATTCAGTACTTTCGTCATAAATATTTTTCAGGCAATAAACCGATTGTATTTTCACTGAATCGTTCGGGTGATGAAGGAAATACTGTATTTTTTCCAACAACTCAAAACAATTATATTTATCGGCTAATCTCAAAGAGAAAATAATCACAGAGTCATTCTTAGAGTCAAACCATTTTTCAATACCTTTCGGTTTTTCATTCTTCATATTGTTCAGAAGATGAAGTAAAGTCATCTGCTGCCATTCTGAAATTGTGTATGTAACTCTTGAAAGAAATCTTAGACCTTTTACACCAAAAAGTCTTACAATAGCTACCTGAGCTTCCATTCTGACATCTTCTTGAAAATGATTCGTACACTTGTATATGGGACGATAATGTGCTCTGAAATTCATTTCAGAGAGCTCTCTGATACCCATCACCATAAGCTGATAGCGATTACTTTTTAGCTTTATATAAGAATCTTCATACAAACTCAATTTATCGTAGAGTTTATATAGATCTTCAACTCCGCTTCCAGTCAGATTTTTTTTTAATTTCAACATTTCGTCAATCATCATTTGACGTAACAATTTTCTCTTTCTCTTTCTCAATTGATTATCTTTTCCAATTGGCTTAAATTCGTCAAAACCTGTAAGTATAATAGCATCATTAGACTCAGCCGTATTGTCGTCAAACATCAGCCGTACTAACAAAAATTGTTTTTCGTCTCTTATTCTCTGGATTTCATCTTCTCTACTTTGAATCAGCAACGATGAAAAATGAGAAGTGAAGAATATTGCACATACAGCACAACTAAATAAAATAGTGGAAATAATTATTTTTGTTTGTAAATCGCTTTCAATGAGAGATAATAGCAGCATAAATTCACTATTTATATAATTTTAGACATTTTATAGAGATTATACCTGTAATTTTACACTCCAATTAACCGTTTAACCCTTAATGATAATTCATTGGGATTAAACGGTTTAGTAATATAATCATCAGTACCCAACTCGAAAGCTGCCGAAACTGATTCTTCTTGTCCCATGGAAGAAAGAACTATAATAGGAATTTTACTCAATAGATCTTTCCGGATTTTTTCAATTACTTCAAGCCCGGAAAAAAAAGGCATCATAATATCTGTTATAACCATATCCGGACAACCGTTATTTTCGAGATACTCCATAGCCACACGCCCATCTTCGGCCTGAATTATTTCATAACCGTCTTTTTGTAATTTCATTGATAACATTTTGAGAGTCATCGTCTCATCTTCTGCAATAAGTATTTTCATAATTAAATATATTAAGTATTGTTGTTTGTAATTTGGCTTGATATTACGCAAATAATCGTAACCTAATAACCCTTAACCACAATTCAACTTAAGAACGGTATTTCAACTCTCACACTTGTACCCTCTCCCACTTTGCTTGAAATTTCCAACTCTCCATTTAATAAAAAAATACGTTCTTTCATACCAATCATTCCATACGAGTCATTTCTCCTGCTGTTATTTATATCAAATCCGACTCCATTATCAACAATCTCCATAATCAACACATTATCATAATTACGTAACTCAACCTTTACTGTTGTAGCCTTAGCATGCTTAACGATATTTGTCATAGCTTCCTGAAGTATTCTAAAAAATGCCAAAGTTTGTTGTTCATTTATTACAAGCTTTGAAACAGAACTTATAAATTCACATTTCAAAGGATACCTTTTCTCAAATTCTTGAAGATATTCCTTTGCTGCAATTTCCAAACCAAGCGACATAAGTTGTTCATTTCGGAGACCATTCATAATTCTACGCGCTGTTCCAATTGCTCCATCAATAAGACTTATAAGACTTACGATTTTTTTTATAATATCCTCCGAAGTAAAATTAATGTCGTCATTTAAAATCTTATTTTTCAACATTCCAAGATCAATTTTCAATGCAACTAAAATTTGACCTAAATCGTCATGTATCTCGCGCGCTAATACACTTCGTTCTTCTTCCCTCACATTTTGTAAGTGCGAAGTAAATCTTCTTAACTGCTCTTCTGAATTAATCAATGCAATCTCAGCGAGTTTTCGATTAGTAATATTTAAATTTATACCGGCTATTCCAACAATTTCTTCCTTATTATAGATTGGAAAAGCTATTTGTTGAAATATATTTCCCTGTTGATTGATCTCTTGCTCATATTCTTCCTGCACAACCTCTCCATTCATCAAACGTTTAATACTATTTTCCTGCAATTGAAAATTCTTTTGACAGATCTCTGCTTTTAACTTTAACTTTTGAGCCAAAATAGATCCAAAACGATTAACACTTCTTCTT
>Ga0302284_1000573_pt1 | contig 17077 bp, 10 predicted proteins | sample III_Fen_E2_1_FD_198760 | JGI IMG/M metagenome (GOLD analysis project Ga0302284, IMG submission 198760) | Peat permafrost microbial communities from Stordalen Mire near Abisko, Sweden - III_Fen_E2_1 | ecosystem: Environmental > Terrestrial > Soil > Wetlands > Permafrost | place: Sweden: Abisko...
GAACAGATTGAATCGGGTGAACAAAGACGGATTAATGTCAAGGTTAACCATAACCTCCTGAGTCTGGCCGTGCATTCCCAGACAATAATTATTCAGAACCGCGAGGTTAAAATAGTAACACTACAGTATATAAAAAGTGAACTAGATATTCATGAGATGGATTCATGGCAAAAACTTATAAGGATCTTAAACCATGAGATCATGAATTCGGTAGCTCCAATAACATCCCTCAGCTCAACACTTTCGGATTTCTATAAATCCGGAGAAGATCAGACAAGTCCTGAAAATATTACACCCCGGATAATTTCGGATACAATCAGAGGGCTAAATATAATAGAGGATCATGGCAAGGGGCTGATACATTTTGTCGAGTCTTACAGAAGCCTGACTCAGCTTCCAAAACCAGAGTTTACCCGGGTCAATATCAAAGAGTTTTTCGAGCGTATAATGATTCTTGTAAACAGCGGCTTTGATAACGATAATAGTAAAGATAAGGTAAGACCTCTGATCACTTCAAGTGTGACACGCGATGATATAACTTTGGTTGCAGATGACAAACTTCTTGCACAGGTTTTTATTAATATCATTAAAAATTCTATTGAAGCATTCGGAAATTATGAAGAAGGTTACTTTATCTCAATGAGTGCTGACAGGAATACTGACGGCAGGATAGTATTAACAATAAAAGATAATGGTCCTGGTATGGACGCTGACACTCTGGAGAAAATTTTTGTACCTTTTTTTACAACAAAAGAATCAGGTTCCGGAATTGGCTTAAGCCTTTCACGACAAATAATACGGATTCATAATGGTAACATAACCTGTGATTCTACTCCGGGAAACGGGACCACTATTTTGATGCAGTTCTGATTTTTTTAACTTGTTATCTTAAAGCCTGGGTTACTCTTTGCGGAGTGTTTCTGCCGGATTGTTTCTGGCAGCTTTGTTTGCAGCCCAGCTTACAGTGATTAATCCTATAGCCAGAGTAAACAATCCTGATGATATTAAAAGCCATATACTGATCGTTGTCTTGTAGGCAAAATTATTGAGCCATTTGTTCATAGCGTAATAACCAATGGGTGCAGCAATGACAAATGATAGTATAATCCATCTTAGTAATTCAAAATTAAAACTCCTGAAAATTTCAGAAATCGAAGCACCATTTATTTTTCTTATACTGATCTCCTTCATTCTGCTCTGGGTGGCGAAAGTTGCAAGACCAAATAATCCGAGACTAGATATAAATATAGCCACAACCGACAGGACAAGGAAGAGAATGTTCAGTTTTTGATCTTTTGAATAAGAAGATAACATCGAATCTTCAAGAATTTCATATTCAAATGGTCCCTCCGGATTTATCTCTTTTAGTACTGATTCGCAGGACTTAAGGACCTTGTTCAGGTTGGAGGGCGTATATTTGATAACAACCTGGTCGAATTTTCCCTTCTCGTTGGCAGTTGATATAAATATAGGTTCGGTTTTATCATAAAGAGAAGAGGTGTTGAAATCTTTAACCATGCCGATTACTTCGTATTTTATTCCATTTCTTGAGATTGTCCTGCCTTCAGGCTGTTTCCAACCAAGAAGACTGGCAAAGGTCTTGTTGAGTATTACTTTATTGCTGTCTGACCTGATATTTCTGAAATCACGGCCTTCAATAAGAGCAATACCCATGGTTTTCAGATAGTTTTCATCAACATATACCGCGTGTGCCAGTAACGGTTTATCTACTCCTTCAGGTTTATACCCGTTCAATGTAAAACCTATTCCCGGTACACCGCCTGCTGAGACTGATACAGAAACAATTCCCGCGATGCCCGAAAATTTGCTTAGAATCAATTCGTAGGTTGCTGAAGTCTTCTTATTAAGATTTACTAATAGAATGTTTTTTTCATTGAAACCCTTATCACTGTTTTTCACATATTGCAGCTGGGAATAGATAACGAGACAGGATATAATAAGTACGATCGAGATTATATATTGCAATGTGACCAGTATATTTCTGGAGAATTGTTTCTTTTTCCCGGTGTTTACACTCGAAAGCAAAGCCAGTGGATTAATCGAAGAAAGATAGATGGAGCTGTAGAAACTGGCAAATACTGTACAGAAAATAAAAAGAGAAGTATAGGTCAATATCCAGACAAGTGGTTTAATAGCCGAAAGTAATAATACTTCTCCGGTAAAAACTGTAGTGAATGTCAGCAAAATCTTGACAAGCAGGAAAGCAATGAGAAGCGAAATAATTATTGCAATTGCTGATTCAAAAACGAAAAACAAAATAATATTCTTTCTGTCAGATCCGAATATTTTCTTCATGGAAACCTCCTTTGCCCTTCTGAAAGAAAGAGCAGTATTGATATTTATAAAATTGAATGATGCTATAAGTAATATCAATAATCCTATCCCTGAGAACATGAAGATCTTTGTAATATTTCCCTTTTCTCCAAGTTCATATTTTGGTTCAGCCTGGGAATGAAGGTGAATATCGCCGATTTTCTGCAGATAAGGAATCATAAGGTAGCCCGATGGACGGTAGTAATCTTTATTAATGGCGACTTCCATATACTGTTGAATCTGTTTTTCCAGCTGTAAAGGATCTGATCCTTTGATAAGTTTTAGATATGTGTAACAGGTCAATCCTCCGTCCCATCCTATATGACTTTGACTGGATATTACAGTAAGAGGGGCGAGGCATTCAAACTGTATGTTTGTATTGGGAGGAGGATCTTTGGCTATTGCGGTTACAGTAAAAGTTTTTCCTCGGATAAGTATTCCCTTGCCCAAAGGATCTTCCCCGCCAAAAATCCTTTTTACTGATTTCTCTGTGAGGACAATTCCTGTTGGAGAATTAAGGCAGCTTTTTTTATCTCCCTTTGCCAGTATGAACGAAAATATATCGAAAAATGTACTGTCAGTATAAATTACTTTTAATTTGATTGTCCTTTCATTATAAATTACTGATTCAGGTTCGAGATCGAACCTGACCATGTTCTCGACCATAGCAAACTCCCTCTTAAATTCAGGTCCGGCCGGTGCATTAATCTGAGCGGCGTTAAGAACCATATTCGGCGTTTTGAAGGTCATTCCCACCCTGTACAATCTTTCACCATCTTTATGGAACTTGTCATAACTTGTTTCAACTGAGATCCATATTATAATTATCAGAACTGATGCTACGCCAACAGTAAGTCCCAAAATATTCACAAATGAGTATGGCATCTGTTTAACCAGCGACCTGAAAGCATTACGGATTAATAACTTTAGCATAAGGCGGAGGTTTGATTAATTCAAAAAATGACTCAAAGCATATGCCACTTGTCTTATTACTCACATAATCAGTAATATGACTTTTAGAAAGATGGGGAAATGATCAGTTTTGTACATAAATCATACAAAATGGTTCAATTTTTTAGACAGAAGACCACCCACTTCCTTTCAGAATTCTACGCTACGCGATTTGGAGATCCTTCGCTCCGCGAAGTCTGTGACTTCGCCAATACTAAAATGTAGTCTTAGACTATTTTCTATAATAAGCGAAGTTGCAAACTTCGCTTAGCCCAGGTTTTGATTAATAAGAGTAAGGGCACATAAATAAAAAGGCTGTCTCTTTTTATATTGAGACAACCTCTTTTCTTTTATCAGATATATCTAAGTAATTATTTTTCAGTCACCACCTGACCGTCAAACAAGTTAACGATTCTGTGAGCATATCCGGCATCCCTGTCGGAGTGGGTCACCATTATAATAGTTGTTCCTTCTTTATTCAGTTCTGTAAGAAGATTAATTACCTCAATACCATTTTTTGAGTCGAGGTTTCCGGTAGGTTCGTCAGCCAGAATAAGCTTCGGGTTTGCTACAACTGCCCTGGCGATAGCAACTCTTTGCTGTTGTCCGCCGGAAAGCTGCTGAGGAAAATGTTTTGCACGATGCCCAATTTTCATCCTTTCAAGAACATCTTCAACCTGTTTCTTCCTGTCAGATGTCTTCATCTTAAGGTAGATCAGAGGAAGTTCCACGTTTTCATAAACATTAAGTTCGTCAATCAGGTTAAAGCTCTGAAATACAAAACCTATATTCCCTTTACGGAAAATTGTCCTGTCGCGCTCTTTCAGATTTGCAACCTCGGTTCCATTGAAAATATAGCTGCCTGAGGTTGGATTATCGAGTAACCCAAGGATATTAAGGAGAGTGGATTTTCCACATCCCGATGGGCCCATTACTGCCACATATTCTCCCTCCTTTACATTAAGAGTCACTTTATTAAGCGCAGTTGTTTCAACTTCTTCAGTTCTGAAGATCTTGGTTAAATCATTAGTTTTGATCATGACTTTAGTTATTAATAGTTATTTTGATTTTTTAAGAATTAGTTTTTCATTTTTTCCGAAGGTTTCATATCCTGATACTATGACTTTCTCACCAGGTTTTAACCCTTCAAGCACTTCATAATACTTTGGATTTTTTCTTCCGATGGAGATACTCCGTTTGGTAGCAAATGATTCTGAAGGATCGAGAACAAATATCCATTGTCCGCCTGTTTCCTGGAAGAATCCTCCGATCGGAACGAGAACTGAAACTTTTGGCTGGCCCAGTTGAAGACTGATATAATATGTCTGGCCGGTTCTTATATTGTCTGGCATACTGTCGCGGAAAATCATATCAATTTTAAATGTACCGTTCCTGACTTCAGGATAAACTCTTCTGACAATCAGGTTAAATTTAGTGTTCTGCCGGTCAAGAGTTGCATCAAGCTGTGTTCTTACCCTGTCTATATAATGTTCGTCAATCTGTGCTACTACTTTATAAGATGTCAGTACATTTATCTGTCCCATGTTTTCTCCCTTTGATATTGATTGTCCTATTTCAGGACTTAACAGACCCAATTCACCATCAACAGTTGCCCGTACATTGAGATTTTCCACTCTTTTTTTAACCATATCGAGGTTATTCCTCATATTCTGGAGATCCTTTTTAATAGTTTCAACATTAACTGAACGGAATACAGAATCCTGTTTTTGACGCTCCACATAAAGGTCTTTCGATTGATTTGCCATATCGAGGTCCTCTTTGGAGCGAATGTATTCCTCTTTTGATATAAGGTTATCTTTAATCAGAGTTTCATTCTGTTGAAAATTTCGTGCTTTTCTTTCAATATCATATTTAAGTGTAACAAGTTCTCTTTTTATCTGTAGTTTTTCCTGTTCCATCTCAATCTGTGTTGATCGCAGGAAGTTCTCTTTTTCGGCAAGTAATGATTCACTATTGAGAATATTAAGAAAGAGATCAGGATTGGACAATCTTAGTATAATATCTCCTTTTTTAACCATGGAGCCTTCTTCAATAAGTTTTTCTTCAACCCGTCCGCCTTCATCAGCATCGAGCTTTACTGTTGTTATTGGTTCAACTGTTCCGGGAACAGTGATGTAATCATTAAACTGATCTTCAGTAACTGTCTCAATAATCAGTTTATCCTTTTCAACTTTATATGTTGATGTGCGATCGGAAAAGAAAGCCATGTAAATAAGTACGATAACTGCCAGTCCCCCGACTATATATCCGATATGTTTCTTCTGAAAGCCTGTTTTCTTTGGAATCGCTTTATCCATTGTTTCACGAGGAGTATCCATTTCAATTATTTATTATTAATTAGTAATGCTGTATATTTAGTAAGTGTTTAGAATGATTTTAGACGTTATTATTTCACCAGAGTTTCAAATTCACCTGTTGAATAAAACTGTATCGTCAGTTTTCTGATTAGCAGTTGAAGCTTTGTTCTGAGGGCTTCCGTTTCAGCTCTGAATAAGGTAGTCTTTGCGACTGAATAGCTGGTTACATCAAGAAGGCCTGATTCAAACTTCTTTTCAACAGCCTGAAAAGATTTTGTATTGAAGTCAAAGTTTGATCTGGCTGCAGAAAATTCGTCCTTACCTCTGTCATAATTGAGGCAGGCATTTTCAATATCAGTATACAAATTGTTTTTCTCAAGTTCAAGCCTTAGCTCGTTATCACTCTTCCTGAGCTTAGCCTGCTTAATGCTTCTATAGGTCGATAAATTATTAAAGATGGGAACATTCAGAGAAACAGTTACCTGTTTGCTCAGGTTACCATTTAACTGTCTTTCGTAAGCATTTTGAATTACTCCATCACCTGCATTTAAAACATTATAATAATAAGAACCTATTACACCACCTGCAGTTATCCTTGGAGCAAGATTTCCCCTGGCAACAGCTATCTGTTTTTTTGAGGCTTTTAATTCAAATTCGATTTCTTTGAGTCGCGGAAGATTTTGTGCTGCAAGTTTATAGACACTATCCGTACTGAAAGAGTTGTCTGCGATGAGAAGATTATTCAGGTCGGGCATTAAAACATCAAATTCCGTACCCGGTTCCAGCTGGAGCATTTGTTTTAAAGTTGTAATAGACTGACTGGCTGTGTTATGAGCAATGGTATAAGAAAGTTTATCAGCAGAAACCTGACTTTCAATTTCATATTGTTTCGCCAATGCTTCTTTGCCTGTTTCAACCATTTTTGTGATTCTGAAAAACTGTTTCTCTGAAAGATCGAGCTGCATTTTTGAAGCATCTTCAAGCCCTTTGGCATATAAGACCTGGTAATATTGTCCCATTATATCAGCTATCAATGTATTTTTTGCAATTTTCTCTGATTCCAAACCGGCTTTAAGCATGAATTTATTTGCCGCTATTGAATTTATCTCGGTGAATCCATTGAACAGCACAATATTTGAGGACAGACCCAAAGTATTTGTCAGGTTCTTATTAAATGCAATAGCGTTCGATTGGTCAATGGACCTTCCGTTTGCAAGCTGAAGATTGGATCCGGCGTTTAGATTGGGTAAAAGATTCATTCTTGATGCCAGCAGGTCTGCCTCTTTCGACTGAGTCAGAAGCTTCTGCCTCTGAAGTCCTATATTGTTTGCAACAGCATAATTAACGCAATCTTCCAGTGTCCATTTTTTCACCTGGGCCGCTAAATCCTGGAAACATAAGATTATAAACAGGGTTAATATAAGATAGATTTTTTTCATTTTAATTTCTAATTCGTAATTCCTAATAAATAAATCATTATTCATTATACCAAAGAATGTGCCAGGTTGATAAGTATCATAATATCAGTTATATATAAAATAAGACAACTTTCGTATTGTCAAAATATTAGACAGTTGCATGTGTTAAAATGTTACAGTGGAGATTATATACAGGATTCAATAAATATCTTTACAGTGAAAGTCATCTTATGAACAACCTCTCCATGACACTTGTTATTGTTTCAACATTTACAAGATCATAATTTAAAGACTGAATTACTATGAACCTTGATAACATTTTCAACCGGCTATGGATCGATTATATAACACAGAATCCTTCCGCAGGTAAAATACATGATCTATTTGTAACTGAAGGTGAAAGTGTTGTTAATGACCATATCGCATTCAGAACGATTGATTATTCGGAATTAAATATTGATGTTCTTGCCCAACCATTTATTTCCCATGGTTATGTCGCAAAAGGAGAGTATATTTTTAAGGAAAAGCATCTATTTGCCAGGCATTATGAACTGGTAGGAGATAAAAAAGCTCCTCGTATCTTTATAAGCCAGCTGGTTCTTTCAGAATGTTCTCCATTTCTTCAGAAAACTCTGAAAACAGCTTTTGAGAAAACAGGATTAGGAAAAACCAGTGCGGAAAAGTTGATTTTTTCAGGTTCATTATTCAATCCTCTGTCATATTCAGTTTATAGTCGTTTGAGGGAAGAATCAGAATATGCCGCATGGTTCTACGTTTTTGGATTCCGGGCGAACCATTTCACGGTGAGTATAAATGACTTAAAGAAATACAACGATATACGCCTGGTGAATGATCTTCTTACGAAGAATGGTTTTGTTCTCAACACATCAGGAGGTGATATAAAGGGAACACCAGCCGATATGCTTATGCAATCCAGTACTTTAGCAGATTCCGTTAAAGTCAATTTCGTTGAGGGAGCATTTGAGGTGCCTTGTTGTTATTATGAATTTGCCCAGAGATTTATTGATTCAAACGGACAATTGTATAATGGTTTTGTTGCGAAATCAGCCGACAAAATATTCGAAAGCACTGACTTCCATAGAAAGAAATAGTTCTTGTTCTCATGCTTAAGTACTTTTTTTTAATTTTTCATCTATATCTGAATATCGGATTCAATCTTCATTAAATAGTAAATGATAGTGTGAAGTGTTCTCAATATGATCATATTTTTGTAAGTTTGTTTATACTTAAAACCATTGATCATGACAACATTCTCCCGGCGTAATTTTTTAAAAACCTCCATCATAGGCGGCGCAGTAGCAACATTTATCAAACCTTATGATACTCTGGCTGCTTTTGGGAAACAGGAGCTGTTCCAGGCACGTGTTGCACTGACTTCAGGAGACAACAGGGCAGATATGGCTTTCCGCGCATTACAACCCTTTTCAGCAGAGATCGCCCGGTCAATTGGTAATAGAAGAGTGGTTCTTAAACCTAATAATGTAAATATCAATGTTCCATTGGCTTCAACTCATGTTGATACGCTCGAAGGGATACTTGAATTTCTGAAATCAATTGGAAAAACAGAAAATACGATTATTGCAGAATCGGCAGCAAACGGTCCAACTTTTGACGGTTATAAGAATTTCGGATACTTCAGACTTGCCGACAAGTATGGGATAAAACTGGTTGATCTCGATCAGGAGCCATTTGATAAAATTTATGTATTTGATGAAAAGGATTTCAGGCCACATGCCGTAAGAATATCTCACTTGATGCTAGACCCCGGTTCATTTATTGTATCTGTTGCGAGGATGAAAACCCACGATCGCGTCTTTGCCACATTATCACTTAAAAATATTGTGTTTGGCTCTCCGATAAAAGATCCGGGATTTACTTTCAGTTCTTCCCGTAAGCCGCGGACTACAAGTGACAAATCAATTTTGCATGGAAGCGGATTCCGTGGCATAAACTATAATCTTTATGCTATGTCGCGTCAGTTACATCCTCATCTGGCAGTTATAGATGGTTTTGAGGGAATGGAAGGAAATGGTCCGAATGATGGAACTCCTGTAGACCATCGGGTTTGCATTGCGGGTCTTGATTGGCTAGCTGCCGATCGCGTTGGTATTGAACTCATGGGCATAGAATTTGCCAATGTGGGTTATATGAATTTTTGCAGTCAGACAGGAATGGGGACAACCGATCTGAGCAAAATTGAGATAATTGGCGAGTCAATAAACAATCACAAAAAATCATATAAACTGAGTGATAATTTTAAAGATCAGCTTATCTGGAAAAATCCGGTTTCACAAAATATATCAGAATATCCAAAATCAAATTTCCGCTTATGCTATACCTGATATATGAAAATTTATAACACTCCATGGTGAAACGAATATCAGGATTTTAGATTCTCAGTCAAACAAGGTGCCTGAATCGGGAAAAATTACGACAGAATGTTTTAATGTACTTCCACAGGATATTAAAAGTATTAAACAATAATAATTTAGAATATTTTAAAAAATATGTAACTTTGGTTAATAAGTAAAAATTTTAGATTAACCTGGTCTGAAAATGAAAAAGGACTCATTTTTTCTGGAACTTATTAAAAGCGGTCCATTCCTTTTGCTGATAATTATTGCCCTTGCGGTATTTTTAGGAGTAGTTATTACCAACCATCACAGGCAGGTGGTGAAGATGAAGGAAAACGTTATATATGTTGCTCCAAAGTCTAAAAATTAAAAACGAACTCTCGTTATTTGTTGGTATTACTATTGCTTCGAAAATTAACTGTCATAATTATTCTTTAGGGTTCCACTTCAGCTCGTTTTATATGATAGTACAGACCGTTAATTCTATTGCCATCATCCGGGAGTTATGTAAACAGCTTTACTTTTGACATTTATAAATATTTGTTTTACATTTGGTGGCGTTGCAGGATAGGCCAGGATGCCATTAATGAAAACCTCATTTGATCGTGTGACTTATTTCCAGGAATGTATTTTTATTTGTATAATGTATGTTTAAGTTTAAGACTATTTATGGCAAGATCAGGACATTATTAGTTACTGTCGGCAGTGTATTTTTTATTCTCTTCCTCGTCCTTGTATTTTATAAAGCCAAGCTCGAAAAACAGATAATTGAATCTTCCAGGGCACAGTTTTCAAGTGAGGTTAATTCCCTTTTTAAATTGAACTCTGCCTTTATGATCAGGACAGTAAGTTTTTATTCTTTTTGGGATGAATTTGTGAAAGCAATAAATAATAATGATAAAAAGTGGATTTCAGAAAACATTACAATAATCAGCTTCTATCAATATGATTATATATGCGTCTATAACAAAAATTTTGAAATTGTACAGGAATTGGCAAGCGATGAATTCCTTCCAAAGGGAATTATTCCTAAAGATGCAGTAATTAACCTGAACCGGGCAAGGTTTTCACATTTCTATTTCAGGGGACCAGATGGACTTATGGAAGTGAGTTCAGCCTCTGTCCATCCTAACAGCGATCCTGATCATACAAAAACTGACCCGGGTGGCTACCTTGTTGTCGCCAGAAAACTTGACCAGAAGGTTTTATCGGAATTATCATCAGTCAGCGGTTCGAAAATTGACATACTCTCCTCATCTGATCCTATTCCTGATTATGGTAACAAATCAATTTATGCGAGGATTGATTTGCCGGGTTGGGACGGGAATATCGTTTCAAGAATAGTTTTTAACAGGAAGATGGATCTCAATTTCAGAGCAACGCAGAATATAATGATTATTATACTTGCATTCGTGATAATTGCTTTGTTAGTAGCTGATTTCATTGCTAGAAGATGCATAAACAAACCTCTCAGACTGGTTACAGATATACTAAAGACCGATAATCATGAATCAATAGTGGATTTAAAAAAAGCTCCTGCTGAATATGGTCACATAGGATCCCTTTTTGAAGAGTATGTTCTTCAGAAAGAAGAGCTTAAACACGCCAAAGAAAAAGCAGAAGAATCAGACCGGTTAAAATCGGCTTTTCTGGCAAATATGTCGCATGAAATAAGAACACCTATGAATGCAATTGTGGGTTTTAGTGAACTGGTAGAATTTGAAACAGATCATGCCAAAAAACATCAGTATGTAAAAATAATTCAGAACAGCAGCACTAATTTGCTGAATTTAATTGTAGGGATAGTAGACTTATCTAAAATTGAAACAGGGGCAATGCAATTGAACTATTCTAATTTTATGATATCGGAAATATTCAATGAATTAAAAGAGATTTATACTGTTGAATTAATAAAAAAAGAGAAATCAGATATTCAGTTAAATTTCTTTCTTCCAGATGGAGATATACTTGTTCATTCTGATCCTTATCGTATAAAACAGGCCATTTCAAATTTGCTTGGCAATGCCATTAAATTTACAACAAAAGGAGCAATCACTTTTAATTGCCAGAAAATCAAAGATGAGCTGATCTTCTCGGTTTCTGATACCGGCACAGGTATTCCTGATAACGATCAGAAGAAAATATTTGAGCGGTTTATAAAGTTTGATTATCAAGGACTGAATAATGAAGGAACCGGCATCGGTTTATCGCTTGTTGAGAAATTGGTTACTCTTTTAAATGGCAGAATATGGCTGAAAAGTGTATTGGGAGAAGGCTCTACTTTCTTTTTTTCAATCCCATTCATTACACCTCCAACCACCTCAACGCCAATTTCATTAAATAATTCAAGGAAGAAGCCGGTTCAAAGAAATTCTGATAACAGGAAAAGGATTCTTGTGGTGGAAGATGATAAGGAAAGTTATTTGCTGATCAAGGAAATATTGCATCCATTAAATATTGAAATCAGTCATGTTCGGGATGGAAAGGATGCTGTTGAATTTATTAAAATGAATCCTGAGATTCAATTAATTCTCATGGACATGAAATTACCATTTATGAATGGTGATGAAGCTACAATTGCGATAAGAAAAATTAATCCGAATATCTCAATAATTGCACAGACTGCTTTTGCTATGCTGGGAGACAAAGAAAAAGCTCTAAAGGCTGGTTGCAATGATTATATTACCAAACCTCTGGAATCAAAAAAATTGCAGGAATTGGTAGTGATGCATCTGTTGAATTAGCCCGGAAAAAAGTAGTTGACAGACCTTAATTCAAGTGCACCTTTAATTTATTGTTACTTGTCGGTAAGTTGAGAGAATTCTGCTGATAATCTGACGATCCTTTATCTGTTTCAGACCACATATATGGTATAAAACATATGCTAATCCATTTTCGCCAAGAATTTTCGAAAATTCCTTATCTCCAGGGAAATAATTCCCCCTTTCATCTTTAGCCATAAAATATAAACTATAAACAAAGGTCATAATTATTTTATCTACAGGGGAATTTGTTTTTATCCCATCGATAAGTGGACTGAGGATACGATCATCTCTGTGCAATTTTCTTTTCAGATCGCATCCCACTCTGAATACCGTATCCCCAAGGGACTTGTTTTCAAAACGATTAAGCAGGTCATCGATATGATCAGTAAGATCAGCCTGGGTAAACTCCCCGGGATATTTTTTCATCAGCACATCTGCGCTTTGTTGCATAGCACTTCGAGTGAATTTTCTAACAGATTGAATTTTAAGTATATCTGCCAGATATTGTGTCGATGGATCTGCAAGATATCCGGCATAAGCAGCCGCGCCATGACCAAAATTATGTATATGTGATTTGCGGTCGACCCACGCTTTCATATTATCCTTTGGCGCAAGGCCTTTGACGTCAGGAATCGGGTTCCTGAAAGCTTTTTTATCGAGGATCAAAGTGTTGAAGGGTTCAGCATATACCATCAAACAGTCCTTTTCCTGCTCTTCCAGGGGCATTATTGGAACCATCTTGCCAATGCTGGTCTCAATGAGTCCGACAAGTTCGTTAATAGGATAATCGTTGCCCAGAATACCAGACAAAATATCTTTGACATATGTATCGGCATTATGCATGTTCTCGGCAAGGATGACATCCAGAGGCTTCCTGCCAAATTTCCTCTGGCGTACAACAAGCCCTTTAGCAAGAGTATTTATGACCTGTGGCAGACCTTTTTGACCCACTGATATAGCTGCAATATCACAATCCGCCAGTTCTTCAGCCACCTTTTCAACTTCAATTCCCAGAATTCCCCTCACATTGCCGACATTAATAACCGCATCTGGTTGTGAACTTTTGATAACCACTTTATATTCATTTCTCCGGTTCAGCTCAATTATTACGGCTTCGGAAATATCAACAAATACAACTTCAAAACCTGAAGTGGCAAACAACTGACCTATAAATGACCGCCCTATCTTTCCTGCACCAAATAAAACAAGCTTTTTCATTTTTATTCCAATCTGCCACTAAATGCTTTCTACTTCAATTTTTATAATATTGGTTCTGCACTCTTCAGGTTGTAACATGGGTAAAATTTTACTTTCACGAAGTGTTTTGCGCGATTGAACAGGGACATTTGATGGCTCGATTCCCAGGACGTATTCGCCCCAGCCCATCATTTTCCACTGGGCAACATAAGGAAGCTGGTTTATGTTAATACTGATATTTACAGATATGCCAATCTTTTTATTGCTCACTGTAACAGAAGTATCTCCATTCAGGCTTCCCTTCATTTTATGAAAAAAAACCTGTTCCCTGTAATCCTTACCGGGTTTGATAAAACTCCTGAAATCATTCATTCCTGAAACTGCATCATGATCACGGGGAACAGTATTCAAAGGGTCTATAGTCAATTGAGTATCTTCAGATAAAAAAGGGTAGCCGAAATTCATGTGATACAGAATAGTATAAGGACTAGGTTTATTACCGAAATTAGTGATCTTATCCGTCAAAAGGATCGTGTTTTGGCCCCGGAGGGAAGTTATTTCACGTTCCATTCTAAGTTTATTGCCAAACAGAAAGCCTTCTTCGATTGTCGCTTTTACTTTATAGCGGTATTCATCGCCTTCCCAATCTGACAGATCTGCAAACTGGCGTGATGGAATTGCTGAAACTCTTCCATGGAGTCCCAGTTCCTCACCATCATCAACACACGGTGGCCCCAGGTGTGTGAGTCCGCAGGTTGTGAGAAGTCCGGCACCAAATGTACGCAACCAGGCAATGCCTTCCGGTTCATAATAGGATGGATGAGTCTCTCCATTACAGGTCTGATAAACAAGGTTTATACCCTTGAAGCTGGCCAGAGAAATATCCAGGCCACGGTCGGGTAACAACGTATACTGCAGGCCGCCTCCTGTATTTATGTCGGCGGCTCTCATTCCACGGCCCCATCCATCGCTCAGTTCATAATGACGGCAATATCCTGTTTGCGAAAGGTTTCCTATGTATTTAAGTAATTCTGTTTTGTCCATGATTTTATTTTTTTCAGATAGTTTCAAATTCTGATTCCTGTTCAATAGTCCGTTTATACCTTCCAGAATTGTTTGAGAACAGGATAAAGCTGCTTATAAGTTTTGAATTTATTTTCATAAAACTCTGCATTTTCTGGATTCGGAGAAAAAATTTCATTCTCAGTGTTTAGGGTATTTATCAGTTGTTCAACAGGCATCTTTTCACTATAGCTGCACGCAAGCATAGCCGCTCCATAACACCCTGCTTCCTTAATATTGTGAACTACAATTTTTTTATTAAGTATATCTGCTTTTAACTGAGTCCATGTTTTATTTCTGGTTCCTCCTCCGGCAGCAATGAAAGAATTTATCTTCATTCCTGATTTTTCCATCATCTGAAGATTAAGTTTCATTTCCATGGCAACTCCTTCAAGAAGAGCTTTCGTGATCTCACCTTTCGTTGTTGTGAGCTGAAGTCCTATAATTACGCCTTTAGCCCGGGTATCAAAATATGGTGTCCCTGTGGCAGAAAAGTATGGCAGAACGAGCAAATCAGTCGGAGCCTGTGGCATGTTGTCGAGGAGCAGTGTGTATGGATCCTTTCCTTCTTCCATGGCCTTGCTTATTTCTTCCTTCCCGAGTTCATCTCTCATCCATCGCAGGATATTACCTCCGGTAAGGCAATAGGCAACTGAAGTATATTTGCCCTTTATAGTATAATCGTAACAGCATAGATTATTCTGCTGCAACTCATCACTGAAGCTTGGTTTTTCAAGTATTGGGCAGAAACACTCTACTGTTCCGGTTGCATACATACACATTCCCGGTTCAATAACCCCTGCTCCAAGAGCTGCACATGTCTGATCGTGACCTCCTGCAACGAGAATAACCTGATTTTTAAAACCCAGCCGGGTTGCCATTTCAACCCCGATAGTGCCGGTTATTTCTCCAGGGGCCACAGGAATTGCCAGTTTATTAACTTCTATACCGGCTGCTTCAAGTATTTCCGTACTCCATTGGTGATTAATTACATCAAACATCATTGTACGTCCTGCCATTGACCAGCTTATCTTTGGCTCAAGCCCGACCATATAATGAAATAGGTCTTCGAAACAAAGAAAATAATCTGCATCTCTCCATATATCAGGTTGGTTTTCTTTTATCCAGAGAATTTTAAAAAGTGTGAAAAGAGGGTGGGGGGTATGACCGGTAATGGAATAAATTTTTTTTATCCCGAAATCTTTACTCCATCCAACTGCAATCTCACTGGCCCTGGAATCGGAAGATACCATTGCATTACATAGCATTTTTCCATCGTTTCCGACCGGCGTGAATGCTTCACCCTGACTTGAAATGCTCATTGAAACAACAGGATCGGAAATGGCATTATTTACTTCCAATATCACTTCAAAACATTTACAGATCACATCGTCAGAATTTATTTCAGCCCAGTCGGAATGAGGATGTAAAACAGGATATTCCCTGAATGCAGTAGCAAGTTCCTTACCCTTACTGTCAAAGACAACAGCCTTGCATCCTCCAGTACCAATGTCGAGACCCAGGTAGCTCAATTCAATAATATTTAAATTTCAGTAATTTCATATTTAAGATAACGGGTGCATGCTTCGCGCAATGCAGTACTGACTAGACCCGGAGTCACACTAACATGATGACGGTAGCCGCTATAACCTATTTTATAGAGCTTTTCCTGCAAATTATTAATTTTTGCAACTCCCCCGCAACCGAAGAAGCCTTCCTGAATCGGATCGCTTGTGATTTCACCTTCCCCCATATAAACAAAAAGTTTACCGTCCTGTGTTTTAGAGCTGGCAAATGTGAGCTTATTTGGAGCGATTCGTCCCACGTTACAACCGAAACCGCAGCCTGCTCCCAGTGACTTGGCAAACATAGGATGTTCAATTACCTCTCCTTTTCCGGTCATAAGACTTTGGGGTACGGGACCGCAATGAAACAGAATGCATTTATCCGGATCTTCACCATAATTGTTGTTCCAGTCGAGACAGGTTGCCGGTTTCCCCGAAGCAAGGTTGAGGCCGTACATGGTAATTGCATTGCAGATATCGAGTTCACATGCTGCAGGGAATCCACGGTCGTTAATCTCACTTAACAATACACACGGAGCAACACCAAATTCTTTCTCCATCTCAAGCCAGCATCGTAAGGCAAGAGTATTTAGACCATATTCTGTTATAATCTCATCGATGACAACGCCAAAACGTACGAGGTTTTCAAATGCCTTTTCAGGGACTTTTTTAAAATTTGTATAATTTTTTAGAGTCACTGCCTTTTCCTTTGCAGCAGACGAGGCAATATCAAGCTTGCGGACACGACTGAATACCTCAGACAAATCAAGAACTTCAGTAGTTATTCCATATTTCTGAAGCGCCAGCTCATCATAACGAACTGTTTTAAATGCAGTGGTTCTTGCGCCGATTGCACCCACGGTCATCCGTTTCATTCCATTGACAATTTTACATACTTTGTCAAATGTATCAATCTGTTTTTCAAACTCTTTCGAGAAAGGATACACAGTGTGAGGAGGGAATACAGTAAAAGGCAGCTGGTACTGATAGAAAACATCCATAATGGAGAATTTGCCGCAGAATGCATCGCGACGTACCTCAAATCCCATTTTGTCAAGCTCGTCAGGATAAGCAAGAATATATATGGGTAGC
>Ga0302284_1000578_pt1 | contig 16967 bp, 12 predicted proteins | sample III_Fen_E2_1_FD_198760 | JGI IMG/M metagenome (GOLD analysis project Ga0302284, IMG submission 198760) | Peat permafrost microbial communities from Stordalen Mire near Abisko, Sweden - III_Fen_E2_1 | ecosystem: Environmental > Terrestrial > Soil > Wetlands > Permafrost | place: Sweden: Abisko...
TAACATTCCATCATAATCTGTGTCAAAATTCGATGGATATCAATCCAACAATGACACAGTCAATACAGATCATTCTAATAACTTTAACATGGCCAAAACCATAGCTACTACAGCTACAAACAGATAACAAATCAAATGAGCTTAGTTGCAGTACTAGCATTATTTTGAGGTTTCCTAGAAATTGGGACATAATTATTATTTCTCCCCCTGAAATCATTACATTTTTCCAGAAATTAACTTATCTGACTAGAAAGACTAGAAATCGTCCAAAAACATGACCTAATCAGGAATATTATGAGCAAAACAGATACTTTTTTCCACATTTATCTCTGTTTTAATGCAGCAAATCAAATCTCTCTTTAATGTTGAACATAATTTATATTTTACTTGTATTATTTTATTCGAAAACTACTTGAAATAAAATATATTTTTCATTTTTCTGAAACAGGTGAGCTTTGTGTTTGATTTATTATTTTTTACTGACCTTTTGACTTAGTGAACTGTTCTTCTCTTAAACCAATCCAAATCAACCCCCATAAAGTTAGATTTTTTTTTAGTTTTTTGTTAATTAAAATTCCGTATCAAAGAAAGAAAAAACAAACACATTATCAAAATATTAATAATTTCAAGTCAATTTGGAACAACTCTAAGTGTGATTGTGCGTGTGTGTTCTAAATAACAAAGCAATGTCAGGGTTGTCAAGGCATCAGCGATTGATACGCTCAAGTGATGATTCTGAGCCACCTCGTAAACTCATCAACAACACTCCTCCCAAAATCCAACTGCCGATTTCTCGAGTCCAAGGTATCTTGAATAAAATCAGCAGTTTCTACACTGAATAGGAAGAAGGAGAGAGGGCAATGAAAGCGAATTAAGTCACTAAAAAGCAGCCTAAGACAATCATAAAAAAGCATGTCTACATGCAACATCTGGAAAAAAAACTAAACGAAATCACTGCACTCGGCAAAGAAATGAGAGATTTCTAGGCTACTCAGTAGTCCCAGCAGAAAGCGAAGGAAACGGCCAAGCAGCTGTAAATCGAAACTTCAATCAAAGTCTACTTTCCATTTCATTTCTTCTTCTTCTTCCTCTTCCTCTTCTTCTTTGTTTGACTCTCAAGTACGTTAACTGACATGTATATTTTTGCTGCTTAGAGCGCAGTAGCTTCGAAGAAAAAGATTAAGATTTGCTAATAGTTTCTGAAAACTGGTTTGTGTCGCAATAAGGATTCTTGCAAATACGCACATGCAATCTCTGATTTGTCCACGGAGTATTTTCCATAAAGTAACAAAACTAAGAATACTATTGAGATTAGTTGATTTACGTGTATTTTCTATTAAAAATGATCAATTTTTGTTGTCTGTTATCAGCTTGGGTTGGACATTTTTAGAAGAATCATGTTATGCTAAGTCGTCCTAAATCAGCTGCTAATTTCTAATAAGTCCTTGGAAGAGCACAGTCTCCATAAGCTCTTCATCGTGTTGACTCCAAGGTCTCAGTAGCTGACCATTTTAAACGACCCTAAACAGCCATTCTCGTTGGGAAACATCGCCCAACACCTTTAGCAAGACCAACTTCATCTTATTAAGGAAATTCAGTAAGAAATTTAATGAATTCTTAAGGACAACAAGCACAAATGACTCGATAAACTGCTAAAAGCAAGCTTGGAATGTACCCTACGGACAACACAAATATCATTACTAATCTACAACTCAACCCTTCCGACCCAAGCATCGATAAAATCGTTAATTCAAAAGGTCGAACTTTACTCATGGAGACAGTCATATCTGGTAACATGGAGGGAGTACGGAATCTCCTGTAGATGGGCTGCAACCCTAATTTGACTGATTGGAGAGGTGAAAACAGTATGATACTTGCAATTAAAAAGAATTTCAATGAAATCCTAGGAGTCATTTTAGATTCTGCCTTACATGCGATAGATCTGAACTGCAGGTTTTTTACCAGTAAATTAACGTATCTCATGATGGCAGCGAGACTGGGACTCAGCGATATCATCAAGACACTCCTAGCTGCAAAAGCAGATCCAAATATCACTGATGAGGTAGACTATTTAAAGATTAGAGCATTTAAGGGAGAAAAAGAAAGATCTTCAATTTTTGCTGATAAAAACATGTGTTGTTTGCAAATAGAGCAACAAAACGGCTATATTCTACAGCATAATGAAGAACGACTTAGAGAGCATCTATGACCTAGCTGAAGGAGGCACATAACTCACCATCTCGGATGATGTAAAATTACTTAATTTTTCCTTCCTATTCTCCCATTGAAAACATATTCCACTTCCCTCAGAAAAAGAAGACTTGCGTAGACTACGCCTATCAAAAACATGAGATTGAGCTCATCAGCTATTTGTTCTCTAAAGGTGGAGCACTTGCAGACAACACTCAGCGTAATCCATATAAAATGATAACACACAGTTGCTCATTTTTTTTATTATGTTTCTCCCTAGATCACAAGATAATGTTCTTCGCTGTGGAGAACAATCATTTGAATCTCGTGTATGAGATGATCAAGAGAGGTAATTCTCCCTTATCTGTCGATGAAGATGGAAATAATCTCATGGTACTCGCTATCAAGCATTAGCACTATGATTCTGCTATCGAACTGTGTGAAGACTACAGTTTATATTAAATTATCCACTAAAATAATAAGGTAAAAAGATTAGGAGGAAAGGGAATGGTATTTTGAGGATTATTTTTGGCTTATTTTTTGAAAAATAAGTATGGAGAGAATTGCATCTTCCTGTCGATAAAAGAGCAAGCTTATCAGTTAGCTAAGTTCTTTATTAGAAATGCGAAGACTCTTGATTGTCTTGACAGTGTAAGCAAAAGAGTAAATAAACTATTAGGATATTATCCGATGTATGTGCTTTGAACCAAAATAGGAAGGAAAGACTCCGCTGATTTATGCAGCAGAATCAGGATAAGAAGATCTTGTATAATTAGTACTTGACAAAGAGCTATAGGACATTAACCGACAGGATAAAGTAAGAAATGTTTAGTAGAAAGAAAGTTTATCATGAAATCGACGATAATTTCGTTCTGCTATTTATTTGAAAAAAGAAACTTGGCACAGCATTAATATATGCAGCGAAATCTGAGAATCTGTTATCAGTCGATCATATTCTGACATCGAAGTAAATCGCGAAGGCTTATTTGACTGATTTCTATGGCAAAAAAGCGAGACACTATTGCACGAACAAAGCAGTGAAAACAATTATTAATCATTTCATGTTCGATTAAGGCTAACTCTCCGAATCCCTTCTTTAAGGTAGAAACTAAATAGAGAACATTCAGTAAAGAAGCGTGTTTTTGATATTGCAGATTTACAAGAAGAAGAAGATTCTCTCAATAAGCAAGTCATGCAAAGAATCACTGGAGGAGGTGGATCAGCAGGAGCAGGAGATAGATCACTACAGTAATAAGGTAATGCAGCAGTTGCTGTTCCAATAGGGAGTGTTAGTAGCCGATCTTAGAAAGATGAAAATGCAATAGAATTCAAGTTCAAGAGGGTCAAGATTGCATAAAGTTGAAGTGTTTATTGATCATACTTTTATTGAGTTTTGTAACTCCATAAGATGGTTTTTTGTAGAAAAATCATTTTCTCAGTAGTTTTTCATAGTAGTAATTGATTATAAAACGATAAATTTGACATTGCCAATCACTGGCCTAAAAACCAGAGAGTTAGTAAGTTTATTTCTAGGTTATTTGATCTTAGTTATTCATTTTAGCAACTTAAAAAAATTAAACAAAGCATCGAAATTCATAATAAAAACTAAGCCCTTCAAAAGAGTCCATCAATTAAGAGCATTAGACACAAACAACAATAAGAATCTGATCTTTTTAAGCATTTCATTTGTTAATGGTATTTAAGGATAAAGGAGACAACTGATTTAATAATATCAGCTAAATTTTTCGGGGAGATTCCTGTAAATCCTCAAAAGTTATCTTCTTCTTCACCATTATCTTCAGCTTCATCTGCTTCAACTGGCGAATAATCGTATTCTGCTTTATTATGCATAACTAGTTCCCCTCCGACGAAATAAAATGAGTCAGATTTTGTCTCAAATGGGTTCTAAATCATTTCCTATTTGAGATCTTCTGAAATAGCTGGCACATCGTACACCGAATCCCATGTGTTCGTAGTAGAAGGGATGCAGAATGGGAAATTAAATTCATATGATCTGATAAGCTAATTTCTGAAATAGTGTCTCTCGATCATGAGGAAATTCTTCACAGGCTTGGAACCCACGGAGAAGGTAAGACTTGTTCCAATAGTTTTGATATCAAAGAAATGATCGCCGAAATGGTACCGCACTGTTCTCATCTCAGTTTCTTCTTCCTCACTCATCTCCATTTGATCCATTTAGTCCATTTCTTCGTCGCTAGCTTTTTCCCTTCCGATTTCAAAAAATGTCTTGCTAGTATCTTCATCGCGAATTCGAAAGTTCAAAAACTAAATCCGGTAATGATTTGAACTTAGTGGGCAGTAGAACCTATCTGTTGGGCCGTTAAGCTCACGCACCATCTCTGGAGTTATTGTCTAATTCGCCTACATTTTTTATTCCCTTATATTTGAATAATCTTCTTCTTCTTTTTGTTTGTCGCTAATCTTCTTCTTTTTCTTAATCTTTTCTTGATAACAAGTTAATAATAATAAATTATCACATAAGCTACATATCAAATACACACACTCTCGCATTTAGTTCCCTCAGATTTTATTCATTCTTACAAACCATCTACGGGCTGTGGAAAATAGGGGGAAGGGGCAATAAATTAATAAATAAAGAAATCTATTAACAAATAAAGGATACTAATTTCTTAATAATCACAAAGAAGTTTTAAAATCTACTGGAAAGAGATAAACAAATAGAGAAAAAGAGAGGACTCTGGGTGAGAAAGAGTTGCATTATTTGACCAAAAGATGTAAGACTAGGATTCAGTGCATTCAGAGCGCTCGCTATCGCAGCAAGAAAATTTCATATATTAGATCTTCGAGTGCAAGCATTTCGCGTCCGTGCAAGATCAAGTAAACCACACAAGAATGAGCATATAATTCTCCTGTTTATTCGCTTAAGATTCATCAATTTTTGCAACTTCTCAATAATATCCAAATTTGTTCACACATTTTCTGCATGTTTGTATTATCTTAGGAAATAAAATCATTCAGGGACTCGGGCATCCCTTCAAGGTTCGAATCCTTTAGCGTCACACTGAATTTCATCCTCCACAAGAATGAACCAAAGAGAAGTATTGCAGACAAGAGAAATAATAATTTCTAAAAAAAATTAAGAATATTTTAACAATATTTGCTGTTGTATTTCTTATTAGAGGAGAACATCAGTGTATTTCAAACTGGCATGACTCACAAGAAAAACTTAATTATCAGCATAACACCTTCTAATACAGTTAAGATCACATTCAGACAAGGACAAGACTAGGAATATTTGTTCTCATAAACGAAAATCAAGCCCAACATCGAATATGAGCTAGTTATCGTCTATGAAGTTGTCTAAAACGAAGATCAATAGGATTCTTCATAAACCTCCTATAATGCAACACTGTACATTAACGGAAAGAGTGAGACATCATTATCTATGAATGAGCCAGTGACTAAACCAAGTGGGATGTTCTATTTCGGCTCAGAATCAGCTACAAGCACTTTCGTCGGGGAGATATCGCATACATACTTTGTGACTAGAAACCTCACAGAAGGTGAAATCACAAGTCTCCATTAAGAAAAACTAATCAACCCTATGGACCCTAAAAGTCCTTATGCTATCCTAGAAGAAGCATAACAATCTTAAATCGCCAACAGAGACAATCTGAACAACACAACTATTCCTTAAAATCTTCAGCAAACTCATGTGACACTGCAGTAAAACCACAATTCAGGGTAAAGCTAAATGGTTGTGCTAGATACTCATTCGATTAAAACCATGGACAAAGCTGATTTTGAATAAGCTGAGTTGAATGCGATTTTCACGAAAGATCCATAATTGCAGGAGGAATGCATAAATTTATCTTTGCATTTTGAATGGACTATTTGCACACTACAACAGCTCTCACCTGCAATTCAAGAACCAGATAAATCATCGCTGCCGTTTACTTGTCTGCATAATCTCATCGCAACAGGGAAGATCCCCCCAAAATCCCCTTATCCTATATATGTAAAATTTATTTATTGAGTTCTTTTGAATTATTTATCTGAAATTACTTGTTTTTTTCCTTTTTTTCCACTTAGATAATCGAATTGAAGCGCTTTATGAAGGTCCTTCGATATGCTGACATTAACATATCAGAAGCTTCTATCGTCTAACTAGCTTATGTCACTAATACATACTAAGAATTCTAAACAACAGACCCTGATTTCAAAGCCTTCCAAGAGTCCTTTGAAGTTAACTACAAGTACGTCAACAAGAATCTATCGCTCTAATCAGAAGAGGATCAATTGAAATACCGTGGTATTTTATATAACAAGCTGCTTATTGCTATTCGAGACACTGTCCTTAATTAAACTTAAGTCACTTAACTTCAAGAGAGATATTAGAAAAAAGAAGATACTTAAAATGGTACTCATGATGGCATAATAGGAGGAGAATACGATTAAGATCATCCTTCCAATGCTGGAACAGGATAAGATCAATTCCAAACAACGAAGCTGCAAGGGTTCGGTGAAGAAGGCTCGAACATTGACTAGAGTGATTAGCAGTTGAAAACTAGATAGGAACTCAAAGAGAAACTTTAACTTGAGAAAGCTAAAGCGATGAATTGCTTGCCGTTAGCTGCACCAACCACTGTGGTTAACTAGCCAGTGATTTACAACTCCTACAATGCGTTACTGTTTTTATTGGATTCCTAGAACAAACCACTGCAAGAAGCTCAGAATTTTGATTTTAAAGGCATATTCCTTTAAAGACCATATCCTGGATCGCATGAGACCAATAAAAGTAACATACTTGAGCTACACAAGAAGTTCTATTCGGTAAACAAAGAGCTAAAATAATTTTAAACTACTAATTTTCATGATCTTTCTTTATTTATTCATTTATTTTTCCGTTTATTTATCTCCTAAGACACTCGGCAGCAGGCTTAATTTATTCACACAACTTGAGTAGATGCACAAGAATATGTGCAGTTCCGGATAGGATGAGATCGATTTCAACTCATTTTAGCAATACTGGCTGAAATCAGTCTAAAATAACGAAGATATAGGGTCAATTTAGCTAGTCTTCGATGACCTGTAGTACTCTAAAAACGGCTTCGTGACATTGAAGGATTTAACATACTATCTGTTCGGCTATGAACTTGTGTTTTTGTATCAAAAAAGAGGTACAGATACACACATCAGTCTAGGTGTTTTATCTGGTGCAAACTAAGATGGAATGATCTTGCGCTCTGAGTCCCCTCCAGCTTAGTCTGCAATGCTGAGACAGCTCCAGTACACAACTAAGAAACTCACTGCAACAGCAGAAACTCGTTAGATAGTTCTGCCATCTTTTAGATAATCATTTAGAACTGAGAAAAACGAATTGATCGAGCTCAAGGGATTCGATGACTACTCCCCAGAAGTTGGCCAGTAATATGAATAACTTGATGTGGCATCGCAAGGCACTTGCTTTGGGTTAGAAGTCACTGCAATCCTTCAAGCGAACAGCAGGGTCTTTGGGAATCATGTCATTGAATATGCAATTTTGACTATGGCACCGATTTTCAAAGCAAACACTGAATAATCTCTGTTGACAATATAAGACATCCATAGCAGGCAAGCAGCTTAGCTAGGTAGCATCGCCGTTCATAGATAACCCAGTTAAGATGTATCTTAGTAAAACACTGACAGAGAGGAATAATAACCTGACTCGGAAGCTGCACCTGGATCAGAGGATAAAGCTGAGATATTGCCTATGTTTGACTAAAGCTGGAACACAGGTAAATTCAAGATCAACGTGAACCGATGTACTAACTGCGACAAGCATTTCACAACAACTTGGCATGAAGAAGTTGATTTCATTGAGAAATTCAATTAATTCGGGGAGTTCATGAAATAATGTTTCCCTAACTGCGAGATCATTGGAAATCACGATAAGCCTGGCGCTCATTTGGAGAATTTCGATGTGTACATCCGAGGAGTTGGGCCTGAACATAACAGAGACGAACAAGGCAGGATAATCTTGTATCAAAAGAGCGAAGGGATGTTTTCATTTTTGTATAACTTCCCAAGAAGGATACTCAAAGTAAGAGAGAAACAAAGAAAAAAAAAGAATACTTTATTTGGTATTGTTTTTGAGTCTGATATTATGTTTATCATAGGCATATGACAGAATCGTGTTACTCTCTGCTGGCTACAAGGACACAATCGAAATGGAGAAGATCTAAGATTATTACTTCTCTAGGTTCGAAAGTATGATTGCCAAAAAATGGGAAAAATCCCATGGATTTCCATGTGAAGTGCCTGAAAGAAAAGTCGAAATTGTCAAGAAGAAACAAGAAGTATGAAAGAAAGAACTTATAATTGGCATCTAATTGTTAATTAACTGTTGATTTGGTTGCAGGAACAAGCCATAAAAGATGGAACCAAAATGGTTTGCAAGAACTGGGGCTGCGGTTAGACTTATGATTACTAAAAGGAACCTGAGAAACATGCTTGCAGATTCCATCCTGGCACATATCAGCTTGGATCGATCCATGCACTTTGGCCTGAAAGCTGGACTTGCTGCAGAGGAGAATGGACACAAAAAGGTTGGCTGAAATACTAACTTTAAAAACTAGAGATTTAACTGATTTTATTTTTTATTAGGATGTGTCAGAGGAATCCACAAGGGAGTAGTAGAGAGAAAGTAAAGGTTCTTGTGTTTGAACACTGGTGAGATTAACCCTAAGACAAAACGTCCTGACTCAGCTTGCGGGTAAGCTTTCAATGACGAAAATAATTCTGATTGTGTAGTCCATGCTGGGTACTTCAAGCTAGCGAAAATAACATCTGATGAAGGAGAATGGACTTGCTGTAAGGACGGCAATGTAATGGCTTCTGGTTGCACGAATCTAGGTGCCCACAAGAAAGCTGAATGGCCTGATCCAGAAGCGAAGAAGTATTTCGTGGAAAAACCTATCTTTGTAACTCAAAATCTGCTTTTTTATCATAATAAAGGAATTTTTGATATCTTTTTTGCTATTATTTTATAATTAGAACCCAGGTTTAATTTAGTTCAGTGGAAAGAAGCTACCAGTGCTGGTAGAGCTCAACTAGCCTTATCAAAAAGCTGCTTTGAATGCTTGCGTTTATCGCGAAAGCAAACCTTATGTTCCTTTTGTGAACGAACTCAAAAGATCAATGGAAGAGCGGAAACTGAATGAAAACGAATTTAGAGTTTGTCTACGTCATGGCTGCTAAAAGAAAACCAAAGACGGTGGAGACCGCAAGAAGGCTTTAGTTGAGTTTACTGATTTCGAGAGCGAGAAAGCACGAGAAAAGCGAAAAAAGAATTGTTTATTCCACACAGGCACATATGATTTCGGACATACAGGTGTAACTACAGTCTCCTAAGCATCAACGGATACTCTATGGAAACCACATTGGACGTGCTGCAGAGGCGAGTGGGATTCCGATGGATGCCAACCAGGGTATCATGATGGTAAAACAAACGAGCGAATAAATTTCAATTTTTTGTTTTCTCATTCCAATTGATTTACTATCTTCTTTAGGTCCTTTACGAAACGATTTCGTGGACATGCTCGTTGAGAAAGCAAGAATCGTACTCGATGAAGCCAAGCAAATTGAAGAGAAACAACGGTTTATAAAAAAACAAGAGGACATGATCTGCGAGCGATACATCAAGGACGAAAATGAGAAAAACAATGAGCTTGCTAAATTACCTAATCGCTACATTGAAGAGCTTCACAGGCAAGTTAAGGAAACAGTAGATATCTACTCGAATCTCATTGATTAATCTAAGAAAAATCCTAGGGTTATCATTGATTTCTACGAGAGAGAATTCTGGCCAAATCCTAGAGCAATGAAGAAATTCCATAAGATCATCTCTAGAACATGGAAAAACAAGCTCGAAGGGTATAAAATTGGCGCTCATGAAGTCCATGGGCTGTATGTCGACGAAAATGATATCAAAAACACCTGGGCAATTGTCTTCAAAAAGGAAGATGTAAAAATAATAATTCGGAATATTCCTTAGTTCATTTCTTTTTCCTTATTTTTCCTATCCTAGAGCGCCTCTTTTGGAAGACTAAGCACCCTTTGTGATAAGCTTCATCTACATCTTTTCGCTGTGAGTGATAGACTTGATTACCACTTCAAATTCTGGGACATGGTCAACAGAGATTTAAAGTGGTTTACAAATTCTGATGAAATGACCAGAGATCAGTAATACACAACAATAACCATTCAAGTTTAAAACAAACAACAATTAACTTTATTAATATATTGTTTTTAGGTTCATTCAGTGGTGGTTCATGGATGTCGATCAGTACCTCAACCTCAAACAAGACTACCAAGAAGAACAATCCAAGAAAAAATGAATCAACATGCAAATCTACATTTCTAATAACCTAACACTCAAGAGGCATTCAGAGATATATACGTGAGGGTACATTAAAATTTCCCATGCCAATCCCTCATCCATGGAAAGCTACCCCTTTTATCAACGTTTTTATTGTGTTTCTACCAATTATATCATCTATTTCTTAGGTGTCTGTTAAGTTTAGAAAATCAACAAAAAAATGAATATTTATTTAATTTTTCTGCAATATTTTAACCTAATAATCACATATTACATGCATCTTGTTAATTATGAAGAAAAACAAAAAAACAGCCCCCAAATTACTTTCTTCATTTTGATTATTAAATTATTAATTTCTGCATTATTCCCCATTAAGGAGAATTCATTCAAAAATCATTGAATTAATTAACCGTTAGAAATCGCCAAGATAAATTATTAATTACTAAAATTTAGTATTATCTATTTATTTGTATGTTTTCTGATGAGTTCCAGATTATTGATGTTTATTTGGTTATTTATTAATATTTCTCAATGTGTTGTGTGAAAAGAGGTAACTTTCATTCTTTTTTTGTATGGGCATTCCATAACAAAAAGTAAACGAAAATATGCAAAAGAGATATGAAATCTACAAAAAAATAGATTCTGCACATTTCATAATAAAATGACTTTCCATATAAATATAGTGGGTCGGTGTGTGTGTGAGTTAGTTTTATTAACATGCTAGTTAGATTGAAAATGCCAACTGCAATTGAAAGAGAGATAAGAACATGGAGGGATTTAGTTAAAATCTATGGCCATGTGCTGTATTTATGCACATACAAACATACATATTAATTCATTTTGTTATTGGAATCTAACAAAGACAAAGAGAGAGAGAGATACTTAAAGCTGGTAGATTAGTATGAAGGAAGTCAAAGTGGGTATTTATTAAGCAGATAGCTGCATTTGTATTTATTCGATGCATGATTGAGTGAGTATTAATCAAGAGAAGTAATTCCTGTTCACTGCGAATTAGTATTTCACAGTGCGCAACAATATATTTCTCTGTTATCTCAATTCTTGCAGGTCGAAATAATCAATGCATCTCGCTTAGAGAATAATAAATTATTCATTTGTATGGTTGAGTTGGTTTGCCACTAAGTCTTCAAAAGGAATTTAAAAACTATGTCTGAACGAGAAAGGATTCATAAACTCTTATAATATCTACAGTTGCTTTGAGCATCGCTCTTAGTCTCTTCTTTTCTAAGCTATCTAAGGAATATTTCAAGGCAATCATTTTGTTCCTTGAAATCGAAAGAATTAAATTAATAATAAGACTTATTATCTCGCGCAGTTTGAGCTTAGTCTGTTTGAATATTAAATGAGGATATTAATAAATTATTATCATTAAATTATGGGGGAATTAAAGTGTCTTTTCTTAAAAGAGGATGTACATTAATTAACGAGGAGAGTCTCTCAACTGATAGAATTAATTAAGAGCTTCATTTTCATAAAAGCAAAGAAGCCCTGGGGAGGAATAATAATTACGTTTTTCGTAAAAAAATAATCTTAAACTTTTTATTATGATTTTATTAGCACCATATCGAGAGGACTTGTTAATAAACTAATTAGTTAGAATCCTTTAATAATTAAGTGGGAGGAGGTGTTGCATATTTTTTCACACACACACAAGGACAGGATATTCAAATGATTCAGTTCAGTTCAAAGTTAAAACAGAGCATAACCAATAAATTATGAGAATCAAAATTGAAATAGTGCAGAAGAACAAGATAAATAATAAATTGATTTAATCGAAAGAATATTGATTTGACACAACAAATAAAATGGATTAGCATAATTAAATATGAATACATTACAAACAGCTGAATGCAGACATTAAAAATGAAAGAAAGAGAAAGATAGAGTTATTAAGTTAGTTGATGTTGATTAAATTAATGAGAGAGTAAGAAATAGAGAAAGATAAGAAGTTGATTTGCATGAGAAATTACTATTATTATTATTTTGTAATTCAAATACGTGGTGAGATTGATTGTTGTTGTTGTTATTGTTATTTTCCTATTGTTATGAATATCCATTTGTTTTTTATATTAATAATATCCTTAGAATAGTTCCCTTTTGTTGAAGAAATAATATTTATTATCATTCTTCTCAAGGCTGTGATAGATCTTCATAAATATCAAATATATTCCCTTGTAAATACTTAGCTATGTTCTATCTAAAAGCAACAAATTGCAATGATTAGATTTTTTTCTATTTTGCAGCTTCTTCGATGAGTTCAACTGGGCATTATTAAGATTATTCTTGATTTCCCCCTTTAAATCCATTCTTAGGTAGTATTTCTACATCACTAAGAACCTCATTAGACATAACTATCTCAAATAAGTTCTGAGCACTCACAGAATCATACTCATTCCCTGTGAGATTAATATATAATGACTATAGCTATGGATTCCCTTAGAGTTATTAAAGCAAACACTTCACGGATGCACTTGTCATTCCATTATTGCTTAAGTCCAGCTTAAGATTATTTAGTTAATGCGAGAAGAATATCTAAGCAGCAAGACTGTATCCAATTCCATTTTCAATGTGGTTATCTTTGAGATTCAAGTGAAGTGTAGATAGATCTTGCATTTTGAAGAGACTATTCAAGAACTGCAAGCCATTCGATTAGAGGTTATTCCCTGAGAGATTTAGTTTCAAGGATTCGATTCCGCGAAGTGAAGCAATAGAACTACCTAATTAATATGAGAAATTATCATCTAAGTTATTGTTAGAGAAATCTAATGAAAGATCATGGAGAGATAACATTTTAGAAAGAGATTAGCAGAGAGATTGTGTATCATTTGAAGAGATATTGCTATTTCTAATTGAAAAGATAAAAAGGAAATTAAAGTTAAAATATTATAATAAATGTGATGTAAAAAATGTACTTGAGTTTCAATGAGAGACTATTGAGTTATCTTTGTGTTTTCAAGACTTAACCTAAGAGCTTCAGACTTTGAGCTGTCGTTTAGTTATCGCTGATGGAAGTAAAAGTAAAGTTAGTTCAGAAAAGAAAAAAGAAAGAAAAATTAAGCATCTAACCTTAAAATATAAAAGAACAAAAAGTAGAAAAAATAATTGTAAATTACTTTAAATCTAAAGCTAAGTGATGTAATTGAAGACTCTCTTTATTCAAATGTTCTTCGATGCTTTCAGCAGCTTGATCGCTGAGTTAATTTCTTGCAAGATCCCATGATAATTCCTTTAGGTGTAAAAGTGTACTGATGTGATATGCAAATAGACCCACACTTTTAGCTGAAAGATAACTTTCGCTAAGATCAATGTGAAGAGTCTTCAGATTATGCATAGATCCAATGAAATGACTCAAGAACACACAGCTTAATCTCGTTAAGTTACTCCCACTGCGAAACAAATAAAATCAAAATGAGAAATGTTAGAAGAAAAAAAGAAGGAATATTAAGATCAGAATTCTTAGAAAATTATTTGGGGGGATTACTGGATATTTAAATAATCTAAAGAGTTATTTCATGATAATTTGGGTTAGTTTAAGACAGTAAAAAAGATAGGATATTTATGATAAAACTCCTAAAAATATTGTTTATTTGAATTCAACCGCTTGAATGCAATATTAATTTTTTAATAAAATGCTACCTGAAATTCAGTTTGAATGACGTAAGTCTTTGCTAGAAATTAGTTGAGTTAGGGTTGTTGATTAAACTCTAAAAGAGATGCTAGAAATGTGTTTCTTGGATTTAACTGTGAGAAAAATCGATAGAAAGCTCTTGGATTGAAGACGAAGCGAGGACGAGTTAAGCAAGAGAACTTCCATAGCTAGAAGGAGATGAAGGTAATGATGATTCGAAGATGCAATTACTTTATTGAAAGATTGAAAAGAGAATGAATGGGTGATTGATTTATAGATAAGATCTAGTAATTTAGATAATTAATGTAAATATTTGATGCTTACCTGAAATTAAGTTCAAGAGATTCAAGTTAATCGAACTGATGGATGTAACTCTAAAGCTCAGAACAAGCAAGTAGCTTTTCATCGATATGAGAGGTTTATCTAGAAGATCAAATAAGAAAAAATATTATAAATTTAGCTAGCCCGTAAGATCCTCATTAGTTTTGGAGGTTTTCTTATTTCTTTGTTAATTTACTTGAAATTCAATTTGAGTTTCCTTATTTCTTGCTAATCGAAGAAAATACCATTATTAGTATTCTCTTTCTCAGCTGAAAAGTTGTCTCTAATATCAACTTCAATCATTCCTTGGCCTGATGAACACCTCTTGAATGTTGTTGTGTTTTAACTATCTTCTTCTTCTTCTGAACTAGGTCTAAAAATCAAATCAAGGGGATTAGATAAACAAAAAATACATTTAAACCCTGTCATATTTTTGATTTAATTTCGTATTTTTAGGCAAGCTTACTAGTGGGAGATCGGATAGACAAAGAAATGTGAGCAAATCGAAGGAGACATTTTGGAAGAAGATCCAGAAGATACCAAAGGAAGATTAGTTGAGATTCTGTATGGTTTATCAGGGCTGATATGTTCACTGTTGCAGTAAGTTGTAGCTTAGCCATCAGATTCAACACCATCATCTAGCCTTCTAATATGAAGAAAATGAATAAAAAAGTTAATTTAGATAATAACAAAAAGGTGTTTTATCAATAGTAGAATTCCTAAGATTTTTTTTGTTTCTGCTAGAAAATGTAGTGTTTTTTACTTTAAGGAAATAATTTTCGGAAAGGATGAAGGAAGACCTGATGGACTCGATAATGAAGAGGAAATCAATGAACGAGAACGTTGTTGGAGCTTTTGCATGATCATTTTTGTTCTAAGGGTGTCAAATAACCTTGATGTTTATGAATGGGATTATTATGTGCTTTGTGATTTGTTTCTTCTTGTGAGGAATGTAAGATTTATGTGCTTTTTTTCAAATGTATTATTTTTTGGTGATTATTACAATTATCATTATTTTTGTTTGCCTGCTATTTCTAAAGCCTATTGATTCTCTCTCAGAAATCACTGCGTCTCTTGACTGAAAATATTGTTTATACAAAAACCTTACATTCAAATTAATCTGAGTGATAGAGTGAAAGAAATTGATTTATTTATTTACTTCCCTACTGAATGACTTTTTGATTTGATAGTTTGGGGTGTATTTTTGGAATTTAAGAGGGAAATAATAATTGGTGCGCCTCAGATAGGGAAAAATTTTGAAAAATCATAATAATCTCCACTTCGAAGGATATTCATTCTTTTTATTCTGTGGATCTTCTGGTATTTTTTAATTGGTCAAATATTTGATAATCATGATCAAACCACCTTAAAAGATTTTTCTTAGAAGGGAATCAAAGAAACATTGAGGGATTTGATATTATTATTTTGATCCTAAATGCTAGGGTTTAAAGATGATAAAAAAGGATAATTAGAGGGTAAACAAAGAAATAAATAAAAGGATGATTTATTATTGTTTTTTGTTAACTGATTTTCCAAATGGATGGTTGTTCCTCTAATGGAAAGCATTTCAAAAGGGAATGTAAGATAGATCAAAAGGAGTATTTCCTTTAGTTTATTTGTGTTAGAAAATTCAAAAGTATCATTGGTTTGTGGGGTTATTTAAACAATTACAAATCATTCTCTTGTGTGATTTACTCACTTAAACAATTTATCCCAGTCAGTGGATTGAAGTATTTGTGGAATAATGATAACATAAGATTAAGGATTTAAATGGAAGAAGATAATAGGAAACAATCTGATAAGGGTTTTTATGAGGATCGATATGATGATTATGAATTTTGTATTTTTTGTGGGCAAATTGGAATAGAATAAATAAAATTAGCAGAACAAACAGTAATTTAGCCTTCAGATTGATTTGCTCTAAAATTAATATCTTACATGAATCTTCTCTTTGTGTTATTTAATAAAAGTGTAAGGAAATTAAATGATAAAAGTTGTGTGATTTGAGATTTAAATAATTTTTAAAGATCATCAGCCTAACTTCATGCTGCTCTTTAGAGCTCAGACACAAAAGCAAATTAGCTTGAAACTGCTTTTTTTGATAATTTGGTTGTGAACTAAAAATAAAAAATGTTAATTTCATGTTGATTTTGACAATATTATTCAATTATTTTTTCTAGGAGACAGTCTTCTTAGATGAATGCAGCCCAAAAGGCGATATTACTGTCTTTTGAGATTTAATTTCTTGCTTGAGTATCCTATTTGAAGCATAAGAAGAAAATGGTTTTTAAAGAGAATTTTGTATTTAGATCGGAAAGTTAAAGCAGCTCTTCAATCTTGGAGTTGAAATTACAGCTTCAATATATTTTTAAAGAACTCCTAAATTAATAATAATGATCTAAAAATATTATTTTGACTGTATTCTTAAAATTTGGGGTTGGGGTTGGGGTTGGGGTTGGGGTTGGGGTT
>Ga0302284_1000579_pt1 | contig 16934 bp, 7 predicted proteins | sample III_Fen_E2_1_FD_198760 | JGI IMG/M metagenome (GOLD analysis project Ga0302284, IMG submission 198760) | Peat permafrost microbial communities from Stordalen Mire near Abisko, Sweden - III_Fen_E2_1 | ecosystem: Environmental > Terrestrial > Soil > Wetlands > Permafrost | place: Sweden: Abisko...
CACCCCAACCCCAACCCCAACCCCAACCCCAACCCCAACCCCAACCCCAACCCCAACCCCAAATATTATTAAAATAAATTGAAATTTGTTTAAAAAATTTCTTGAATAAAAGGGGAAATAGTTATTTTTGTAATTATTATCTTATTTTTAAACAATTGCATTTTACACCTGCATATCTTGAAATCAAAAAATAATTGATGAATCGTATGATTTACTTGAAAAATTGTAAGTAAAATTGATCATTTTCTTTGGGTAAATTTTTGGAATTTTCATTGGGTAAATTTTTGGAATTTCCATTGGGTAATTTTTGGAATTAATGCAATTCATTTGATAGCAAAAAAAATAAATAAAAAAATTAGAACTTTTAAAAAGTGACAAACAAGAAGAACAAAAAGGAGGGAGAAATTAATAAAGAACTTATTCGAAAAAATAAGAATAAGAATTTAATATTTCGATTATTGTAAGTAGGCACTCTTTTAAAGCAGCAAAAAAAGTGACAATGAGCTAGAAGCAAATCCAAGTTAAGTTCGCTGGTCATGAAATCAACAATGGAGTTGTGAAGTACAAGATTTAGCTTTACGATCCTAAAGACTCAGTTCAATGGGTACTATGGCATCGCTATTCCACAATGAGAGACGTAGCAAAACAGCTATCAGATGAGTTCCCTGATAGATTACCTGAATTCCCACCCAAGAAATGGTTCGGTAACACAGATGAGAAATTCATTAACCAACGAGAAAAAGCCTTGGAGAATTTCTTCAGCACTACACTTAAGACTATTAGCATCGATAAAGCCAAATGTCTGCGTGATTTCTTAATGAAAGGGAAAGAAGGATCACAGGTTGTGTAGGAAGTTCCTGGAAAAAGTGAGATCAATTCAGTAGTTGTAGAGACAAATAAAAATAATAATAGTAACAATCAACCTAACCCTTAGAAGAATGAGAATGGCAATAATAAACCAACCGCTGATTCTGCCTTGACAACGCAGCAGAAATTAGAACAAAAGAAGAACAATTCACAAGAAGAATGGAAAAGAAAAATGGAAGCAATCGTATCGAAAGTACCATTTATCAATTTTGTACCCTTCACAAGCCACGATCACGCAAATCAAGATTTCAAGAGAAACATCTACAACTAGATTGCATTTGAAACAAAATCGGCACTTCTCTTGACACTTTCCTTGCCTGCTTCAACAACTGATCATTCAGAAGCTGCTCTCACAGCTCCCCCTGCATCTCTTCAAATCGAAAAGAAACTTGATGTTCTTGCCGAAAAAATTGCCAAAGCGTTAAGTTAACCTCTCTCAAACATTAGTTGTGAAATAGCATAAAGACCAAACTTCGCTTGAACATAAGAACCAAAGCAATTCTAAAGGTTTTTGTGTATAAGATTTGATTAAAGAAAGAAAAATAGTAAATATGCATCAAAATATATGTATTTCCCTTATAAAGTATTCAAAAAGCAGATAATTTATGCGCTATTTTAACTTTATGAGAATTAATTAATCAAGTCAATTATATCAAAATTAAGAGAGCATTATGGGGTTATTCAAGCTAATAGTGTTTTCTCTTCTTTTTGGAGCTTAATTAAAATTAGAATGGCTTAATTGCTCAGAATAGTAATACATATTACAGACAATAATTAATAAAATCAAATCAAAACCCAATATCTTTGTTCTTAAATTAGAGTTTGCCGCTCATCGCATGTCTCTCGAAAGGATACTCTGTAACTACCTTCAATAAATAAGCGCACGCTTCATTTGGTGTCATGGGTGCTTACTTTCCTCCTAACTTTTGATTTATTTTTAGTCAAAACAAGGCATAATCAAACAAAATGTTTCTTTGATGATAAATAATTAAAAATAAACACATATTTCAATGGTAAAAAGCATTTAATGTTTGCTTCACTTACATCAGTCTAAACCCATCCAGGATGCACGAGATACGCAGACTATTGAGGTTTAAGGTATGATTTCACAGCAAATCTAAAATATGCATTAAGGAGTGCTTTCGATGTGTGATGAGCATAATTACTGAGAATTAAATCTTTTGTTTCGTCTTCTGAGTTACTAATGTAATCCTCCGCTAATTTGAATAGACTTCCCTTGCAGACTTTACCTTCATCGTTCAGTATTAACTTTGCAGCAGGAGGTTGAAATTTTAATTGTCCAAGTTAAGCACTCATGTTGATAACTTTCCCATCATCTGTCAACACTGGAAACAGTTCCTCGGTTAGATTGACTGTAGCTGTAGAATTCAAAAGCGTTAAAGTCAAATTCCCTTTCAAAAATGGTATTTTTATTTTTGGTTTACATGTGAAATTTGTGCCAAGAGTGTATTCTGACAACTTTCTAGGTGGCCTTTTGCCTTTATCTTCAGTTTAGTTAAAAACTCCAGCATTGTTGAATAGTACATCAAAATTTTGATATTTCTTAGAAATGTTTGAGACGAACTCCTTTCTGCTTTGCTTGTCTGTGATATCCAGTTCATGAATCTCAAATTCTGCTTCTTTGTTAACTTTTTGCAATTATTCATTCAATTATTGATGGTTTATTGATCGATGAGTGAAAATATATCGAAATTGCTTCGGGAATGATAACAAAAGATTCTCAGCTAAAGCTCTACCGATTCCTCGATTAGCACCTGTCAGAATAAGAGTTCTTTTTACAGAAGACATTTAGTTGTTTTATCTATGAGAAAAACAATTTTATTTTCTTTTGAATAACTTATTTATTTTTCAAATGTGACTTAGCTTCAACTCTTGAAAAGCTGAATTTGATTTTTGATTGGTGAATTTGAAAAAGCTGTACTAGTGAAATTAATCAATAGTACTCGAAGAAATAGATGTTTCTATTTTACTCAACTTTATTAATATAATTCCCATTCATTATTAAAGACTTTATCAAAGGTGTTGCCTGTTAACCTCGTTTTTTAATTTTGAATGTTTTCTAAGTCTATTTTTTTAAGAAATTTGCTGCTGAAATATTAGGTGAAGTTAAAGAATGCTAACTTTAAGGTGATTAGTAGGGTTTTCTTATGAAGATATAGCTTTAGTTTTCTGTTTATCAATTTTGTGTATCTTTCGTTTAAAAACTTAGGGTGAGATTCAAACTGGAGTTTAGGAAAGCATTTTTAATACTAAGATTCTCTCATCTTTTTCGATTTGAAAGTATTCTGAGTTTCAAAAACAGTTCAAAAACAGTCTTTAAGCAGCAAATGCAAACTATTTGAGGAACAGAATCAGAATAATTTTACAGCATTTCCTAATTTTCAAAGAATTCTTTGAAGTAATATTTGATCCATTTTTTGGCTAAGGCCAACAAATTTGGTAAAATGTATGACAAATAAAAATTTCATGGGTTTCCATTCATTCTACTTTTAAATTGCTTTATTTTGATCATGAATTGATTATTTTTACATACAAATCAACTCTCTTAATCAATGTAGAAGGAAGCAAAAGAATAGACATGTACTAATTAAAAACAGATTACTATTTTTAATACATCTACTATCTTTGGATATTCAATAATCTACTAAACTTAGTTTTGTCTAAATGACCCTCTAATTGTTATTATTCAGCCATAACAAATAAAAAGCAAACAATATTATTACAACTGTTTCATTTTAGAACATTCTATTCGAATTTAAGCTAAAGATACTTAGTTCTTGTCTTTCTATTTTAAAATAAGACACATTCAATTCCAGAAGATATCAAGTGAGTAATTATTAAAGAATCCTTTCAGAATTCATCAAGCGTTAAAGGTGTTTTTCGGCTAATTACAACCTTCATTTCGTTCTTAAAATCTGATCAATTTCACAGCATTATTAATATAATAACAATATCCTCAACTCAAACATTTGATTACTCGTCTGGTTCAAACAATCAATCTATTTCCTATTAGATCTTCTTAACTAGAACTCAATGGTGCTGAATCTCATAACTTATCCCTTAACAGCCAACGAAGTTCAAAACCCTAACCCAATGGTCTACACTCATGTCACATTTAAAGCACTCTAAGCAGGCTTATTACTTGGATCAATAAGTGGAATCTCAGTTAATCTATTCAAGATTTTTTATCAGAAAACCGAAAAAGTATTCAACTGGGATCGAGTAGGTAGGTATGCTAGAAACGGAGTCATTCCAGCAGTTCTCTTACTCAATGTAGTATGCTACAAAAGGCTCAAATCCTCCTTACTGGAGAAGAACTAATCAAGAGCTTTTAGAATCTAAAAGAACAATGGATAAAATAGAGTAGATGATCTAACATTCGGAGGCATTCTTGGTGGTCTTATCTACGGAGTTTTTTAACCAAAAAATTCAATTGGATAGCTCCTTGTTTCAGCATCATTTGGAGGTATTGTTGGACTTCTCATTGACTTTGGGATCGTTGCAGCGATTGGATCAATGAAAAACAATCACTGAAAGAATCTTTAGTAACACTAAAATAGAAAGAAATAGTATTCCTTTTTTGTTGTTTTTGTTATTCTTCTATGCTGGTGTTCTACTTATTCATATGTCATTTATTATCAAAATTATTGGAGTTAATAGCCACACAAATACCTCATAAGCAATGCCTATCCCCTAATTCTTCTCATTCCTTCAAAAGAATGCATAGAAGTAATTCAAAAATTGTTTACAAAAGTTATAAAAATATTGTCAACTACAGACTATCCAAAATAATGGAAACATATGCTAACTCACAATTAAATTTTTCATTTTACACGATTTTATATTTTTATAAACTCTATTTAGACTATTAGTTTTATTGATTTATTTCCAACAGTTTTTATTTCAATCTGGAATTTCGAAAACCCATACAAATGTTCTTCTATGCTACTCAACTAGTAAGCATTCCTTGCGAATCGTATCAATATTTTAATACGCTCATACATATCCTCTTCGAAGTATGCATCTCAGATAATTCATTTATGCTGTTGTTTTTTACCCTTGAATGAAAGCAAACCAAGATTTATTTTCATCCCTTGAATCTTAACTTCATTAGACTATTTCGGTGATCGCTATGAAGCATCACTTTACCCTTAATTATTCTATTCCTGCTACTCAATACTAATGCCCTTTTCATTTTCTAAAATCCTTTTGTTAATAAATTACTCTTTGAGCTACGCTAAAGTTATCTTTTTTTACCCATTAATATTATGAATTTTCTTATACGATTCATAATATTCCTCAAACGATATTCGAGCATTCTAAAACAATCCAACTCCACTCCTTAATGTATGATAAGAGACACACAGAATCACTCCCATATAGAAGAACTAATGCACATCCCAAAACATGAGTCTCAATCTTCCTAGAAAACTGAGTTCAGTTATCAAATGAGGTGTATTTTATACACACAATTTAAGATCCTCGATATTATCCATTTTATATTGCTTCAAGCAGCCCTACCTACGGGATTCTAGTTATTACTGATATAGATCTTATACTCGAAAAGCAATCATAGCAACACAGATCACAATAAGAATCAGCTTCAATTTATTTTATTGTAAAAATTCTACGAATATCGTATGCCAATTATTGATTTATTTATTGATTTTTGGCTCAGATCTTGGTTTTTTAATATGCTTCATGCTGATAAGATTATCTTCGATTAGATTTTCATCTTCTAAGTTGTATCTCTTTTTGGGGTAGAGTCTCAGCATGAGCCCTTTATTGTTGAGACATTCTTTAACAAATTAATACATATTTTCTAAGAAACTATCTTCCCTTGTTTCCAATGCGCTGATGTGTGGATTAGAGGAATCATATGATGAGTTCAATTGAGATTCATAAGAACAGGAGTTGAGGGAAGTAGGAGACGAAGATGAAGCAGGTTATGAAGGACATTGAAATGATGAATCATCATCGGACCATTATTAGTTCCTCATATTTTGTTAGAACAAAAATACAAAAACTACAATCTTCCCTCAATTATATTTTCTGTTTCTTCTTAATATTTGATTGTTAATTACTAATTTTTATATTTATATCTCTCTATGAAAAGAGCACAGAGAAATACAGAGATGATAAGGGAATTATTATACAATTTTAATTATGTTTGCTTTTAATTTTAATAAGCACTTTTTCTTATTAGGAAATCGTATTTAGTTCTTAAGCTTAATCACTACTGCTTTTTGAGCTTAATAATTCCACTTTTAATTCTTTTTTTCTCTTTATTTTTGATTTACTAAACTTTTATGGAGGATAGACATTGTTATTATCCTTATTTACTCATATGCAAGCCCTTGAAAAATAGGTATTGTTGTATCAAATAAAAAGAAAATATTGTGAAAATGTAATTTCAAAAGGAAAAATCAAAGTCAAATTCAAAAAATAATATGGCATTCAATTAATAAAATTACCATTATCAACTTAACTCCCCACCATCGCTTTTCAAGTTAATTATCAATGGATTTTATATTTATTTTAATAAAAACAACACATACAAGTGCAAAATATTTGAATAAAAATGAGGAAATGTAATAGCTGAGGTTAATCAATCTAGATAATATTGAAGAAAAAAATAATTACATGAAGAAATTTTTGCATATTTTCCTTATTTTTGAAGATCCACAAGCTGAGTTTGCGAAAATAAAGGAAAAAGAAAGTGAAAAAACAAATCAAAGAAAATAAATAACTAAATAGGTCTTTTATATCAAAGAAGAGAGTACTGGAGTCAAGCAAAATTGAAGATATGGCTACAAGCAAAGAAAATCATGACTACCAATACAAAAGTATGTACATTTTATATTAATAAATAAGTCTAGTTATTTGGTATTCATCTCTTGTCTGTCTTGCGATACTTAACAGTCATTATGGTAGGTGATCCAAGAGTAGGAAAAACAAGCTTTCTTCTGAGGTAAGCATTCGTTTATATCCATATATTTTTCAGTGATAAGAAAGTGAATGCATCTACAAATACTAAACTTAATACAATAAAATTGCCTTTTTTTCAATTCTCTTTTCAATAAATCATAGTCTTTCACAAGTTCAAAAAAGAAACATACTTTTATGCTTCAGGAAAATTACTAATTTACAACTAATTGTTTTTGTTTGCTTTTAAAAACAAAAGATACATCAAAGGAGTGCTTCCCAAATATCCTATGCCAACTATTGGAGTCGAGTACCTAGCTAAATAAGTTCTTCTTTCAGGAGGAGAAGGCATCGTTAAAGCTTAGATCTGGGATACTTGTAAGGATGTGATGAATTAGTCTACTAAAATGCTAGTTTTTCTTGGGTTAATTTTTTTGTTTTTTGTATATTTAACAGCTGGATCAGAGAAATACAAATCCATCGCAGTTGCGTAATATTTTTTCAGCTAGTTTATGTTGCAAATATTGAAGATAATGATAATGAAAATGGGTAAGGAAACCAGTAACAGAACTTAGTTACTTTAAATGAGCACTTTATTTTAATTCTCTAATCTCGCATTTTAAAATCAACCTAAAATTAAATAGGCATTACAGAAAGAGTGTGGGAGCTTTGCTGTTCTTCGACTTGACTGAAGCAGAGTCCTTTAGAAACACAAAGAATTGGCTCTAAGAGATAGAAAATCACACTGAAGAAGGCATCAAGATCATGCTCGTTGGAAACAAACTTGATTTAGTTGAAGAAGATGCTTCGAAAAGACAAGTCGATGCAAAGGAAGTTTAAGATTTTGCGAAGAAACACAATTTAATCTACGTAGAGACAAGTGCAGTTTCAGGATATAATGTGAAGGAATCGTTTTAGAATCTCATCGAAAGTAAAATATTTATTAGAGTTTTGAGAATATTAAGCTAAGGAAAAAGATTGAAAGAAATTATTTCAAGATTATTGAGGCGAAAAAATGCTCATTCAAAATTAAATGATACATTCTTTTAATTTATATTTGGAATTTTCCTTTTAATCCAGCAATTTACAGAGACAGCATTAAAACTGAGAATTGGGTAAATCCAACTGATGGAAAGAAATTCGAGTTGAAAAATGACCCATAAAACACTGTCGATAAACCAGCAGTGCAGTCATCCCAATGTTGCTGCAAGTGAATAAACACACAGAAAACACAATCTCAAAAAACTAAATGTATTCTGGTTAGAATCTTTATCCTTCCATTTTCCTTATTGAGCACAAGCAGATAACTAATAATCCCTCTCTATCTTGATTTCTCTTTTATCCTGATATTATGCTCCTCTCTTAGAAGATATCCTTAAGACTCAATGCATTCCATCTAATACCGACTAATCTAAAAGCGAATAAATCCACAACAGCAAGAAATTAAAATCTGTAAAAAATAAATTCTGTCTTATTTCCTTTTGAATAAAATTTAAAAAAATTATATCTTTCCCAGAAACTCCTTGTTGTAATACCTAAGAATGCAGCTGTGATGATTCATTAGTTTTGATTGTTCCCCTCATACAATCTTTGAAATAAACGGAATATTTTTTGTTTCTTGTTATGAATATTAGTTATTCTAGAATGAAAGTAGTTAGAATACGATTGATTGATCAATAGAATTGGTAATTTAATGTATCTACTATTTAAGATGATTTTTTTGATAAGCTGGGGATTCAAATGAATTACAAGGAAAAAGGGAGGAAATCAATGAAACCTGATAAATCTGCGATAAAACTATCTGTTTTTAATTAACTGTTTCCTCCAACAGGATTAAGATCTATTAATAAATTGAGAAGAAAGAAGATTAACCTTCGTTTAACTGCTTTTTCTTAAACCAATTCTTTAATTAAAAACAATTCGCAAAAGAAAAAAAAACAAACAATTCGTCTCACGAGCTGCTTTGTTAAGCTGTTTTCTAAGCAGCCCAATCGAAAATATGAACAAGAAGAAGTTTTTAAGATCTCTGAGAATCTGTGTGCTCTGAAAGACCGCTGCACCATGACTAAGTTTAAGATTACGCTCTTAACTATATTTCAACTAAGCGTCTTTGCATCCATACATTTTTCTCGTAAGTAGATAAGATACCTTCTTGCTCTTCGATTCAAAACCTCTTGCGAATGAGGAAAATACTAGTTCAAATCAGCAGAATTTTTTAATGGCTACTGCGGTTTAAATCACGATTAGTATAAATGTTTTATCAAAAATTTAACCTAAAACAATCAATATAAATTATTTGGAGAGATCCAAAGGAGATATTGAGAGAGAGATTGAGTGAGAGAAAAAGAGAGAGAGAGACTTTGAAAGAGTTTGTTTTTGTTAAAATGCATGTTAATTATGTATGTTGCAGACAGATTAGTTTGCCATGAAGAGTTATTGATTTTAGAAGAAAAAAATATAAAAAAGATTAAGAAAAAAATCAAATAATAAAAAGACTTGGAAATTAAAAACAAAGAAGAATATTAATATTCCTTCGTTAAAACCATATAATTAAGGGCAGGAATAATAGCAAGCAAAAGGGATTGAAGATTGAACCAAATAATCAGTTTCTTTGTTAAGAGATGAAAAAAGTAGGAATTTATCTGAAAAATAGAAAACAAGTTAAATAAATAAGAAATAAGAATGGCTTAGGACTGCTAGCAGTTATGAGAGGGAAAATGGAGATTTTGAAAGAAAGAGAGAGAGAGAGAAAGATTATTAAACAAAATAAAGATCTTAGTTGTTTGTTCTTATTATCTGAATTTTTTTTTCTTCTGTTTTAAGGATTAAGTTTCCACATTTTTTGTTTGGCCTATAAGTAATGCAGATATTAGAAGATCATCTATATCATATTTTAAAAATATCCATAGATTGCCCTAATTCTTCAACATAAAGTCTGCTTATGTTTGTTAAAATCGATAATACATTGAAAAACACCTTTTGAACATACAAGAAATGGTTCTAAAGAAAAGAATGTAATATTCTCCGCAGAAATGGTTTGAATACTCAAAAGTGGCTACAATCCAAATATGTGTTGATACTATTTAAGGATTTAAAAGAGTATTATTAAAAATAATACATTTTAATTGATAATTGAGAAGGATAGACACAAAGGAAGTTTCTTTTTTAAAAATAAATATTTCATTGATAAACAAGAATTACCATTTTTTTTTTTTCATTGAAAATCTTAGTAAAAGCAATTTATTATTGTTTTCTGTTGCTTTTCATTATTTTTTTGTTCTGAAAATGTCAGTTAAACTCTATCTTTCGAACTATGAAAATATGTCAGCCATGATGATGACAGAATAACTAAAATATTAATCCTTTCTTAGTGCATTTTTTGATTTAATTTAATAAATTGAAAAATCTACGATTCTCTCTATACTTTGAATTTCAGTTGGGTGATTTTGACTTTATTTTGAATTTAAACTGATTGCTTTTTTTTTAAAATGAATCTATTATTATTTTTTGTATTTTATGTATTTTTTTTCTCTCTCTCTCTCTTTTTAAAGTTCCAAACAAATCAGCAAACAAGTGCATTTTTTTTTACTAAACATTTCCTCGAGAACCTCAATAGCTTTATGAATGTTTCTTCATCTTTAACAAAGCCATTAATTTCGTGTGTGCCGCAATTTAGAAATAAAGAGGATGATATTCTCTTGTTTGCATTTTCTTAGCTTCGTCATTCTCTCATAAGGCTCATGGATTTTTTATATTAACCATCTGAATATCTCACTTCATCCAAGAGTGAACTCAAAAGCGCTTTAAAAATTCATAAGGGGGATATTCGTGTCACAACAATTATTATGCTTCTTGAGCAAGGGGTTTAAAAAACTGTCTTCGTTCATCTTGGAACAGGCTGAGGAGAAAGAGAGAAATGCGAAGCAGGCTATCTAACAAATTAAGTGAAATCACTTTGTTATTAAAAATATTAAATTATTTCTTGCTGTTGTTTTGCCTGCTTTTTTTTCTTCCCTTTGATTAATTTGGATTGGTAAGTTTATGTTTGTTAGTTTTTTTGAATTCTTTCAATCCAAATCAAATAAAGATAAGTCTCAAAATCAAATTAATCTTGAATTTCCCCGGGGTTTTAAGTATTGCAAATCTAATGAATGAGTGAATTTAATTAATTTGGAGGTTTCGAATTCCCTTTCAACTACTTTCCCAACGGCTGCTTTGGTTTTCTAAATTAATTAAATAATTTTTAGAAAACGGAGAACAAGATAGAGGATTAGAAAGCAAAGAGTGCGGGAGATAACCAAACCCACACTTGAAGACAACAAGATGGTTTTTCAAGCAGATTTCAGACTCAGGCATGCAAACTAACAATTATCTTGAGCTATGAAAGGAGCACATATCTTAGCGGAGATTATTTGATTCTTGACCGAGAAGCAATTATCTCGCTCAGATCCTTTAACATTCTCATCATGCCCAGCTCGATAATATCCCTAGTAGTTTATATCGAATCAATGTCCTCTATCTTGCCGATATCTTCTGATTTAATAACACACACAGTTCCTTACAATTATTCATAATATTTTATTGAGATTTTTCATTCTCAAAATATCCCCTATAACTTTTTCAGTTCATTCCATTTTTTGTGAACATGAATATTTTTTACTTTCATTTTTTGAGAATTCAACAATAATTTTTTAAATGAAGATTTTTAGAAGAGGATTATTCCTTTTCTCAATATGTTGTTGGCTTAATTATCCAAAAAACAATCTATCTGATTGTAGTAATTGCATTGACCAACCTGTCCGATCATTCCATAAATATGCTCCATTTTATTCTTCATATGCTGCAATATCATTTTCTCTCTTCTTTTCTATCTCCACACACAACAACAAAAGCTACCATAAAAAAATCAAATCAAACTAACTTCAAATACAACAAAAAGAAACCAAAACCATGGCATGACTGCATGCTGAATTACGCCAATTCTAAGAAAAAGCTAAATTTGTTATTTGTAAAATCTAAAACCCAAAGAGTTTTTCCAAGATAATCGGTTTCTTTAATGGAATAACTCAAATCGAGCCTATTAAATGATTAATTTAAGGGATAAATATGGTTTACTAAGTTATTCCAGTGAAAATACCTTCTTCCAACCAAATGAGAATAAAAATAATAGGAAGAAAGAATAAAAAAGGAATTTACTTACATATCCTAAAGAGATATTAGGAATGAAATACAGAATCCTAAAATAATAACATTGAACTCAATTAAGATATGTAAAAATTATTTCCTTCTTAAAAATGTACTATCCCAAAACAGAAAGAAGTAACTAAGCAACTTCGCTAGAAATTTTTTTAATTAATTTCCAATGCAAATTAGTGCTGCCAATCAACACTTTCAAGTAAGTTTAATAAAAAATTTCTATTGGCAGGGGGGATTATTAAATGCTTTAGAATCATGCTGTGGAGTTTCACTAGAGACCGCAAAATTTCTTAGTTTTTTTAAATCAAAAAAGCTAAAAAAGTTTTCAAAAAACAATTTGTTTTTGGTTTCACTGATGCTCGGAACTTCTTTCGAGAATTCTGAAGAATTTCCGAATAAAATTTACTTCTTCACTGATAGAGATAAAGGAAAAAGAGAGTCAGAGAGTCCTCAAAGAGTTAGGAAACTACGAAGGAGCAATTCTTTGGGAGATACTTAGATATGTTAGGGAATTTTAAGGAAAGATAACTAAGTTCTAGATTTTCGAGGGGAGTTAACTAATGAGAAGCGTTTGAAAGAAGATTTTAGCTCTTATGGAAGGAAACTAGAGTATATTATAGCGAAGAAGGACAAAGTAAAGCCCAAGAGTAATAGTGGCGAGGTAAAGATATTGAATAAAGATGTAAATTTTTTTGTGAAAAACCATGTAGATTCATTTAAGTCTAATTTGCAACTACAACAATAACTTGGAGATTGCGAAGATGATTTCAGAGGGGAAGAATTATAATATTAGTAGAACTACTTAACCTCAGAAGATCAAGGATACAATGAAAGAAACAAAGAATCAAATGAAATCAATGGTTGTAGAAAAATTAGTTTTGATTAAACTATTCTAGAATAACAAAAAGACCAAAAATACGATTTGAATTTAGCTCAACTTAAAATGTCTTTTTAGCAATAATAATCTTTGGGGAGTAATAGATCTCCTTTATCATTGCAAGACAACAACGCGAACAACTTAGCTAAGAGTTCAAGGTCTCCATAGTCTGCAGAAGTTGTGTCTTCTTCGTTGGCAAGATAAACAAACTCTAAATCAGGTTTAAAAGTTTTAGGCACTACAAGTAAACTCCATGGACTGTAGTTTCTACCAAATTCATTTTCTCAGACATTGACTTTAAACCATCCTAAAGAAATCCTGTAGGGCATGAAGACATCAATTAAAATACCTTCGAAAAAACAAAATAAGTTTAGTTCTTTAAATGAATTAAATTTCTAACAAAAATATCATCAACGAAAAGGAAAAAATCAGCATCATTTGTCTTAAAATAATGGGAATAATATTAATAATACTTAAATGTCATAAAGTAATTTAGACAATCCTAATCTGAACATCACAATTAAACAAGACGTAATGACTGCCTCTGATACACAGGTGTCATAGAAAATATATGAAAAATAAAAAATATCTTCTCAAAAAACATCTTTTTTTTCTTTTAAATGTCTCGGAAGGACAGATTCAAGAGTGAAATACCCCTCAAAACCAAGATCCAAATCAACCGGTAATGATATCGTCAGGAGAATCCTTAATAAATAACTCATAGGCTCCATGGCTTCTTCGTTCGATTCGCCCAAAGAAATCGAGTAACAGATAGATATCCTCTCAAAGGACAATCCTTCTGATTCACATAATAAAAAATAATCGCTACGAATGAAAAAAGCAGAAGGACAGTAGCAGCACGTGCAATTCAAATGGAATCAGTTTTTCTAAAGTATGATATTGTACATAATGTATATTTTTCTCCTTGGGCCGTTGGCATCTTTTCTAGCTAGATTCTGGACAGGCTCGTTCCATCTAGCGTATAATCTCGGGCTGTATGGAAGGCACGCGTATTAATTTCCGATTCTATTTTTGATTTTCATTGGCATCACAGCGATTTAAATAAGCTAGAATACGCTCCTGCAATTCACTTTCTATCTCGAATTTGTTTTTATTTATCTCCTTATTTTCCTGATGACTTCGATCAAATATGGTAAAAAATTGAAGTTTAAATACTAAAAAGTAACTCCTTTTTTCAATTGAATCCTTCAGGCTACATGCAAACAATCAAATTTAATCGATATTTGCATGAATATCTCGGTGAAGATGAACTCCTCAGCGATTAATTACGAAACGGCTGGAAATTGCAGACAGATGACATAATTGAAAAAGAGATACTCGATAGCTTATCTAGAAATGAAGTTGAGCACTCATCGTTTCTCCTAGAGTTCATTTAGCATCCTTCCAAGTCTGTACTCAAAAACCTTTTATCCTACAAGCAATACATCAATGTGTAATACAATATATATTAACAAAGCATAATCTAAACTTGTTTTTAATCTTCTTCTTTTTTCATTTGAAGTAACACTGCAAAGAAGCTCAAAGTATTCAATCAAGAGAGAGATCCTAGCAATTTGATCAATGCCACGAGTATTCTCGTATTTTTAATTTAATTTTTCAACGAGAAATGTTCTGACAGGCATATCTCAGCTAAAGCGGCTGTGCTAACATGCATTCGTGCTGCTTATTGCCTAGGATTCAAGTAAATTAACCGCTTTTATGTATCTTATACGCTTTATTTACTTATCTTTCCTTTCATTAATTTAATTTAATTTTGTCAGAGTCTATTCGATATCCAGCAGTGATAAGTTAGAAATACTAAAACTAATCATAATGGTATTAGCAGAATCCTATTGCATCTTTTTCTTCTTGGAAATCGCGTACATTCTCGGAAACGACTTAAAACGAAAGGAATTCTTAATGATCTAGCTCAGCTACCTTGTATCAGCTAAGAAAGTCGAAACAGTTCTCACATACAACCAGCGTAAATTACTCCCCACGATGACAATGGGATGTCCGATTTCAATTCGATCTTGGTCTCAAATGCGACAAACTGCCATGGATTATGGGTCGAGATACGAGATGCGATCGAATACATTCCTATCAACTTATTTATTTTTCTTCTACGCTGGTGCATTCTTGCTGATTCTTAATTTCTTAGGCATAATCAGCTTGACTTCTTCGTCAGTCTCGGAGTTACTGATTCTATCGTTTGATCTCATAATATTCTTCATCTTGATCATGAAGTCATTTGCGACAGCAGCTGCTGTGAATCAGTAATTCGCTATGCATTTATCGCTGCTAATGTCGAATAAAATGGTTTTTGCTGAGATTTCCTTGAATTATGCATTGTACTCTAATGAAAAGCTCATTCTTACAAATCATATGTATTTAGGTTTGCTAAGGAATTTTAAACAGATCATCAAGACTCTTTAGATTAATCATCCAGATTTGTAGGAGTATGCTTGGTATATCCAAGCAATGTACAGCAGCATTGCAAAAGAATTAAGGATCTCTGAGGAATTCAAGCCATTAAAGGTGATTAATATTGTAGTTTCTAAGAATCTAGTAATTTAGCTGATTATTTCTGCACTTTCATCACTGCTAGCTTTACTTTGGGATACAACTTTAAGACCATATTTCTGAGAGATGCACTTTGGGGAAATTAAAAAGCAAATAGATGCGAGTTTCAGCTGGAAAATTCAGTTTTTGCACTTAATCTAAACATATTCACTATTCAACTCCAAATAAGACTATTTTTCAATAGCAAAATAAATTAAATAAATCACTTTAATCAATTCAAATTTTGTTCTTAATTTATTTCTTTTTCACTTCTTCTTTTAGTCGAAAAATGTAAATAAATACTTTTATTCTTGTAAAACTGTATCTCAATTCTTAAACTTGATAGCTTATGCTTCTCTTTCTCTCTCTTTAATTGATATCTTTCTCATTTTCAATTTATTGGCCAAGTCCAATAGATTAAAAAAAATCAATAATTCCTCGAAATAATTTGCTTGATTGTGTTCTATTAAGAATTTTCTTGGATAATAACCAATAAAACAGCAGTCTAGTTAACTTAGAATGGTAGAATGTTAAAATAAAACTAGTTTCCTAGCTAAATTATCATATTTCTATTTTAATTATTTTTAAAAAAATAACTTTGTTCTGTTTTATTATCCATTTTCTTTTTTCTTAAATTGAAACAAATATTTGTCACTTTTTGCACTATAGAATTCTCAATACCTTCTAGATACATTCTTGTTCCCTCCAATAGAGATAACTTCAGGATTTTCTGCAAATCTTTCCTTCAAAAATAACCAAATTTTATTATCTGATGATAACAATAAATCTAATATCATTTATTTAAATCACTAGTCTTATCAGCTTGGCAAATTTCAAAAATAGGGCCGTTCTCTTCGTTTTTATGGAAGGATATCAAATTAATAATCAATATCTTTCTTGAATTGGAAGTGAAAGATACAAAATACGTTTCTCTTTTAGATATATTGATTACTCTTCCTCTAAATAACCACAGAATCAACTTTCGATAAAGGAAAGAACATTTTCAAGCATATTCATGAGAGATATTTAATTTTTTGAAGGAGGAGTCATGCACAGGATCTCAAAGATGACTAGTATTTTCTTTATTCTCATTTAATTCCATTGAGAATCATTTAAACAAATGTATTTTTAAGTTTTAAAGAATCTTTGCTTGTATTTCTAAAAAACAGCAAGATATTGAATATTTATTATTGAATTTAGTTGGGGAGATGAGCTTCATACTATTCCGTTTTTTCTATCTAGTCTTATCGGATTTAATAATAATTTGGAATATATTTCTGATAAAAAGAATAATTGCCACTAGAAATAGCTACCAATTGCAGCTTGGAATCTTGAAAAATAAGAAATAATTAATTTTTAGATTAAATCCTAAATATTTTTGTGAATACACACAAATATTGAAAGACAAATACAGCCTAACTAAGAACAATGCTAATAAAGGCTGTTATTGGAGTGATTTCTGCAGCTTTCATCTCTGTAGGTTATG
>Ga0302284_1000580_pt1 | contig 16903 bp, 7 predicted proteins | sample III_Fen_E2_1_FD_198760 | JGI IMG/M metagenome (GOLD analysis project Ga0302284, IMG submission 198760) | Peat permafrost microbial communities from Stordalen Mire near Abisko, Sweden - III_Fen_E2_1 | ecosystem: Environmental > Terrestrial > Soil > Wetlands > Permafrost | place: Sweden: Abisko...
AAATCTATATAATTTACTGATAAATATTGATTATCAGTATTAACCAATTCAGGATTAGTTAACATTAATTCTTGAGCAATAACACCATATCGTTTTTTTCCTGGATTACTAATCATTTCAAATTCCATGTATTTTATATCAGAATCTATTAAATTAACATGTTTAATGTTTGTTTTTAATCTTCTATCAGATGATAATGAAAAGTCACTAGCAGTAATACCCCACGATCCTAAATTTATAGAACTAGTTGCACCTGAATATGGAACATAATTATGTGTATGTGTTGTAATAATCCCAGTTAATGCATTTTGTATCTGAGTACTAGTTAAAATACAGTTTGTTAAATTTCCTGATGTAGGTGTTCCTAATGCACCATTTAAAGGTACTGCACCAATTTGAGTAGGTGTAACTAACGAACCTTTAGCCCATGATTGAACATCACTAGCAGGCCTTGCATCTGATAATCTTGAATCATTTCCAACACAAGATGTTGTACCTGTATTTCCATAAAGTACACTTAAATATGAACCAGACATACCAACACCATAAGTATTATTTACTATAACACCTCCTAAAACTGATGAAGTGGCAACCGGTAAAGCTACACCACCAGGTATTTTTTGCCAAGTAGATCCGGAATAATATATATCATCACCTATCGCAAATGTACCAAATGGATTACTACTACCAGGTGTTGTACAACGATACCAATCACCTGCTATACCTGTTCCAGCCAATAATGTTGGAACGTTTCCATTAGCATTCCAAGTTCCGTGATATCCTGATGATAATGCTGACCAAGTTGCATTACCTGATGAATCACTTTTTAAATAATATCCAGCATTTGCACCTGTTGGCAATTTAAATCCAGTTGCATATAAACTGCCATTAATTGCCAATTGATTCTGTGTTATATTTACATTACCTACTGGACTCGAAAATCCAATACCGATTTGTCCTGAAGATAAAATAAAAAATCTTTGAACATTACTAGTACCTAACCATAATGCACCTGCATCATAATTGGTTAATCCAGTTCCGTATGGATACAATGAATTTGCTGAATTGTATTTCTGAATTTCAAATCCTGAACCTGATGTACCACATTTCATGAATAAACTGGAATAAGCAAGTGCAGTACTATTAACATTAAGAATACTATTTTTAACAGAAGTTGATGCTGATCCTGTTAAAGTTAAACTATTTGAATTTATAGTAGTAACACCATTTATTATAGTATTACTACTATTTATAGTTGTTGTAATAGCAGCTAAAGTTATAACATTATTAGATGCTAATCCCAATTCAGTTGAAATATCATCATAATAAATAAATGCTTTTGTCATATCAGATGTTCCGAAATTTAATGTTGATGAACTTCCAATATCACTTTTAAAATAAAGATTTGTCATATAACCTGTTATACTTAAATCACCTGTTAAAATGCCACCATTATAAGATAAGAAGTTAGTTTCAGCTAGTTTTTTAGATAAAGGGCTATTTGGTAACAAATCATCATAAGTTAAAAAGGTACTTATCGCTTTAGTTCCCTCCAATTGATCAGCTAACATTGATCTATAAGAGTCTGATTTGTAATTTGTATTGATATAAGCAATAGCTGCATCAACATCTATGATACCAAAACCGCGATACATATCCCAAGACCCTATTGTTACACCATTATCTTTAGTAGCTGTTGCTCTTGCAGCTTTTCTAACTATACTCCAATTAGTACCAGTAGATTGTTTAATATGTTTTAGTTTTGCTGAAACCATGGCACATACAGGTGACTGTGCATATACAGTATTTGTAAATCTATTTTGCCATAATTGACCTAGGTCAGCAAATATGCCATACGATTTATCAGTAGTATAATTTTGACTAAAATTAGAATCAACAGTGACGGTTAATACAGTTACAGATACAACAGTTTTTCTTTCACCATTTACTATAATGATATCATTAGGTCTAAAAATTGTTGAAAAATCTTGTGCGCCTGAAGACTCACTTACAACTTTACCTGAAGTTCTAGCAGTGTTACCTATAGTTACATCAGCTATTTTAGCAGGATAATCATGTGACATATCAGTATTATTACCTTTTTCAAAGAATTCCATTCCATAACCATACGAAGTACATCCAATAGTTGACGTAATATCATCAGGACGTGAACCTACACATATTGTATTTTTTAAAAAAATACTGGCACTATTGGTAATATCAATTCTTTGAAACGGATTATCATAATGTGAAACAACAGTTAATACATCTGAATTACTTCCACTCTCTTCTGATCTTGCTGAAGATGCATATGGACATGATATCAAATTTGCATTTTTTACTGTCAAATATGTTGGAGTAAATTGATCAGCTACATGAGAATAATTAGTTAATGGATCCAAAACACTTTCGATAACTGAACCAGAAAATGCTGAAAAAATAGCATTAAATGTTATCTTTGATGTATTTGAATGGGATGCATTACTTTCATCTAAAACAACATTTTCACCTAAAATATGTTTTTGAAAATTATATTTACTATCAGTGGTAGCTGACATATTATAACTTAATGATATAGTAGAGAAATCCATATCTTCTCTAAGATTACCATCTGAATCAGTAACATAAAATCCTAAAAATCTGGTACCATTGTAAGTTTGTGAACTAGGATAACTAATTATTGAATTGAGTTCAACAACACCTTTACCAAAATCACATTTCAATATTACATCAGTTATTTTATACCAACTGGCAAAAGCAGCATTTGAAATTTTAATCCAACCATTTTCCCAAACTAAATCTATTTTATTGATAACTAGGTTGTAAAATTGTTTATCTTGTTTTAAACTAATTGATGTAGTTAATGTTGAAATTGTAGTTTGTAAATTTTCAATACTAGATTGAGTAATAGTTTTGCCACTTTTAATTGTAATAGTATCTAATAATCTACCTATTTTAAGGTAATCTATACTAAGAGCTCCCATAGCAGATTCTGGCGGAGTAAGGGAGGGTCCTACCATATTACACGTAAATATAACTACTGGACCACCTGATCCACTTCCAATCGATGCAGTAAAATCCCAGATAGGCTGTGTGGTTGTAAGTACAGGTTTTACATTATTATCTATAGTAAATATACTTGACATTGGTATGGATATGTAATCAACTAAACTAGGATCACTTCCATAATAAATACAATAATTATTACTAGGAGATGCTATAGTAAAATATCCACTGTACAGAAACCAATTATTAGCCCACAATACAATAATACTATTGTCATCAGGAGTTTCAATCAATAAATCACCAGCATCAGTATATTGTTTTGTTGAAACTTGTAGTAAATCAGTTGGATCAGTTAAAACTGATATTTGACCAGCAACTTGTAATTTATCAATTGTATTATCTGTTGTTGTTCCAATTAATACATTGCCATTATACCCAATAAACACTCTACTTTGCATTACAGAATTTACATCCTTAGTTTGTATTTCAAAACTAGTGCCATTTGTATTACTAGAGTAATCTAAAAATGAAAGTTTACCTGAAATTGTTCCAGCATAGTTGTAATAATTAAAACCTGAATGCAAAGGAGCTGCGGTTATTCCAGCATTAGTTGAGAATAGATTAATATTACAACCAGCACCATCACCAATCAATGCTAAAACCTCGTTAGCTCCCTTAACTTGTAGTTTTGCTCCATTATCAGTAGTACTACCAATTAAAACATTGCCATTTGTTGCAATAATTTTAACTGCTTCATCTTTTGCGTAACTACTAAATGAAAAATCACCCTGACTAGCTTTTCTTCCAACTGTCCACCAAGGGGTACCACTATCAGTAAATTTGATTCTACAATCATCACTATAATTTACACCAATACTCAATAAAGGATTTGTTGAATTTCCAATCTGTAATTTACAGCCATTATCAGCCGTAGTTCCAATTAATACATTTCTTGTTTGCTCAGGAATACTTATTATGGGTGTAAAAAGATAGTTATTATCAATGATTCCTAAATTTAAACCTCTATTATAAGTGTAACTGTCTGTGCCAAACTGTATGGCACCACCAAAACCAGGACCACTTATCATATTAAAAGGGATGCTTGTACCTAATGAATTTTTACCAAATACCACATTACCATTACCATCGTCAATGATACTTCCATTAATTAAATTACTTCCATTCCATTTAGGTACATAATTAGTAGTTAATCCAGTAATTTTAGATTGATAATATGTACCTAATTGACCATTTAAATATTGACTATTTAAATTGTTAACCATAACTGTACTAACTACCGTTAATGGTGGTAATGTAGATGCAGTTGTAACAGTTGATGATAATTGTGTTCCTGTAATAATTGCTGGAAATTTCACATTTTTATCACGATCATAAGTCTCAGCAGCTCTTTGACCAGCTGGATATCCACCAAGCCACTCCATTGAATATAATTGAAAACTATTATTAGGATATGGTATTGATGTAATAGAAAATGTTATTCTTACCTTTCCGTAACTGGTAGCAGTAGAATTGAATGTTAAACTTGTGTGTGGTATATAAATATGACCTGGCCAATTATTAGTTACACCTGAACATATAATTCCCCATCCATTAGTATTATGTTCAGCTTCTATAATGAAATTAACATTGTTACCATTAGTACTACAATAAGCATAAAATGAACTTAAAAATACGTATGTTGTATAAATATCATTATCCCAAGTTAATCTATATGAATTACCTATTGCGACGGGAGGTGATATTACAACGGTTCCAACACCAATTTGTCCATTACCAATCATCATATCAGCTAAAACATTAGTTGATGCTTTGATTGAGGTTGTCCAAGTAACTCCGTCAACTGATTCTTCTTGTATGGTTGGTGGTTTAAATCTAAATTTATTGCTAAATTCACCTTGTAAAGCTGCTATTTCTTCGATACTTGGAGTACCTAAATTAGTAGTAACATGATTTATTTCACGTTTAACTCCAGTTATTGAGCCATTAACTGTTAATGATCCTGTTATTGTTCCACCAGTTAAAGGTAAATCTAATGATGCATGTCCAGTAATAGCTCCAATAAATGTAGGTGCTGTTACATTACCTAACACTATCATGTTACCTGTGTTAAAATTTAATGACATTATGTCATAATAAGCAACTTTCGAAGTAGTCCAATCAGATTCAATATGTAGTGCACCTCCACTAGAATAACGTACTCTACAATCACCTGATGCACCACGATTCAAATACAATGATACATCACCACCAGTTGTATTGTTAACTGTAAGTGACGTATCGAAAGTCTTATTTTTAAATGTCATTACATTATCAGAGTTAGCAACAGCATACCAATTCATAGTAGTTGTTCCTAATGTATCTGTAATACTAATGTCATTACTCCACATTTCACCTTTTTGAGTACCTGAGTCAATGTTAACTAAAGCACCAGCAATTTTAGTTATTGTATCTGCATCTATTGATCTTGTCCAAGCAGCAACAGCAACAGTATAAATTCCATTATTTTGTGATAATGTTTGATTTTTAACAAGAACTCTGTCACCAACAACAACTGTTATACCATCAATAGTTTGAACATTTGTTAATGTAATGTTAACAATTGTTCCACATCTTACTGATTTCTTAAAGGTTGAATCAGGAAGATAAGTCATATCTAATGTTTTCCAAATTGGTGCTAAAGTTCCTCCTTGACTTGTAAGAACTTGCATTGGTGTTCCATTAGCCAAAAATGATGTTGCATCAGCTCCTGTTTGATATGGAATCTGACCACCAAGACCATCTTTTAAATCAGCTGTCCATTGTGACTGTAAATTTGCAACCATTACAGTACTAGCAACTATTAATGGTGCTAATGTTGATGCTGTTGTAACTGTTGATTGTATCTGTGATCCTTTGACTATTCCAGTTCCTGTTATAATTCCTGTTACAGAAATTCCTGTAGTGTCAACTGTCAATACTGTACCACCACCATGTATTGTATTTATACCTAAAACTATTGTTCCTGAATTAGTAAGATAGAATACTGGTCTATTTCCTATTATACCAAATCCATCAAATTTAGCTGTTTGACTTACAGGTTGAGTATTATTTAATACAGAATTTGCAATATAAGTTCCAGTAGTTACACCATATGAAATATTTAATCCACTAGTTCCATTACTTCCTATTCTATTAGAGTAATCTACTCCATCATTTGATGTATCATGAAAATCAATATATTTACCAATTTCCATTGTACCATCACTAGCAACTGATGGAATATTTGACCAAGAATGTCCAAGTCCATTACCACCTACTGTAAGATTATTTAATTTAGTTACAACTAAATTATTAAATGTTGGAGAAGATGTTGACATTAAATCTTGATCATTACTTAATAAACCAAGTCCAGTAGCTGTTGTAGTTACTTGAGCGTAAGTTCCAATACCTGTTGCAAAAGAAATTTTATTAGCACTTGGAAAGTACTTTTTATTAAAGTACGTTTCCAAATTACTAATAGTTACTCTTCCAGAAAGATTAACATCAGAATCAAATAAAAATAATGAATCACCACTTACAATAATTGATTTACTTGTTGCTCCTGATATATCAATATCTAATTCAGTTACCGTTTTATCACCAATATCTTTACCTTTTATTTGAGTCTTTGCCATAAATAGATTATTATTTTATAATATTATATAGTAATTGAATAATATAATATTATTTTTATACAGAAAAATTTGCCATTATAATATCAACAAATGGTGTATTTGAAGGTGCTGTTAAAAATGTTACTGTCATTGTGAAATTTGGACCACTACCATAAACAACAGTATAATCATTTAAAGCTCCAGCATTAAATAATATACCATTGACATATATTTCTTCTGAACCTGATATAATTGCAGCAACTGTAGGTGGATTCCATGTAAATACTGTATTTGAACCATTAACAACACCTGTTGTTGGAATCATACGATATGTTCTTCTACTTCCAACTAATCCAGCATAATTATTACCCATATAAACTGTATCTAAACTGAATGTTCTTGCTGCTGAACCATCAAAAGTTCCTGCTGCTGAAATACCAGTACCTGCTGTTAAAGCATTTGCAACTTTATTTGCAGTTGTTGCAGTTGTCGCTAATTGAACAGCTGTTGCACCAATTGCAGCAACAACATCAGCAGCAGAAGCTGTAACAAAAGCAGTTGTTCCAGTACCAGCTTTTAATAACCAACTAGCACCATTTACAGCATATGATGTAGAACCAGTACCACCTTGATTTACAGTTAAAGCTGTTGTTAAACCTGTAATTGATTTAATATTTGTATTTAGTCCTGCACCATCAATTTGAGCAATTAAACTTAATGCAGTAAATGCTGTTGAAGTTATTGTACCTGTTTGACTAAATGTTATTGTATAACCAGCAGCTGCAGCATCAAAAGTTATTGTTTTGTTAATTGTTAAAGATTGATCAGTTAATATAGTTGTAGCTAAATATCTGAAATCCCATGATGCTGCAGTTGTTCCTGAAGCTAAAATACATGTCAATAAAACATCACTTCCAGGAGCTAAAATTATTATAGTAAGTGCTCCTGAAGAATTAATAGTTAAATGTCCTGTTCCATTATTACAAATACGATATTGTTGACCTAAAACCAATGTTGAAGCTACAGGTAAAGTTACTATTTGTGAAGCAGAACCAGTAAAAAATTGTAAAAATCCACTATTAACACTTAAAATTGTATTTGCTGCGCCAACTGTAACAGTTGTTGAATAACCTTCCAATACATTAACAAAACTCGAATTACCATTTCCATCACGTAAAGCTAATGTATTAATAGTTGCAACAATTGCAACACCTGTACCTGAAACAACACCATTAATTATTTGATTTGTTGATATTAAAGTACCTGTATTGAAAGTTTTATTTGCAGTTACTGTTTGAACAGCATCTGTTAACATAACATTTGCAGCTAATCCAATAGTAACTGCTGATGAACCATTATATGAAGTTCCACTTAAACCTGCTCCAAAAGTTAATGTAAATAAATTACCACCTAAAGATACACCAGATATTGTATAAGAAGCTAATTTTGTGATTGCAATTGCTGCTGTTGCACTAATTTCAGAGTTTTGAATTGTACCATCTAAAATCATTGTTCCAGTAACAGTACCGGTATCACCAGTTCCAACTAAAGCACCAGCAAGTGCTGGTAAAGTTAAAGCAATACTACCAGCCATTACAACAGGACTTAAAGTTGCTGTATATGAACCATTAATATATCCAACTGATGATATTCCTGTTAATGCTAAGTTTGCACTTGCACGACTAACTGTCATTAATGTTGAACCAATCCAAAATTGTTGATCAGTTGCAACTAATGTTTTATTTCCAGATGGTAAAGTTATTACAGAAGTATCATCAGCACTTGTTAAAGTTATTGTATGTTGAACAGTAAATGTTTTACTATTTGTTAATGAAAAAGTACCAGTTGTTCCTGTAATAATTAAACCATTAATACTATCAGCTGAAGCAGCACCAACATTTGGTGTTATAAATATTGGTGAAGTTTTACGTGCAAATACACCTGAACCAGTACCAGTATATTCAGCAGCATTTAAATGATAATATTCATTTGATCCTACACCACCATCACCTTGTAAACTTGTTAATGAATTGTGATCTGTCATCACACTACTCATTTTTATCCATCGTCCAGGGGTTGCATCACTACCAATATCAGTTGGTCTAATAACATTAGCTATTGTGCCATTATTTGAAGTAGCACTGCTTTGAGCATCATAATGATAAAGACCTAAATCTTCAATCAACATAATCATTTTATCAAGTCTTTCAATAGCTGGTACAGCAACAGCTAATACTAAACTTTGAACAGGTGTATGAATTGCACCAAAACCTATTAATGCATTTGAAATAGCTGTTGTCATTTGAGACAAAATTACTCCATCTGTACCAAGTGTACCAGCAGCCATATTGGATGCTTTATTTCCATTAAAATTTAAATCTTTGTCAATATATAATTGACTACTTGAACGAATTATAGTTTGTGTCGCCATAATTTAATAAATTTACATATTTATAATAATAATTATTTTTTTGTGAAAATAGCATCTATTGTATCTAAAAATCCATCACATAATGGTGGTTTTTCTAATTCAATTTGAGTATCAGATATTTCTTTAAAATATCTTTCTTTTAAACCATTCCAATAAATTGAAATTGAACCAGAAACATAAGGAAAAGGAGTAGAAAATATTGTATTAATATTATTTACTTTTCCAATTAATTCTGTTTCAATTATTTCATTAGAATATTTATCTTTAAAAAATGCCTCAATACTATCTATAGATAATCTATTTATGATATTTTTCTGTATATCTACACTAAGAAAAAAATCATTATTATTTATAATACTTTTTACTGGAGCATAGCTAAAATCATAAATATCAAGTAATTTACTTGATACTCTGTTATATCTTTGATAAAATCCATCTTTTTTAGCAACAAAACCTCTATATCCTGATTCAACCTCATTTATATTAGGTTGAATCAGAAAATCAATTTGTTTTGGTTGTTTATCTGATATATTTATAGCCATTTTATGATTATTTTGAAACCATATTTATATCGAAAAATAAACTAATCGAATCAAAATTTGAATCACAAATAGAAAAATTACCTTTTAATATTGGTAAGTATTCATCATGTTTTATAACATATGGTGTTATTATATCAATTTTTTGATTAATTTTTTTGTTTTCAATTAATTCATTGAAAATCATATAATCAAATTTAATATTATTTGTAATCATAAAATTTTCAAATATATTTTCAATATTTAAAATATAGTTTTTAATATATAGGAATTTTGAAAATTCAGTATATAATAAATCATATATTTTATCACCATATTTAATAACATCATTTTGATTTTCCATTGAAATTTGAAAAGCAAAATTACAAACTTTACCATTATATATATTATGTGAACTTAAACTAAATTCAAATTCTTCAATAATATTATTTAAACTTAATTTTTCTGAATCAAGTAAAAAATAACTTTTATTATCAATTATATTTTTATATTGTATTATAAAATCTTTAGGATTATTTGATTCAATATTAATACATTGTTTTTTCAATAAATATAAATTATTAATAGATTTTTCTAATGGTGAATTAATAATATTTTGAATCAATAAATTAGAATATTTCATTAAGAAATTTTTATAACTTGTATTATCAAATAATAAATCTTTTCCATGATTATAACCAATACTTGCTCTTAATGTATTTTCATCTGTACCATTAGAACCAAATTCAAATCCAGATAAATTTTGAATTGAAATTTCATTATCATCAATATCAACAATAGTACCAATATTATTAATTATATTTTGTGTTTCAAAATCATGTTTTCCTTCAATATTTCCAAATTCTCCTGAAGTTAATCTATAAACAATATTTATTGAATCATTTAATAATAATCCTTTAATGTATACAATAATTGGATTTTGCATATCATTAGAAAATTTAATTATAAATTGTTTATCATCAGCAATATTAGCTGTACTATTATCAAAAAAAGATTTAACCTCAGTAAAAAAATAACCATTAACTTCAACAGATATTGACTTTTCAGCAATATTTTCTTCAGTTAAATAAAATTTTTCAATAAAATTTCCTGTACTTACTACAGACATTGTTTTAATTTCACCTTCAATAACAGGTATAACTAAATTATTATTTGATAACAAAAAACTTTTATCAGAATTATAATAATAATTTAATTTAGTTAATTTATCTGTAAAAATAGAATATGGTGGTAAAAATAATGGATAACCACTCCTATTAAATAATTTTGGATTAATTTTTATAATCAATAATCCTTTAGCTGGAACTTTTAATTTAGGTTCAAAACCATTTTGTGCTGATAATGTTCTTAAAGAAGCTAAACTTTGAGCTGTTAATATATTTCGTTCTCTTTTAAAAATATCTAATCTATATTCTAAATTAACAAACATAGCTTCAATTCCATTGAACATCTGCCAAAATATATTTGTTGATTTTTGAGGTATTCTTTCTGAAATATATTTTTTTAAAATTACTGATATTCTATCCATAATAAATATTTATTATATGTTTTTAATTACCAATTAAAAATTTTTGTCTATATTGTTGATTATTTCCATTTTGATCTTTTGCATCAACATTAAATACAATATATATTAAATCCTTATTATTTAAATTTTCTAAATTTTCAATCGAAATAGAATAATTAAAATAACTTGCATGTTGACAATTTTTTGAAACATAATTAGATATTTCATTTTTAATTTGTGTTATTGTTATGTATTGATTAAATAAATAACGATTTAAATTAATTGATTCACTAATACCCCAAATTTCATTAGGTGCTGTTTGAACAGCTAATTCAATTTCTTGAAAAAATAATTCTAAATCTTCACTTAAAATTAAATCATCTTTTGTTGAACCATGTAAATATAAATCAATATATTGAATATCTGTTTTAGTAGTAATCATATTATGAAATTTGTGTTGGAGTTTCTCTCATTTTAACTTCAAGAAATGAATTCAATTTAGATAAAGTATCAAAAAATGTATTATAATGTGTGTGATCGTCTTGAGCATAAATAGCAATTTGTGTTGCTTCATTATTACAAGATTTTTGATTGAATTTAAATTGATAACCTATAGTATTATTTGTATTTGTTTTTTGTGTGAAAGTTTGTAATTTTTTCTCAGTTGGAGATATTAATTCAAAAGGATAAATAAAATTTATTCCATGAAGTTTATTTACTCCTGTTTGATCTGTGTAAAATAATAACATTACATTAAATGAAAAGTCCTTTACTTCAATATCATTATAAATACAATTATCAAAATCAATTACATCTTTTAATCCTGTAAAATTAAATTGAAAATCACCATTATTATCAAACATACATATATCTGTTTTAACATCTGTTATTATATCAACAATATTTGTTTGTTTCCATACAGTTGTTAATGATTTACATTTGTTTGGAATTTGACAAATTATTTCATTCCAACCATTATTATTTTCAGTTGAAGTAAAATTTGAAGAAGCTATTGTATTTATAAAAGTTACTGTTGATTTATAATCAGTTAATAACATTATGTTTAATAATTTCCAAAAAGCAAGTTCAACAATTTCTTCAACATTAGTAGTTTGTCTAATAATATTTTCCATATAAAATTGAATAGCTTTTGGAAAAACTAAATTAGGTGAAGCATCAAGAGCAATTCCTGAATCTGTCATTGCTGTTGATAAATCTAAAAAAAATTCTGTTTCATTCCATGCAGGTAAATTTAAAGTAACCATCTTTGTAAAATAACATGGATTTCCTGTTGCAATTGCTTTATCAAAATCAACTAAAGCTTTACTAAAAGCAATATAAGTACTTTGATCAGATTTTAATTCATTTAAATTTGGAAGATTCATATTGGTTTATTTTTATTTTGATTATATTATGAAATAAAAATTATTAAAATTAATTTATTTCTTGATAACTATATATATTTTGTTATAAATATTTTAAAATTTTTAAATTTATGGCTACAAATAGTAGAGAATTATATAAAATACCAAAAATAGTTTCAACACTTACTGGTTTTATTGACGATAGTTCTGAAAGTTTAATTACTTCAGAAATGAGATCATATATGTCAAAATTTTCAGATCCATTAAATTTAAATTTTAAATTAATGGTTGATTATGATAAACCATCAGGTTTATTTGCGGATGAATTTAAACATAAAGATTCAGCATTAGCTTATTTGAAAAGAATAGGTGAAAATGAAAGATATAATATGTTATTAAAATGGATTTCTGTTTTCAAAATATTTATAAAAGGTTTTGATTTCTTAATTCAAGAAGTTGAAGGTATTGATGAAATAATAAATCACAAAACAGGTGATATGTATACTGATGATGCTAAAATAACAATAAATATTCGTGAAACTTCTGATATGTTATGTCAATCATTATTGACAACATGGAGACATATTTGGTTTGATGATATTAGATGTGTTGAAGTAATACCATCAAATTTACGTAAATTTGATTTAAATATATTGATTTTTAATTCAGGTTATTATAATTTAGCAATATATGATGATATTGAAACTCAATTTTTTACAGGTCTTACAAAAAGTGTAAAAAATAATGATGATTATCAGAAAAAGATGTTTCCAACAATTAAAAAATTATCAGATAAATATTTTATTGAAAACGCAAATAAATATGATTTTAATCATCATTTAATTATGTTAAAAAGTGTTTCAATAAATAATGAAGAATCAGGTAAAAATTTCTTTGCAACATTATCAAATGAAATGTCAGATGAAGGAGTAAAAAATTCAATTACATTAAATTTTAGATTCGCAACATATAAAGGTAATTTTAATAATATTTTTGGTGAATTTGATTTCGTTAGTTTATTAACAATTGCTGCTGTTGAAAATAAAAGAATGTCAATTATGTCTCCAACAGAATTAAATAAAGAAATGTCATTAGCTGGTAATAATACTGAACCTTATATGACAGCTGAAGCTAAAATTAAAGCAAAATTCACAGATTATTTTCAAAATTCAAAAGAATCATTTAAACAAATTGGAATTGATACTTTAAATCAATTAAAAACAAAACCAGCAGAATATACAAATAAATTTTTTGGTCCAAATAGTACAATTGGTTCAGCAATTGAAACAATTACAGATCCAAGTTTATTAGCAAATATGACAAAAAATACAATTGATTTAGGAATTACTTATATTGAAGACAAATATATTAATGGTTTTGTTAGTAATATAAATAGTTTAGTTATGAATAATTTTTCAGAAAATTTTGTTGATGTATATAACAAATATTTAGTAAAACAACCAACAAATATTGAATTAATTAATAATGAACAAAAAATTCCAAATAATTCAACACAAGTTTTACAAGATAATACACAAAATTTAACAAAAACAAATCAACTTATTAAAACAAATATATATACAAGAATAGGTTTTTAAATAAAAATAAATAAAAATATTCAAATAATGATAGGAGATATTCAAATATTTTTTGGAAAAGTTGTTGATGTTTCAGATGATTTAAAAATCAATAGAATAAGAGTTAGTATTGATGGATTAACAGATGAAATAAAAACAGAAGATTTACCATGGTATTTTCCATGGTATGGTCAAAATTATTTACCTATTAAAAATGATGTTGTTTCTGTAATTATTTTTGAAAATAATTTTTCAACAGGATTTTATGGTTCTAAAACTGATTTAAAAGATTTAAAATTAACTGATTCAGATTATGAAAATTATCTTGAAATATTTAAACGTTCAATAGATGATAAAAATATTCAATTAACATATACTAAATCAAAAGGAATTGAATTTATTAATGGTGATGGTAAAATTCAAGTTGAATTAGATAAATTATCATATTTTGTTGGTTCAAATAGTGTTGTTATAGATAAAGATTATATCCATATTGGTAATAATTCTAAACAATTATCATTATTAGGTGATGATAGTGTTCAACAATTAAAAGATATGATTAAACATCAATCAGATACAATTGCTGAAATGTTGAAATTATTTAATGCTATTTCTTTAGCATGTATAACTCCATTTACTGCTCCAATTAAAGTAGCATTGACACCATTAATAGCTTCATCAAAAATAACATTAAATTCACAAAATTCTTCTGTTAAATTATCTGCTGATAATATTCAATCTAAAAAAGTATTCATCGAATAAAAATTAAACTATGGATTTTCCAATTATTTTATATAATATTGATAAACAAGTTATAACAAAAAAATCAATTTCAAAAGCTAATTGTTTTTATTTTTATTCATATAAAAATATTTCTGTTAGAATTTTGTCAGGAATTGGTATACTTTATTCTGTAAAAAAAATAAATAATGTATTAACAACAGAAGAAGCTATTAATGGTGAATTATTAATAAATAATTTTGGTTATACTTTATATATACCTATAAATAAAACTTCAATTGAAATTGAAGTAACAATGGATAATTTTGTAACAACATATATTATTGATTTAAAATTAGATAATATTATTGATGAAACAAATGAACATTATAATGATTTACTTTATAATAATAATTTACCAAATTTTTATGAATTAGAAAAAGCAATACCAGATGAATTTAATAAATCAGAATTAATAAAAAGATTACTTCTTGATTTTAAATATATATTAAAACATAAAGGTACAAAAAAATCAATTGAAACTTTTCTTGAATTTATTGGTTTTAATTATTCAAATTTATCAATATATGATGAATTTTTAAATAGATCATTAAATATTTTAACAGTAAATCCTAATAAAGAAACTGATATTAAAACAGGAAATTATCATGTATTATATGATAATTGGGAATCAGAAGTTTTATTAGATAATAATAATTTACCAATAAGAAGAACAAAAATAGATGTTTTAGATAGTTTTAAAAATCATTTATTAAATGCAATATCATTAGCAAACACATATTTTACTTCTGATGAACAAGATATAACATTTTTTGGTTTAAATTATTCAAGTAATATTGCATTTGAACAAAGTATTACATCAAATATGAATATGATATTTGAAAATGATATTTATGAATTTAGAAAAAAAATAAATATTGATATATTAAATTATATTGATTCAGAAAATTATGTTAAAGTTGTAGATAATTGTATACAAAATACAAACAATTTATTAAAATCAGAAGTTAAAACATATCTTGAAGATTCAGATTCAAAAATAAATTCAAATATATATAATATTGATTATGAAATATTTGATGATATTATACCTACAAATATTGATATAACAAAACTTGAAAAATTATTTGGTAATATTTTACATATCAATATAAATTCTCCAAATACTTATGTTGAAATTGAAATAGTAGATAAAAATGATATACAAAACATATTAATATACAATAAAATATTCATTACAACATTGTTATCTAAAGTTATTGTATTTGAAAAAACATCAAATTATTTAATTACATTTAAAATTACTGATTGTTATAATAATACTGAAAAATATTTTTATGATTTTAATATAAAAACTGATGTTCAAAGAATTGATATTGAATCATCAACAAGTTTTAAAATTCAAACAAAAATAATAGATAATAACAATATTGATTCACCAACAAAAATATCTAAATTAAATGCAACTGATTTACAAAATTATATTTTACCTATAGAATTAATACCTGAAAATTTAATTGATTATTTTAGTGTTGATTCAAATAATATAAATATTTTAAAATGGTTAACAGATAATGAAACATATATATTACCAACTTTAAATGATAATTTAATAGTTGATGATATTTCAGAAAATATTTCATTAGAATTAATTGATAATTGGTTATCAATTTTATGTTTTAAATATGATGATAATTTTGAATTAAAATTAAGAGTTTTTGATAAAGATACAAATCAATATATAATTATAAATTATTCAGAAATATCAAATTATAATAAACTTTTTGATTGTCTTTATATAATGTTAATTGATGTTTATGATAGAGATGAAAATGATGAAATTCAAAATTTTAAAACACCATATTATTTCATAACAACAACTGAAGTTGGTATTGATTTTAATAAGTCATCATATGATTTTTTATTACATGATAAATTACATAATACTTATCAAAGTATTTATGATTTATTTGATACAACTATTGAATCATTTGATATCAAAATTCCTGTTAATAATGATTTTCCTTTATTTGAAATTAAATCAGAATTATTTCCTAATTTTAATACATATAAATCATTAACAGG
>Ga0302284_1000587_pt1 | contig 16738 bp, 6 predicted proteins | sample III_Fen_E2_1_FD_198760 | JGI IMG/M metagenome (GOLD analysis project Ga0302284, IMG submission 198760) | Peat permafrost microbial communities from Stordalen Mire near Abisko, Sweden - III_Fen_E2_1 | ecosystem: Environmental > Terrestrial > Soil > Wetlands > Permafrost | place: Sweden: Abisko...
CCTTCAAAACCAAAAGAAGAAGCTAAACAAGCCGATGGTGAAGAAGATAGCAGTGATGGTTCATCTAATTCTGAAGAAGGAGTGGAAGAAAACAAGAATCAAGAAGCAAATGAAGGAGAAGCAGCTTAGAATGATGTTGATAATTCAGAAGAACATAAAAATAAAAGTGCCAATGAAATCCTCAAAGAGCTCTAGGCCTCAGTCACCGAGGAAGAAAAGATTATCGAGAAAGCAGAGGCTCTCAAAAAGATTAAAAAACTAGATTTTTTAATCTTCATAACATTCATTTTTTTAGTCCTGTACATTACGTTCACACTTCAATCGAATTTTAAATGAAATCAATGTCTTGAATAAATACTGTGTGACTGATCATTCCATGCAATTGTGTTTGTGTATTTGAGTATCAAATTGTAATATTCTAATAACAAATATATTATATTTCTATTTGTTGATTTTTATAAATTATTTCCTACTTTTTTCCATATTTCTCTCTCTCTCTTCTTTATTGCTTTGCTGATCATCTTTGAATCTTTTTATTCTTAAAGCTCATTATATTATTCTTATATATTCCCATTCTTCATTGGCTAACATACATAATATAAAGGAATACATCTAAAAATATTCTCCTCTTTCTGACACATAAAAAATATCTGATAATTATCTTTCTCTTTATTTCCCCCCTCGTTTCCTTCAAGAATTGAAGTCTTGATCAACTGGGTTGTATCCAACAACATGAGGGTCGATTTTAAGCATATCAACAACTTGATTTAGACTCATATCTGGGTATTGCTGGGAGACTAACTTATGGAGTTCGACAATACCTTCTTGACTTGCATCCTTCCACTTTGCTATCATAGCTGATAATTCCTTGATTTCTTTGATTTCTTTCTATTTCACATCATCTGATTTCTAATCACCTTTTTGTAGATCAACGATTTCCTTCTCGAGCTGCTAAATACCTCTTTCAAGTTTCACGCAATCTTCGATGACTTTCTTCCTATCGATGGCTACAACAACTCGTGCTTTCTTTTTCTAGACTAGAAAATCCTTGCGCTGGAATTTATTTGGCTATTTCGCGATTTCCTCACGCTTTTTGCGCAATTCTTCTTTTTTCTGCAGTTCTGCAAATTATTCAGTGAGATTGGTTGCAATCAAAACAGGCTCGATATTAACAGGCACGATTAAAATAGGGTAATCAGCACTGATAGGGAGATTACTACTTTCTTTTTTGAGATAACTCAAGCGTTTCATTGTGGTTGATGACATGAGATAATCGCAAAGAAGTTAAGATTTTTGAGTAGCTTTTTTGAAATGGAAAATGTTGTATCTAAAAAAATAGTTTGATTTTATTTGTTATTACTGCTATCCTGTTAATCAAAACTAACCTGATAGCGAGCGAATTATTAATCACCTCCCTTCTTAGTATTTCTGTTGTTTCTCTTTGAGATTTTGCAGATCTTATGAATACCGAAAAAGCATAATTAACTTTCACTCTTATTCAAAATCTCAATCAATTCCGCAATAATAATCATAATCTTTTGTGGAAAATAAATTAATTTTTAATTGGAAATTCAGAAAAAATTACTTAAACTTGTTTGAACTTTTTATTATTTCTTCTTCACAGCAATTTCAAGGGTTTTTCACAGTCAATTTCAAAATATAATTGCAGGTAAAGCAAACATGAACAAGACCAAGTTGAACATACTCAAACTACCTTGATTCCAGTCAGGTACTGTGTAAGTCGTACTTGAAGTTGCAGCTGTTGGGCTGGTAGTGATACAATCTGTCGGATCAGGTCCTGAACAAGTTAAACAAGTTTCATAGCAAATCTACGAACGAGACAACACAACATTCGTCAAAACTACTGTGCTTGTGTGTTAAAGAAACGTTGAAGACGAACCGAAAGCAAATATTAGGCTTCGAGTGACGTCAAATTGTAAATCACTGTCATAAACTGAATCTGGGGATATTACATATCTAACCCAAGTACAATCGATAGATGTACCACTCACAATCGAGCAAGATATTGTCAATAAGTTATTTTGCAAGTCATTCATAGGAGTAGCATGCCCTAGAGAGTATCGATCTTCAACTCCAGTGGCTACACGAACAATATTCATGTCAGTATTCACCATGTTAGAGTTAAACCCAACTCCAAACCATCTAAGAGAAGAAATTATTCAAGGAAAGAAGGTTAAAATATACAGATAATTCATATAAAGATAAAAGTCTTGAGCAAACAGTTATTAATTACCCAACAGCATTTCCCTTTGCCCTGAAATAAATGAAACTGCCTCCTGAATCATAACCTGTTGAGTTAAAACAAAAACAAGAGTTTAGTTATTTACTAATCACCCACATCTTCAAAGTGGCTAAACACCCGGAAATCTGTTAAATCACCGTAATAAAGCACGAAAGACGACGTGACATCTATTCTATTCCAAAGATTCGGTACCATTCCTATGCAATAACCGTCGTAAAGTATATTTGAAGTTGGAGCAGTGCAAGTCAAGCAATCTGCAGCTCCAGTACCGGAACAGGTAATACATGAAGAATGGCAAGTTATTGTAGAAACTACACACGAGCTTGGAGCAGTGGAGGATAATACATACCCATTAAGACAAGTGAGGCAGTCAGTTGTTTCTGGGCCAGAGCAAGTTTCACATGAAGTATCGCAGACTTAACTAGTTTAAAAGAGAACTCCTGCAAGAGAAAGTGGTGAAATAGCATGAGAATCGAAAGAATCAGATGTCCCTAAGGCTAATCGCAAGGTATATTCTCCTTAAGTTATGATTGTGTCAAATACAGGATCGTTTGTGTTAACTTTTCTTGTGAATGTTGCATCCCAAGCAGTAGTGACTCTAGATCCAGAGATTAGAACGTAGTTTTTGTACCCACCGTTGCCTAGATCTTCTTCAGGTCGGTAATCGTGATTCTCAGTGTATCTATCTTCGATGACTAATGAAGAAGAAACGTAACGAAGGACTACAGTATCTAAAAAATGAAAAAAGTGATAAAATTTGAGGGAATAACAATATGTTTTTGGTAACACAGAAGAATTAGAAGGAAAAAATAAGATTTATAAAGCTAAGGTTACCCATTTGTAGCTTCGATGATTGAAATGCTAGTCCAATCCATCTAGGTTTTATGGAAAAAGTAGATTATTTTTTAAGAAACAGATTTCATTTTGAAGAAATTAATATATGACTGTATATTCTCATTTTTGTTGTATGAATTCTTACCCATTTGAGCCTGTTCCTTTGATTCTAAAGTAGATCTGATCAAGTAATGTATTGTAACCGTAATACAGAAACAATGTTGACGTGAACGACAGCTTATTCCAAAACTGTGGAGATTTATCAATGCATGTGCTGTTGTACTAGATATGCACGGAATCAGAGCAGGTCAAACAATTTGATGCAAGTGGCCCTGAACACGTTGAGCAAGAAGGGTGACATGCTTTTTATGTTAATATGCAGCTAGATGGAACCGATTCGCTGAGAGAAAACCCTGTTTTGCAAGTTAGACAATGATACGATTCCGGTCCTGAACAAGTTAAACATTTCTTATCGCATATTTAAGTCGTCGAAAAGGTTGTGATGATTGAACTATGCATGGTATGACCACTTGGTATGTCTGTATCTCCCATCGCGAAGGAAAGTACAAAGGATGTTCCAGAAACTAAGTTGAAATCAAGCCCTGCTGTGTCAACTAGAGGAAGAAAAAAAAGAAAAATTATTTTTGGAAAGAAATTTCAAAAAATCAAATGAAAAGTTGATCTTGATATATTAAGACCTGTATTGATTGCTCGAAGGAAGTAGACATCCCATTTGCCTTCTGAATCTCTGTCTCCTCGAATATATTGATAGTTACTTTGCCCGCTTTGATTTGTATCGATGACTATTACAACCAAAAATAATCAAAAAGATTAGAATATTTTTGTGTTTTGTCATTTTCATTTTTTTTTACATGGTTCAGCTAAATCATGAGACAATCTATCCTCTATGACTAATGCTCCTAGAACTTTCCTTAAGATAACCATGTCAGTCTGATAATGTTTATTGCTGGCTATCATGCTTCGAGCCATAAAAGACAAACCAACCCAACCTACAAAAATAGCAAATTATCAATTAAAGATGAAATTTTATGAATTCCTAACCTGGATTGGACCCTGTGAGTCTAAGATAAATCCGAGTGTAAGCTGCATCGTATCCATAGTACAACGAAAAGTTGCTATGTGAGAAGTAGATTTTATTCCAAATTGGTGGGAATTTAGAAACACAATTGGAATTGAAGACAACTTCCACGGAGCTTGTACATGTCAGACATTGGGAGTTGGATAGTATTGAGCATGTCGCGCATGCAGCTATGCAAGGGCTAGTGACAGATGATACACATGAACTTGGCGCAGAACTAATAAAAAAATTACAAAAGTTGATTATTTTAACCATTTTTCAAATAAAAAAAAATATTCAACGCTGAAAGTGAGTATCCAGAGCTGCAAACTAAGCAATCGGTTGTCTCCGGACCTGAACAGGTAGCACAATTTGTCGCGCAGATTTAATAGTTGTAGAAATGCTGTGTTGGGAGAGGAGAAGTAATGGCAAGTGTTGTCAATAGAATTCCAGTGTAAGAGTTATCTATTGTCACATCGTATGTAGAATCAGTAGCTAAAATACCATAAAATAACAACAAGAAAACTCAGAAAATAATTCATAAATATATCAAAATTATTTTACAAATAGCTGCCCTTGTAACTGTAACATTGACATAAGCTGGAGTGGTTGTCATAGTTGATCCAGACAATATGACTAAGTCTTAGCTGCTTGTATCAGAAGTACAAATTAAAGCAACTGCAATTGAAAAACCAAGCAATTTTTTGTAAATAATCAAATCATGCAATATTTGAAGTGGTAGTTTAATGTTTTTTACTTGTGCATTAGTTATCAGTGACTGTTAGAGGTGCTGAGGTTATTGAAAATTGATCATATACCGCTAATGAAAGAGGAGTTTTAAATCAATAAAATATTATTTTAATTTATGAACTGATTTCAAAATGTTAGAAATATTTTTCTGCATAAATTTGAATTCTTGTTGTTTTTCTTATGAGTTTAAAATGATTTGTGTGATTACTGGGAGTGCCAGATGAATCCAGAAAAGTCAATTTAATAGGTCCTAATTCAGTCCCTACGAATCGAAAGAAAATGAATTCTAGACTTGAATCCCATCCTTCGCAAAACCAAAATAGAATAAATAATCAAGGAGTTGTTAACAGAAATAGTAAAGGCTTTTCAAATCACAGAATGAACAAAATTCAAGATACCATAGTAGAATGAGAGGGTTGTAACTGAGGGAAGATTGACTTTATTCCAGAACAAGGCTCTTTAGGATATGCACCTACCTGGAGCTTATTTTGGGATAAACTTTTTTCATAAGTAGGTTAGGTCAAAAAGCAGTAATTCAGAGATAAAAAACAACCAACAAATTTAACAATAAGAAGTAACAATGGAGAGTAACATTGAATTAAAGGCATCACAGGGTTTAATTTACTTTGGTAGTATCTGTGCATGTTGAGCATCCATCAATAAAGGAAGTAGTACACGTGGCACAATCTTCATGACAAGGAATTATGATAAGAATGCATACTCCAGGTCCAGTACTTGGATAATGTGGATCTATCTAATATCCAGACTTGCAAAGTGTGCAATCTTATAGCTCTGGACCAACGCAATCGTTGTTGGAATTACAAGTTGGACAATACTGTTGTTCAAAATAAAAATATTCTCATTCATAAAGATATTTTTTGCATTATTCCTTGAAAAGTATTTATTTTCACCTTTTGATTAACGAGTCTGGTGTCACCTGCAGGATAAGACGGAGTGTTAATAGATGATACGGGATATAAATGATGATGATTTGAAGTCCCTGGGGAAGTAGTCACCCAAGTAGTTATCCCTAGCACAAATCCAAAAGTATAGCTAATCGTGCCTGAACTGAATGTGCAAGCTGTTCCAGTTACTGGACAAGACACGATTGTGGTGTAGTCTTGAGTAAGATCTTAATAAGCACCGATAACGGAGGCATCATATCCAGTTAGTTTATTCATGTCACAGAGTCTGACAAGAGTGACATCCCATTTAGTTGATCCATCGTGTCCACCTTAAGTTACTTGATAATTGCTTTTAGTATCACTCGAAGGAGCTGTTCCACCAGCAGCTGTTGGACTAGTTGTAGCTGAAATCGAATTCCAATCCTCAGCAGTTGCTATGAAAAGTTAAAAATAATTTCATTTTGACTAATAAGAGCAATCCATACGCATAGTGCCAGCTGTAAAAGGGATGGGAGGATATTTAATGATAATCATGTCAGTCGCAGGTGAAGAGGTTAAATGAGATGTACCGAATGAAAAACCAATCCAACTACAAGAAAAAGGGGGGCAGTTTAGCTAATTTTATATGTGATAATATTTTGGTACGTTGGGGTAGCCTGCTCTATGATAATACGAAAATAGCAGAAATCTAAATTCTATTCATGTCTGAATCCATAATAAAGCGATGTGTTTTAAGTTGAGAACTATTATTTGTTCCATATTTAGTCTGGGACTCCAACACCAGGAATAGACAATGGCAAGACATCTGGCTCACGAGGTATGCATAGATTATGGATTGCTACCTGGGATTGTCATTTAAACAAAAGTAAATTATAACATCATGATAACTTCTTGCCATCTGCAATTTACTTTAAGTGGATCTTTGCAAGATAAGCAGTCCGTGTATTGCGGTCCATCACATGAGGTCGCACCAGTAGTTGGTCCACATGTGCCACTGCACACTTAGTAATCGTACAGCACAATAGTCTACGGATATTGATTAACTAATCAAGCGAAAGAAGCATATGAAATATTATTTCCCAAGAAAGTGAGCAAATAATGAGGCTCAGTAAATATTTATTTTTTGTTCAGAAAATGAATAAGGTTTACTTCCATCATAGAAGATAATATCAATGTCAACATTCTTGGAGATAGCAAACAGCGTTGAAGTTGTCAGAGGATGTTTGTATATTGTATTCTAATCCCAAGTTGTAGTAGCACCTGTGGCGGTACAAAGAACGCCTGATGTGCTTACTGTATATATCGTAGATGCACTTGTGTTAGCGTAGTAGCTAAATGAAACCCAAAAAAAGTTTATTATTAAAAAGAGAAACAGAGTTTTGAATGGATTTTATATTTCTTTTACAGATCTTAGTATGAGCAGGCTGAAGGTCCAGTTGAGTGAGTAGCAACGATCGAATAGACATGCTATTTGCTGCTACCAAAGACTAACAAAAGGGTTAAATTATCTCAGAGAGATTTTCAAGGAATTTAACAACACAAATCTACCTATTTCGAGAGAAGAAGTTGAAGAAGTTCCTTCGAAGTAAAAGAATAAATCAGTCCCAAAGATTGTGTAAAACAGAGATAACCCAGGGCTAGTGCTGGTGAGGAGGATATCATTGACATATGTAGCTGTACTTAAACCGAGAATATTATATTTTAAAGTGTTCAAGCGAGTATTCTCCTTCTAGCAGAACACTGTTGTGGATAAGATCTACAAGAGTAGTACAGTTACTAGATTCATTGTTACAGTCATTGAAACAGCGAAAGGATTATTATTATTATTATTATTATTTGTTCTTATTGTTTTCTATTTTTTACTTGATTTTAAGAGATAATTAAGGTGATTAATCTATTGTGGGTAAATATCTTAGTAATTAAGATGCGGGAAGAGTGGTGGGAAGATGGATTGATTTGATTTACATTACAAATATTCATAAAAAAGTAATTTCAATAGGTTTATTCAAAAGTTTGAGCTCTCTTCATTATTACCTTTGCGTGAAACAAAGGTTGATCTTGTAAAAAAGAAAGAGGAATTTTTTTTAATTTTTTTTTAAAAGTAGAATACTTTAAAAATTAAATAAGAGGCAAAAGCTTATTTTCAAGGAGATGGTCAAGACTGGGTATCATGATGGCTAGCGTTAGTTAGTTGTTGTTATTGTTATTTGTTAGTTTTTGATTTAAGAAAAAATGAAACTAAATCATATTTGGATTTGATTTAAAAACCAAAAAGAGAGAGCATATGAAAGAAAGAAATCGCGGAGACTTGAATTTCTAACAACTATTTTTTGTGTTATTAATCTTTTTGGAAGTATCGCGATTGCAGAAAGAGGAAGAAAGAGATAGTTCGCTCACTTTTTAACTTGCAAAAAATCAAAAACACAAGTCGACCGCTTATTACCGGTAATTAAAATAAATTAGAAATCTTTTCAATCTTGTTTTTGATTTGTCAATCTATTTGGATTTATGGACGGATAGACATTGAATTGTGAAGAGCAAAATCATTTTTTGATGAATTCAAATCCTTCAAGTTACGATGATCTTAGATCTGAGCAATTTAACCAACATGAAGGTGAATCTGTTTCAAAAATTGTAATCCCAGAGAATACCTAAAAACTTCAAGGAGTCATCTCCACTAATTCAAAATCACCGATTACATAAGTAGGAAATGTAGCCTTGACTAAAGGCATGTATTTAGCGCTAATGAAGCGACGAGAGTAGATAGCATTTGGTGATTTGAATTACAGCAGTACTCCTCGTTTACGGGGGTATACTACCAATGCACCATCAAGATAATACAAGAGTTGTGTGCGGACTTTAAGTGAAAATTATGATTTGGCAAGAAGAAAAAGAGTAGATTGGCCAAGTACAACTACGCCTTTAAGGTAAAAGAATTAGCAAAAAGCATATTAGGATATCCACAAGACAAAGAAAATCAAGAAGAGTATTCATGGTGTTAAAAAAATAGCAGAAAAACAGCAGAAAAACCAATCTCCAATGTTCTTAGCTGATATCACAAAGAATTGCTTGAATGATTCATAGAATCAGAGTAACATGCTCACAAGGAGAGGCAAGAAATAGCTCTTAGATACTAATGTCAAAGTCTAAGCGAAAACTAAACAATCGAAGTTAGAGAAAGAAAAACAAGAGAAGTTAAAATCTGTAATTTTAAGCAATCCCAAAGAGAATGCTTCAGTAATTGTACAAGGTATTTCCACTATGAAGGCACGTTCAAAAGTAATAGCAAAACAAGACAAAAACAAAGAAAAGCAGTTAAAATAAAGAAAAATTGTCAAGAACATAATAAGTAACAGCAGTGATAAAGAAAATAGCAATAACAACAATAGTTTAAATGTCTCTAAATAGCAGCTTAATTCCAAGGAAAATTAACCTAAAAGTATCTCAAATAATAGGAAAAAACTTCCTAATGATGGGATTAATAAATCCAATAATGATCCTTCTTCAGCTCCTCCTGCAAACCCGTAAAACAATTCCAACCAATTTGGTTTGAAGGAATTAAAATACAGTCATATCTGGCATGAAGAAGCTGCAGATTTAGCTACCGAAAGAGCAACATTTATTCTAAAATTGCGTCGTGATAAGAAAAAGAAATATTCGTAATCGCCTAAGCGTTTAGTGCCTGGATTTAGAGTTAAATTTGAGACATCGAAAAATCAAATCTTCGCTTTTAATTGCTTCAGAGATAAGGACTTAGAAATAACTAAAGAATTCAGACCAACAATTGATGTTCAGTAGGATAACGATTTTGATACGGATTCAGAGTAACTCAAAGAATCAGTGTACAATGTGTTCTAGTCGTTATGTGTAGCTGTCTGTGAAGAAAAAATATCACACTAAATCAGATCTCAATAGACATAATCATCGATTTATTGAACTGGCACTCGTAGGGGAGATTAAAATACCAGTCATTTTGCATTCTTTTTCTTGCTCCTTAATGAGAAAGAGAAGATCTAATCATGAACATACGCTCAGAATTGATTTCTAAGTTTTCTGTGATAAAATGTGTTTTATTAGCCAAATCAAAGGAGTATTCTCAATATAATTGTATAATCTTGCCTCCATATCTAACCATTCCCTTGGTGTTTATCTATCTATCGATATTTCAGTAGAAATACGTGTTTTTAATGCATTTTGTTAAACCTTAATATAATTTTTTGATTTTTACATTTATTATTCCATAATATTATTAATTGATGATTGAGTTCTTCTTCAAATAAAACAATATGAAAGAACCAAGAAAATCAAAAGCGAAGCAGCTTCAAGGATTGACGCGGATGTTTCAGTTGTAGCCTGTATGGGATTAATAAAATGAAATCAAAGAAAAGATCAAAAAATGGCAAACAATTTTTATTTAAACAAAATAAGCCAAAAAGGAGTTTTTCTATAATTTATTTTTTCTCTTACCACTGTCCCAGTGCAATTAGTATCTAATGGTCCAGTGCATGTCCCAGTTGAGCAATGCGAGCAATCCAGCGTCGACAATAGTGAAATACTCCTTAACGTTACATGCTTAGAATGTCCACTGGATAATTACCAATTGACACCTTGAGCAAACACCAAGCTTAAACTGGATATTGCTTTGAGTGACGTACTGTATGTCAAGTCGGTATCTTCATAAAACTTATCCCCAGTGATGAGCTTACGGACAAAGCAAATTGTGTAGTTTTTAGTGGAAGAATCATAGTCATTTGATAACAGCAGAACATCTTAGGATTAATCTAATCTAGGGGTTTTCTAGCCATCAGAGAAACGGTCTTCAACGAGCACATCGGAGATAGCTGCATCTATGAAGGAAGAACAGGAGGAGAAGCAGTAAAAAATGATGTTATTTTTCTGGGTTTTTCTCATGAATTTTGTTGCAAATTTCACCGAAACATTAAATGAATTTTTACCTTTCGGGCTGATGATGATCATATCTGTGCTTGTCATGGAATCTCCAAAACCAATACCTACCCATCTGTTACCAAAAAAAGTATTATCAAAACAGCAAATCACTTGAATGGCTCAACCAATTAACTTACCCAGTTAGATTCGTAACAACTTTGAAGTAAATGAACGTATTCGCCGTATCAAACCCATAGAAGAACATCGCTGCGATATTTGTGTTGTTGATTCTATTGTAAAGTGTAGGTGTTGGCTGGATGTATGTACCTTGGTAGTCTACTTTCCCACCTTTCACTTATGCTAAAGGGAATAATGTAGTTTAAGTCGATACAGATTTATGGAACGCTATTGTGTCATCTACTCCAAGGGCAATCGTGACTCTGTTCGATTTTGTGAGACTAATCGAGAGATCTTTCGATTCAACTGCAGTCAATGCTCTAAACACCGTGATGTTCCATTGGAAAGAAGAAGGGTCTCTCCCACCTATCACATAGGCTACGTCTTGCGAAGTGTCTTTTGTCTGCAACCAAAAAAAAAGATGAAATTAATAAAAGTTTGTATCAATTAAATTTGATAAAGTGGTGAAGTGCTTTTTAAAAGAATCTTACAATATACGAAGTGTAATCGGAGTACATATCAGTGACGATAGGCGCATTAGAAAAGGTACTCTAAATCATTATGATATCCATTCCCTATGCATGAGAGCCTACACCAATCGCGATATACCTGTGGTAGTTTCAATTGAATTAAAAAATATTCTCTCAAAAAATGGTTCAAAAATAAAAAGTCCTTCAGAAAAATCGAATTGCTTACCCATTGTTGATACCTTGGATGTTAAAATAAATGTGTTTCATAGCTGCATCGAACCCATATGCCAAACTGAATCCTATATCAGTGTACGCTAATTCAACTTCACTGGAGTAGAATACCTCCGGAGTTTAAGGGTAGCATGCGCTCTAGAACAAAAAGTAGTTGGCCGAGCAGACAGCACATGTTCCAGCCGAAGAGGAGCTGCATTAGGCACCTAAAGATAAAAGCAGAAGCATGAAATAAATCCAAAACGAAAGAATGAGTAGGATATTTATTTCTCAGAAATTTTCTAGAATATTTATTTCTTCTGCTTTACAGTTTGAATCTGCGCAAGTGGTCAAGAGTTGCTGCTAGCACTGATACTTAGGAAGTGTCGCTGAGGTTACATATCCTGAAATGCAAGTAGTGCAAATCATCTCACAAGATGTTGTAATAGCCGGATTGCAATTACAGCTGTAGTATTTTTGTAGGTAAACATAAATATCAGCAAAGAAAAACAATACATACAACAAGTAGATACAAATTGATTAGAGATTGCTTATTTATTAATTTGCTTATTGTTGTTGTGTTGTTTACGCAGAGCAAGTAGAATGGCAGATTGCAATGGAGGAGAATGTAACTGAAGAAACAAGATATTTCTCTCTCGTTCGAGGAGATAATTGAGGTGTCTATCCTAAATAGCATAGGATGCCACCAGAATAACTTGCTAAATTCTTGTCTTACGTGTTAACTGTAGTGTCAACTACGATGGCTCTAACGTAGCTTGCTGTGTAGACGCCTCCGCTAGATGATGCATTGATTTTGCTGTTAATAAATATAAAGTCAAAATACCGTAAAGGTAAAACAACTCAACAAATCGAGATTGTTTCTTGATTTTGTATGCATTTAGATAAGTTACACGATATTGGATGTAGTGTCTGTGGAGGGATCAACTGTTCCATACGAGAAGCTATCCGTCAGTATGTTATTCGCAAAATCAAATATCACCATATCTGTTATAAACCCAAAGAAAAAAGGTAGTTAAGCATGGGCAAAATTCAATTTTAGCAGAAAAAAACAAATGATTCAAACGTATTTTCCCCTCCTTTTGGCATCTTTTTTGTTATACCAGTGTTATAGTCTACAGTGTTGAATCCGCATCCGAATCCACCACTACTAAGTGCTGTTGTGACATCATATCTAAAGAATATGTTACTTCCTTATACCGAGTAGCTTACAATAGCGTTGTTGCCATTCATGTAAATCTATTATTATTAAACAAAAAAAGCGATTAATATTGTATTTTCACGTTGTACGCCAATTTACCTGATTCCAGTATGTCGGAATAGTCGAGAAGCAACTACCACCAAGGGAAGTCTAATTTATACCACAGCAAATCGGTGGAGTTGATCCAGTAGCACAAGAAGAGCATTATCCTAAGGAGAATACTGGACAAGCTGAACAATTACTGTTGCACGTTGTTGATGCAGTGCTCACAGATGCAAGCGTTGTAGATTTTCTGTCTTACCAGTCCACATGCAATTTAAGATTCAAAGAAAGGCCTGCAATCACTAGTTATGAGCCAAGTTCAGCAGATTAATCGAAAATAACATTTGCAGTTAGCATATTAGCTGCGCAAGATGAAGGAGACTAAACACCTACTCGCTAATTGGTATTCTTCGTGTACAGACCCGTAGTACTGGAATACTTTAAATCAAGAACCGTCACAGTCGATTAAGCATTGCAGTAAAGGAAAATCACTGTGTCGTCTCTCAAGTGCAAGGACACTGCTGAATATGTAGTTGTATACGACCATGTTGGGATGGTTATCAGGGGAGGACTTGCGGTGTATGTCGAAAAACTCAAAGGAACTGAGAAACTTAACAATGCTGGATTCGCAGCTTGAATCTTGTACATAACTTTGATGTTATTTTAGTTTATCAGATATTTCGACAGAGGAAATGTCTGCGATGAGAACGGCAGATTGTTTGCGCAGAGGGCGCTACTTGTGCATGTGCAAGTGCTTACACCGCTGGTTGAGGACAGGTATGTAGTTGGGCAACTCAAACAATTCTAAGGCTTGTCGTCAAAAATGCAAGTTGAGCAAGTTGTATCACATGTTACAACTATTGCAGATGTGGTGATGCTGTAGTAGATTGCATACGGCGTCGTTTCACTTTCAAATAAATCCTTTGATCCGACGAGCAACGTCATATTGAACAAAGCGGTGTTCTAGTTGAAGTCTATGTCATATGCGCTGCCTGTTTTGACGTATCTAGCGAATGTAACACAGGTAGTTGAAGAATCTGTGATAAATGCATCGTTGTTTCCGTCTGTGACAAGTTCGTCTTCTGTGCTGATCCGAGTTGTCCAATCGATGTAATAGTCACTCACTAAATAAGTGCTCTACGAGCTTTTATAGACTGAATAGAAATCAGTAATTCCAGTGATTGGTGTTCCTGCTGGATATCCTAAATCTAGCATGATCCCCATCCAATATGTCCACGTTGTCTTAATAGTTTAACTTAACCTGAAATACACGATACTTGAGTCTACTGAATATCCAAATTCCAATGAAACTGTGCTGGGCGCTGAAGAAGGTGTAATCTTCGTGAATTACACAGGCTAGCGAAGGATACATGTTGACAGATACAGCACTCTGTCTGCATCACAATCTGTGCATTGGCTACTTTCAGGCCCACTGCAGCTGCTTGCTTTGCAAGTTGGATGGCATAATACGGCCTTTGTTAATTGCATTGCGTACGTTTATTATGCAACTTAGATCGATGTCATGTCTGTGTCTTTAGCGTCACCTAGGATGATAGTGATTAATCGCATGGATCCATCGAGAGTTGCTTTTTTAGGATCAGTGGAAACAGCACGACGTTTTAGGATAATCTCCCAGACTTTGTTGGTATCGCGTTCACCTTTTATGAGATAAGTGTCGCGAGATAAGGAATTCAACCAAGGTAATTAACTGGAGCTTTGACTGTACCTAAGAAAAGGAGGAAAATAAAGAAAAAATTAGCACATAATTAAAGGTGATATATTCTAAATAAGTACCTGTCTTCTGCGACAACTCTAAGTTACTTCAATCGCATAACGATCATATCCATGTCGCTGAATCGTTCACCGAATCCTAATCCAAAAAAGAAAGGCTCAAATGAGAACATCCACCTGGGCAAATATCCTCAAAATAGCGTACCTATGGCCATCCAACCATCGTATTTACGTCTAGTCTTGAAGTATACATACTCTCCTGCAGAATCCCATCCGAAATAGAAATCTACATTCACAGAGGTTGATGTAGAAACTTTGATGCTCATGGAAGCATGATTCCAGAATTCAGGGGAATCCAAGCATGTTACAGATGCAAGCAGGCAAAAAAACAGTAGAGCGAGCATAGCAGTTGGGGTAGTTGTTGTTTTGAAAATATTCATTTCGTTTTCTGTCTGCCTTTGTCTTTTATCTACAGACCACTAGAGAGTATTTCTAATTATTTGTTATTTCTTTGCTTTTTTTTATGTTACAGAGAAGGGAGTTTGAGAAGAAAAAAAGATTAGGAATGTAGTAAGAATTGAGAATTGAGATAATTAATTTAGTGGAGGGGTTTAGTAAAGTTTAGATAGATTTGATTGATCAGGGATATGGGATATGTAATCTTGATTTCGCAGTGAATATTTGTGTTTTGATCAATTTAAGAGACAAACAGCCTCTTTCTCTTTCATTTATGTGTGTATTTGAGGAAAACTAGATCTTTAAGTCTGTTGTAGAATTAGTACAAATTTAAATAATTCCTCTTTCTTTTCTTTTGTTGTATTTTCCTGACTATTTTTCAATCTATGCTACAATTTCTAAACTGCAAACTCTAAGACCTTTAAAATGAATTCTTCTTCTTCTTCTTCTTTTTGCTTTTTTACAAATGGGTTTTTAGATCAAACAGAAGAAGCAGCAAAACAAAAATCTCAGTGCAATTCGAGAAATCAACAATTATTTTTTTAATCTAAAACAAACAAACAGACAAATCAGTCTTGTTGTTTGCCTAATTAATTAATCTACTTTGTTGGAAATTGCGAACAAAAAGAAAAAAAATAGAAGAAACAATAGGTAGAAGTAGCTATCTATCCCTTCAATTGATTATTTTTTAAAATTATTTCTCCTTCTGAGGATGTCTGCTGTGTTTTCAAGAAGTGCTTTGGAATCGGCTGGCTTCTTTCTTATCTCTGCAATCAACATCTACAGTAGAGAGATTATTTATTTTGTCATATTTGATTCCTCTTTTGTTCACATTATTCTTTCATTTTATGATATTTTTAATTCCTTTTTTTCTCCTTTCAATAGATGTAGTTTCTGATTCATCTAGCGAGTCAATGAAGATCTCTAGTATTATTGGGATTTCGATGCTTCTTTTGTTAGGATTAGTAGTTATAATTAATAATGTTTAGAGTAGCAACAAAGACATTATCTTCATTGTTCGGTATTCTGATTTTATCTTTTTAATCTTAAGCATAATCTACTATGCTTCGATGTGCTCGCTAATTGCTTATTAAAATAACAAAACCCAAGACTCCCTTCTTGAGGAGCATCTATTCTAAACTTACTACATCTCCCAATGCCTATTTTGCAAGCTGAAATCTTTCAAAAAGAGAGCCTGTTTAGCAATTTTTATTCTCTAGTTTTTAGCATTAAGCATAGCACTTTCTGCTGTAGGATTGTTCATGAAAATCATACATCATTGCTTTATGTCACTATCTTTTTTGCTGATCGTCATTACCAACACATCTGGCAAGGAGGAGGAGTAGCTTTCTATACCCTAAGATTCACCAAATACCTAGTAGAAGCTCACCATTAAGGATAAATAATCTGATTATCTAATCGAAGAATGCTCCATATAATTCCTTAGATATCCTCGAAATCAATAATTCAGTATGAGTAGAAGCCTTTGCAATGAATCTAAGCTCCCTTAGCATGCGTTAAGCTCTTCATTTTAAGAATAGGGTCTGATTAAGAGTATTCACTCTATTAATGATAAAAGACTGATATTTCCAATTGCATTATTAGATAAAAGCCAGAAGGATTCGCTTTTTTTGCAGGAGGACAATATTAACAATAAAGGATTCTATGTCTCTCCTGCATCAAAAGCCAATTAAAGTGAAGATATTCCTTGTTTCA